>OGRC01000738.1_pt1 | contig 25119 bp, 26 predicted proteins | sample 1553431 | NCBI WGS metagenome assembly OGRC01 (sample SAMEA2580064, study PRJEB22360) | human gut metagenome | biome: human gut; feature: human-associated habitat; material: faeces | place: Denmark | collected 2008/2010
GTGTCGAAGATATGACACAGGAAGAATACAGAAAAGCAGCCGTTGATGCGGTTAAGAAATTATCAGCAGATGTCGGAATACCAGCAGACTTAAAAGAAATTGTAAAAGAAGAAGATTTACAGTTCTTAGCAGAATCAGCTTATGCAGATGCATGCGCACCAGGAAATCCTAAAGATGCAAGTGTAGAAGATATTATTGGATTATATAAATCTTTATTATAATTTATAGAGAGAAAATAAATAAAAAGGTATTGAATTCCAATTTAGACAGAAGAGGAATTCAGTACCTTTTTGTTAGTTTATAAGAATTTTACAGCTGTTCCATAAACAATGATCTCAGCTGCACCCTGCATAACTGCGGAAGAAGAATACCTGACATTAATAACAGCATCAGCTCCCATATTTTGAGCATCTTCGATCATTCGATCAGTTGCAAGATCTCTGGCTTCATTCATCATTTTCGTATAGGATTTTAATTCTCCACCAACGATGGATATATGTTAGTTTTATTTTACTATAGTGGATGAATTATGACAATAAAATAAAAATAGATGTTGACAAGAAAGGATAAATACGATAATATATTATCTGTTCCGAAAAAATAAATATGCGATAGTGGCGTAGTTGGTAACGCGCGACCTTGCCAAGGTCGAGACCGCGGGTTCGAGCCCCGTCTATCGCTCTAAATAAAAAGCACTGAAAAGCACGTATTTATGCGGTTTCAGTGCTTTTTTAGTTTTCTGGTGTCGTGTCGTGTTATTTTTTGAGGAAGTTTTTTGAGGAAGTTTTTAAAATATTTTTTCAACATACTCAATAACTGCCTTGTCTGATTGTCTACGTCTAATGTGGGCGTATGATTGTATAAACGTCTTTGGGCTATTCCCCATAATATCAGATAACACCTTGTCACTTTCGCCACGTTCATAGTTGTTCGTTGCAAATGAATGACGACAATTATATAATGGGATCAGTGGCAAGGGTTCAACTTCCTTATCGTTAAACTCTTTTAATGCTTTTCTAAAGTACATAGAATAGCGGTTTGGGTTCACTGGTCGCCCTTTAACAGTTGTAAATAAAAAGTCGTGCTGATAATCGGGGTGGTAGCTTTTAAGCTGTAATTTGTGTGTCTGTGTGTTTTTGATGATGCAATACAGCTTGTCGGGCAGATATAAAGCACGTATTGAACCGGTTGTTTTCGTGTCGTTTGTATTGCCGTCTTTATCAAGTGTTCGGTGTATGGTTATTTCTTGATATTCGTTTATTAGATCATCGTCACACAGACCGCAGACTTCAGCAGGGCGACAACCTAACAATAACGATACACAGAACATTGGGTAATAGTGGTTCGCCTTGATAACTGGACTATTCAAGAATCTTGATATTTGTTCGTCTGTCCATGTTACTTTTTTTTCATATTGTTTTTTTAGACGTTTAATTCCGATCATTGGGTTATCGGTCGGAGCTAATACCCTTAATGTCTGTATAGCAAATTTAAAAATGTTTGATAGTATGTTAATACATTTATTTACCGTTTCGGGCTTATAATTTGCACTAAGGGTATTAACATACCTCTGAATCATTAAAGGTTGTATATGGTCAATCTGCAAGCTCTCAAAGACATTCTTAATATAATTATGGTAATAATATTTGTATGTCTTTAGTGTGCTAGGTCTGTATAAGTTTGGGGCAGTTTCAAGCCATAATTCAGCACAACGACCGAATGTTTCATGATCTGTGACGCTGTGACTTCCAGAAGCAAGTTCTTTTATGATTTTTGCTTCATCAAGTACAGCGTCTTTTTTCTTTTTGCGGTTCTTTCCACGTACTTTTTTGTGTGTGGTAGGATTCCAGACAACAGCATAATATCTTGTTTGAATCCCTTTTTTGTTTGTCCATGTTGCTATTTGTACACTCATGATATAAAAATCCTTTCTAAGTCGTGGCATGGCTTTAGAATGAATATTTTTATATATCCCTTGCATTATGTGTATTTTATTAGTATAATAATTGTATCTATTTTAAATTCATTTTTTGTACTTTTGTCTAAAAAGGTATAATGGACGCCGTCACTTATAAGTGGCGGTTATTTTTTTAAAATATTAAATCTAATTCATCTTTTTTATATCTATATGTCAAATCGTTAGCATATCCCATAACTAACCTTTTCCCAGTGTCATTTAACAAATTGAAATTACGCAATAACAACCAGAAAATTTCTAAGGTATCTTTATTTTCATGAAATAATTCTGTTAGCTCTATTATATTTAAAACACTTTCAGAATCTAAACATTCTTTTACATAATCAATGTTACTAGTACGTATACGCGGTTTTGAACCTTGTACTTCTTTTATTTCTGGAAGTTCTGCCAAATCAGCTTTATCAATCAAATCACGCGGTAAAACATCAAGAGCATCAGCTATTTTTATTATAGTTGTTAATTTTGGGGCTGTTTTATTATTTTCAAATTGATTTATTGCAGATTGCGAAATCCTTAATTTATTACCTAGTTCTTTTTGTGTCATTTTCTTTTGCTTTCGGAATTTTCTTATATTATCCCCTACGGTCACTTTATCACCTCTTTCCATGTTGATAATATCATAATTTTGACATAAATAAAAGCAAAAACTTATATTAAGTCATTGACATTAGTAAAAACTTATTATATACTACAGAAAAATAAGCATTGCTTATAAAAGAAATGAGGTGAGAAAGTGAGAATAAACAGAAAAAAGCTACTTGTTGCAATGTTAGACGCTAATTTGAATCAAAAGCAATTAGCGGAACTTATAGGAGTATCAAGAGCAACTATAAACAACGTAAGTTGTGGACGTAGTTGTTCAGATAAAACAGCCTACGGAATCGCTGACGCGTTAAATGTTGAATTGAAGCAGATTATTGAGTAAAAAAAGGTCGTGGCATGGCTTTGGAATGAATGAAAGGCGGTGAGATATGAGGTACAACGATAATATGAAAATCTGGTTGTTTGATCTAGCACACGGAAACCTTAGTGATCTGGAAATCATTAAAGGATTTATCAAGTATTATGTGCTGTATAACTGTACAATCCAGAACGTACAGGACGACATACATTTTCATACCAATTACGGCGTGTTAGGCGAGCAAACAGCACTAGAAAGCCTTAATAAAGCGTTATGTAGCTATGTAGATTATGAAAGGGAGTGAAGAATATGACAGTATTTGCGAAAGCTGACGAGGTAAGCAAACTATTGAACTGCGGAAAGTCCACAGCGTACAAAATCATGAGACAGTTAAACAATGAGCTGAAAGAAAAAGGCTATATGACTATCTCTGGAAACGTCAACAGAGCTTATTTGTTTGAAAGAATGGGTATTAAGGCAGAAAGCGAGGTGTTAGAAGATGGCAAACAGGAGAATGTTGAGTAGATTTGTTATTGAAACTGACGCTTTTCTTGATATGCCGGCAGAATCACAAGCCTTGTATGCTCATCTTGTAATCGGTGCGGATGATGATGGATTTATCAATAATCCAAATTCTATAAGAAGAATGACAGGATTTAGCGTAGATTCTCTAAAATTGCTTATCGCAAAAGGTTTTCTAATACCATTTTCAGACAGTTTAGTTGCTATAACTCATTGGGATTTGCAAAATCATTTAGCACCATCAAAAAGGACGCCCACAGTATACGCTGACCAAAAGGAAATGCTAACTATTGATGAACAAGGAATATACAGAAAATTATCTGATAATTTCCGGAAAACTGCCGGAAAACTGCCGGCGGATAGTATGACATTATCCGGAACTTTGACAGATAACAACCAGATAAATTCCGGATACAATAATACAGCAATAGACGGCGGAAACCAAGCAATACAGCAGTGTGAAGTTAATTATCAGACAATTTCCGGAGAAGTTCCGGCAAATAGCCAACACAGTATAGTACAGGATAGTATAGTACAGGATAGTATAAATAATAATTGTGCAAAATCCGGTCGCCCACAAGATGTGGATGAAATCGGTAATATGTTTAATGAGTATTGTCCGTCTTTAGGAAAAGCACCAAAGAGTGACGAAATGTCAGATTCTGTTAGGAAAAAATTAATTAATTGTTTATTGTCGCCACTAACTATAGATAATTATAAAAAATTATTTATTGATGCAGAAAATGAAAGTGATGAGTTGAAAAAAAGAACAGAAGAGAAGCAATACTCAAGTGATTTTGAATTGGTACTTGATATATTACAAGAGTTAGGAAAAAAATTACAAAATAAAGCAACAGCCTAAACAATACAATCTGTACCTAAGGTACACTTGTTAAACAAAGAAAGAGGTGGAATCATGCAAGATAGACATTTAGGGCGAGTGATCATAGTTATTGGGTGTTTGTTAATGCTGACGCAGTTAATAAGTCCAGTAATAGCAGTAGCTTTCATATTGTCTGGATTATCACAGTTATAAAAAGAAAGGTCCATACATGAACAGCGAACCCATGTATGGACCAATACAAAAACCTTGTTGTTGTTTGATTATAACAAAAAGGTTTAGATAGTGCAACCAAACCATAACACAAAGCGTCACAGAACGCAACAGAATAGCCATAAATTAATTCTAAGAAATAAGCGAGGTATTTTATCATGCAGAATAATAAAATTGAAAATGCAAGCAATGTAGAGTGTCGCAGAAGCGATAAGGCTGACAAGCTAAACAAAGCCACAGCAAACTTACTTCTTAAACTTACACAGCTAAACAATGAAGAATTTGAACAGGCAGTAACGGACATGATGCGACAAATTCAAGTACTTCCAGACAATGAAAGAATGATCTGTAATAATTATTATTTGAATCTATTTGACATTGCAAGAGAGTTGAGAAAGAACGGATTTACAGCGTAACAAGTAAATAATACAAAGGACCAGACTTATACATATTAGGTCTGGTCCTTTTTTGCTCTAAGGTAGTAAAACAACCATGATAACAAACCAATAACAGGCAAGAAACCACGTATTTATGCGGGCTGTAAGACTTTTTGCATAGTTGTATCACAGGCAAATTACAAGCAACTATGCATATAAACACTAAAAAAAAGAGGGGGCTTGAAAAAAAGAGTGTTCGCGTATTATGATGGATATACAAGGGATAAACATTGTAAAAAGAGGGCAAAAAAGTAAGAGGTGGTGTAGATTGGAAAAAACAAAGTATGCAAGCAATGATACAGAAGTATTAAAAAATAGATTGCTAGTCACTGATGAAGAACTACGTTGTGTGTTAGGGGTTGGAAGAAAAACAGCCAAAGCAATAGCACAAGAAGCTGACGCAGTTGTTAGAGTTAACGGAAGAAAGCTTAATTCGATGGAAAAGATTAGACAGTACATTGATACCGTAGCGGGAAAGTAAGAAAAGGAAAGACCAACATGAAAAAATATCATTTTGATTTATTTAACAACAAAGAAAACCACAGAAAGGAAAAAAATGATATACGAATTATTAGATACAGGCAAAGAAAACGCCTTATCTACTGAATATTTAAAACAGGCGTTAGGCTTTCGTGATGTTAGATCATTAAGAAAGCAAGTAGAAACAGAACGCCTAAATGGAAAAATTATAATAAGTTCCAGTGGGGGCGGGTATTATAAGCCGTCAAATAGTCTGGAAGTCAAAGAGTTTGTAAGAAACTTAGAATCAACAGCCGACAGCATGAACAAGATTGCAGATTTAGCAAAAGCATATTATACAAGAGGTGTAGACAATGCAGAACTATGAACAGATTTTAAAAGAATGTGGTGTAGTTATTCCAGAAGATAAAAAAGAGCCACTAAGAAAGGCAATGAATCAGAATTATAAGACGATCGCAGACTACAACAAACAGGTAGAGAAAATAAAACGCTATCAAAGCGAGATAGAAGAAGCACAAAGAAAGCAAGCAGAGAATCAAGAAGCTGTAGGGCTTAAAGAACAGATTGAAACATTAGAGCGACAGATACAGGAAGAAAAGGACGCAAGAGCAAAGGAAAACAATCAAAGAGCTAATAAGGAAAATTTAAGAAAGTTCTTTTCTGGTAAAAAGTTTATTAATAGCATTACAGAAAATGAAGTCAACAGACAAATGTTAGAAGCGTTAGAAGAAGATAACACAAGAAGCATTGAAGAAGTGTATGAAGAAGTTGTACCACCAGAGAAAAGAAAAGGCGTATTTGTAAGTGATAGAAAGATACCTACTTTTACAACTAAGTTCAACCAGAAGCAACCACCAAAGCAGAAAGAAAAAGGCATTGATAAGCTGAACAGTATGTCTTTAACTGAAAAGATGTTACTAAGAAAAAACGATATAGGACAATATAAGCGACTACAAAGGAATAAATAAGCATTTATACGCCTAAAACAATAAAATGGCTTATAAGCGACTCTGTGAAGTGTGAGAGATATATAAACTTGGAACAACGTGGAAATCATGGTATATAGACACAGGTTTCTTGACACTATACACGCGTAGATATATGAAAACAATAGAATGTTTCACGACACGATATACACGCGTGTAGTAAAACAAATTATAAAGACTTTTGCTTAAAAATGAGTGAAAGCAGAAAGGTATATAATGAGTAAAATTTTAAATAAAATCTTTGATGCGGATTTATACAATACTGTAAAGGCTGAACGCTATGAACTGGACCAGAACGGAAACAAGAATATGTACAATATCGGACAGTTAGAGGGATTAGCAGAACAGGGAAATGAAGAAGCTAAGGCAATCGTTGATAAAGTCAATAATGAAGTGGATGAAATGTTGAAAAAGATGGATAGCGGTAATTATTTATTTAAAACATTTAATGAATATATCCTTGAAATGGCAAGATTGACAGAAGAAGCAAGCAAACAGAGGGATGAAGTAGAAGCCAAGCACGACAAAGCAGAAAAGGCATGGAAAGAAGCGAGAAGTGCAATTAATGTAAGCGATTCATGGACAAGTGCAAGGAAAACAGAATATTTACTTGCTAATGAAGAATATGACAAGAGCTGTATTGGAATCTATAACGATCTAAAACAGAAGCTTACAGCCTTAAAGAGTGAGTTTCATATCTGTTTAAAGGGATTCTATACAATCACACCAGAACGGATTGATAACAATGTATTAGCATTATTGGATAGTGGTATTGACGTATCAGAAGAAGAAATTGACGGTCTTTTATTTAAATATAGATTTAACACAACAATGATTAGAATTATATGTGATTATGCAGATAGAAAAAGAATGAATACAAAATTGTTTCAATCATATTTTTATGCAACAAGAAATAACGGAAAGTTAGAGATGGAAGCATTTGAACGCTTCGAGCATTTTTGTATGAACGCAGTAGCTACAGATAATGCAGTTAGAAGAGCTAACGCGGGATGTTTAGACAGATTAGGAGCGGAAGCACTGGAAAGCCTTGACGAGATCGCTATTAAACCACAGTAAAATAATTTGATAATTTAATAAAAAAGAAGCCTTGTTAATACCCACGACAGGGCTTCTTTTTGCGTACAGGGAGTGAAAAGGATGATAGACAACGAAACATTAGTGAAAAGGATACAGCAAGGCGAGAATGTCAATGATAACATGATGCAACTATATGACCAGAATATCGGTCTATTATACAGAGCATTGAAACGTTATAATGGATATGATAACATAATTGATAAAGACGACTTAATGCAAGAAGCGTATATCTATCTGTATGAAGCTGTGAACCGATATGAAGTTGATAAGGGCGTTAAGTTTACAACATATCTAACTAATAGCATAAAATGGAATATAGGGCGAGATATGAGGAATAAACGTGCCATAAAACTTTCAGAATATTTATTTGTTGATATTAGTAAATATTTGGGATTCTTAGAAGAATACACAAAAGAGCATGGTAAACAGGCAACAGACAAAGAAGTTATTGAAAGGTTAGGTATATCAGAAAGCAGATTGAAAACAGTAAAAGACGCTGTAAATATGGTTAGTATCTCATCAATGGACAAACTAATAAATGACGATATGACAATAGGCGATACTATCAAAGATTGCAATAACGACCTACAGGAGATAGAACATAAATACGATTGTAAAAAATTAAAGTCTGATCTGTGGAAAGAACTAGAAAGCATACTAACAGATACACAAATACAAGTACTAAAACTTAGATATATAGAAAAATTGACTTTACAAGAATGTTCTGAACGTTTAGGTATTTCATATCAAGCGGTACACACAAAAACAAGAAATGCTGTTAGTAAGTTAAAAGGGAACTATAAAATACGTGGATTAGCAAATAAATATTTGTGACTTTGAGGAAGTTTTGAGGAAGTAACTACGTAGAATAGAGATAAATAATAGAAATAGATACTATAAAATACACATAGAAACAAGGAAAAACAATAGAAATACTCTTATCATTACCTTGCCAAGGTCGAGACCGCGGGTTCGAGCCCCGTCTATCGCTTTCGGTTAAAAGTCTCGAAACCACGCATTTATGCGGGTTTCGGGATTTTTTCATTTCTATGTTTTCTTGCGATTTTGCATAAATTTGCATAAACTCTATAAAGCTTCCAGATATTGTAAAGAATTTTCGTTATCAATACCAATCTTTATATAATATTTTTGCGTTGTGGCAATGTCTGAATGTCCCATCAGTTTTTGTAGTTCATAGATTGACATTCCTTTTAATGCAAGTTCGGTACAAAAAGTCTTTCGTAAACAATGGATACCGCCATTACCTGAATCTAAATCAAGACGTTTCCATAATCTGCGATACTTTTGTTCAAGGATACTGGCAGTGATACGTTGACCGTCAGTGTTGACAAAAAGCCAATCTGTATGGATGTTATGTTCTTTTTGCCAATCCTTTAATAGATGTAAGACTTTCAAAGCATTTTTGGACAATGGAAGATTACGTCTTGAATTTTTGGTTTTGACATCTCCAATGATATAATCATAACCTTTGATTTTTTCGCCTTGCTCATTGCGTTTGGAATGACGACTCTCCGCACGACGAATGGAAATAATTCCTTTCTTGAAAGAAATATCAGACCATTTCCATGCGACTACCTCGCCAGCACGAGCACCAGTATAAGCATCCAGTAAGATGGCGAAAGCAGTTGAATATTTTGGAAAATCTTCAATTTCTCGAAAAAGTTCCTTTTGTAAAAGTTTAAATTCAAAGGAATTTAAAACAGATTCTTCAACATCTTTATCGTATTCTCGAACAAAATAAGAGTCAGGAATTGAAAATTCAGTCATCGGATTATTTACACGATAATCTTTGGAAACAGAACGATGAAATACCTCTTTTAAGATATTCAATATTTTTTGAGTCTGCTTACGAGTCATTTTTTTATTTACGATAGGGTAAACAAAATCTTCAATGTCGCCTAAAGAATATTGACTTATTGGTTTTTGAATAAAAGGATTATTCGCAAAATAAGTATTCCATGTACAATCCCACCTGTCACGAGTTGAATTGCTTTCTGTTCCAAATCTTAATGAGTAATAATCAAAATATAAATCTTCAAAGGTAGATTCATTTGCATGGTAATGTTTAATTACTGCTTTATCTAATGCTTGTTTAGTTGGTTTAGATAGTAGTTTACGATGATTTTTATATGCTTCATCATAAACATATACAAGATATCTTCCAGAGGTTTTATTCTTTCGCCAGTTGTGACCTTTTGTATTATAAAATTCCTCTAAAAATTTTTTTTCTGTTAAAGTTTGCATTTCTTTTTTAACAGGGTTCTCTTCAGGAATAATTATAACAGGTCTGAACAGTTGGCGAAAGTAGATTGATAAAAGTTCTTCCCTAGTTGTTATTGTTCCGTGTGCATACGACCACCGCCTTGTATGTCTGTTGTTTCATCAAAAAGGTATGCCTTGAATAATGTGCCATCTTGATTTAGAAACAATCCTTTTGAATCTGATGGAATATATGTCGAGGCATCGGTATTATCAAGAATAATCTGACTTAAAACTTGGTCAGCACGTCCGCAGATTTTATAACTGATATTATTTTTTATCTGTCCACTAATGATATTAGCGTCTGGACGTTGTGTTGCAAGAATCAAATGAATTCCGAATGCTCGACCTAAACGTGCTAGACTACTTAGCTGATTTTGAATTTTTTTAATTGGCTCTTTTTCTCTCGGTGATAATCCAGTGGTATCAAGAAGTTCTGCCAATTCATCACAAGCGAATATAATTCGCTTGTGTTTGATGAGTTCATGATTGTTGTATTCAGAGATGTTTTTATAACCATTTTTGGCATATAATTTTTTCCTGTTTTCTAGTTCAGAAATGATTTCATCTAGTTTTTTTGTCGTATTTGAGATGTCAGTAACAAACATACAATGATTTTCCCAGATACGTCCAAAATCGACACCGCCTTTAAAATCTGCGATATTAACAATAAATCCGTTATTGATGCACTGCATTAGTATTAGCTTTAAAAGCAATGTCTTTCCTGAACCTGTTGCTCCACCAATGAGGATATGAGGATAATCATTTAAAGAGACATATATTTTATTAAATAAAGACTCTCCTATTAAGAGAGAGCCTTTATTTTGTGGATGATTTTCGTCATTCCAATAAATATCTTTACTATAATCAAATTTTCCATGACATGCGTTAATAATAATTTGCCGATTATTTTTTCCAATTTTAATTGAAGAAATAGAAATATTTAATATACTTTCCAACTCTTCTTTATGATTTTGCCAATATGAAAAAGGTATACCAACATTGTCAAAAATTAATTGGATTGAATTATCTATACATTCCTGCGATATCAATATAGGCGGAATGTTAGCAGAATTTTTAAATCCTATTGAGAAAAACAAATCATAGTATTTTCTGTCAAGAAATCCATCGCTGTATTTAAAAAATAAAACTAATAAAAGTAGTCCTCCAAATACTAGCATAGAAACCTTAGATTCCATCATTTTGATAGAATTATTAACGGTAACATTGATAAAAAGATTGCAAAATAACATAATGATTATATACATAAAGAATACTTTTTGCACTTTGAAATCATTTCTTAATCTTCGCATAAATGTTTGTATACGATATGCAATTCTTAAGGGGATATAATTATCCCCTAATTGTTGTTGAGTCCTGTTTTTTTGTGTCATAGCAGATACTCCTTCTTGTCATGGTCAATAATTATGGTAGATACGCCATTACGTTTGAACTCCTTAATAGATGTGATACGTCGAATAAAAGCGTTCCATGTTTCTTTATCATAAGCTTGATAATCAGCGTATTGAGCATCTAGGGGCAGATTTGACACAATATAGACATTGCTATAACATGCAATGCGGTCATTATATCTGGCCGGAAGTTGCAATGGGTAAATGTCTAATATATTGAGCATTTCCGGTAAGGAAATCTGCGAATGGTATTCTTCAAATACCAATGTATTTTGGCCATGGTAGGAATCAAATTTTGTCGAATTTAATTTGTTACCATAACTTGTGATACGGCAGATGTCAAGCGGAGAATGGTGGTCAAATATATAGTGACTTTTCCCAGCACCAGTACTACCGAAGATGTACGTGACATTTAACTCACGATTAACACGTGAGTATTTATCAGACAGTAGAGTCTCTCGCAATACATTAATATCGTTTGTTTTGAACGCATAATTTGGATTGCTAAGAATGATTTCACTCGTTGTCATGCCAGACTGAATTAACTCAATTAATTTACTCTTTTGTGGATTAGTTTCTTTCCCTTCTGCTGGGATTGTTCCCCATTCCTGAAAACTGCCTTTTATGCTAGTTTCTGCTTTTTCCGTTGATGCCCATTTTCCCTCTTTTAAGAGATAAGCACGGTTTTCGGCGCAAGTTCCGAGAGCTTTATCTAAATGACTCATTGGGAATCGCTTTTTAGCCGTTGAAAATCGGATTGGGGAGTGACTGTAAATGAATATATGCATGTGTTCAGAACCTGTTTTTGCAATCTCACGGCAGAAACAATAGTAATCTACTGTCATTAAGCCTTGCAATACAGAATGAACATATTCATTTGATAAGCCACATTGAGATGGTTTTTGAATGGTAAATAACCATTTTCGTGATTGAGAATTTGGATTCTTCATTCAATTATCACTCCTTTCTATATGTGTGATGCTACAAGCTACTTGTAACGTAAAAGGTAATACTACCTTTTACGCTAAGATAGTAGAAAGGGATTAGACATCCCTTTCTACTATCCTTTCTTGTAGGTCTGTATGTTAGTAGCCGTGGCGGATATCTCGTAAGTGCCAGTTTTCCATTGATAATAAACATGAAGTTCAAGATTTTCAAATTGGACTGGAAGTCCACCTTCATCTTCATTAAAAGGAATACGCTGGTCGCCTGCAATTTTGACAAATAGTCGTTCATATTTGCGTTGACAGAGAACGATTTCGTAACGATAACCCTCAATCTTATCTACTTTTTTTCCATCCTCATATTTATAATAAGGACGGATGCCAATGAGTATAAGTTCTGTACCTACTGTTTTGACGGCATCAATACAGACGTTCAGTATATTCATGATTACCCCCTTTCGTTTGATTGTGCTAATTGACTTGTAACTCTAACATCGATGTTGAGCTTAGTTTAACGCATCTTGATTATTCATATTGAGTAAAAAAAACTTTATTTTGTATATAAATTAATACAATTTAAAAAGGCAAATTTTAAGAATTGTAGATAATAAAATAAATAAGTATGTTTGTAAAATATGAATAAGAATAGATTTGTGTTATTATTGACATGAAGAAAAATAATTTATAATAGATTATCAATTAGAAATATCGGAGGAATTGATATGGCAAAAATAAAAGAAATGATATTGGGTATAGGCATATTAAGTGCTGTGGGAGTATATAATTTTATTTAAAAAAAAGAAGCTCCTAAGTATAGTTATGAAAGAATAAAAAAATTAACGGATAAGGAATGGGAAATAGAAAGAAAAATTGTACAAGATAAGTACAGAAATCCTCAATATGATATTGATAAGAGAGTAGAATTTTGGAATATATTGAAATTATATGATAAAGTAAGAAGTGATAAGTATTGGAATGGTAAAAAGCCACAAGGACCAGCTTACCATCGGGAACATGGTTTTGGTTTATATAAACCAGATTAAGATTTAAAATTATAATAAATACAGCTATATATTAATTAAAAATATATAGCTGTATTTATATATAAAGAATATCATTTTGTTCTTGTTTCTGTTACTTTTTATTTCGGTCTCTTGGATATAATGCACCTAAATGATGAATTTGTGAATAAAGGTCAGCCTGATATAATCTTTCGTGAACGTCAGAAACTTCTAATGAATGACCAGACTTGATACAGTATTTACGCAAAAGTTTTGCAAACTCCTCACATTGATATGCATCAGATGATAAATCATATCCCCAAGCAAGATACCAGTCATATGCGTCCTCAAAAGTAAGAGAAAGTGCAATTGATAACCGAAATAGAGCCGCTGGTGTTACTTTATAATGGTCTCCATTAAATAATGCTTTTAATTTTTTATCATTTTCGTGTACAGTAGAACGTAAACAAAGAAGTTTTTTATCTTCTGTTACAATTTGATATTTCCGGTTTCCTTTTGCATTTCGTTTTAAGACAATTTTGTAATTGTGAGAAATCAAAAAGTATAATCCTATTTTTAAATTGTTTCTTTTTTCGTTTTTTATCAATGCAAGTGACTGCATTGAGTTGATTTTTTCATTAATGTTAATTAATCTTGAATTGTGTTTAGAAGCAACGTTTTGTACATAGGAAGCAAATTCTTCCATATACATATATAGTAGTAATGTTGCGATTGACAGACAGGCAGTTGATAGTTATATAAATTAAATGATATGCTAATATTAAGTATAAATTGATGTCGACAATAGAAAATTTTATCATAAAAACCTCCTTTCGTAGAGCCTGTCAAGGATTCAAGAATTTTCCTTTCTGAAAACAAAAAAGCAATCAATAATTTGATTGCTTTATATATATATAAATATAATTTGATTCTAAAATAATAAAGTAAAAATTCTTGATTAGAAAGGCGGCAAACCCCAGCTCTCTACTGCCGACAAAGACTAATAGCATATCCTCTATCTACTAGTATCTACAGTCTAAATCATTTTGATAAAAAAATCAATACCATTAAAACAATTAGTTTTGTATATAATAATAAACAAAAAACTATTGACATAAAAAATTGGTAGGACTAATATGGTTGATGAAATAACAATCTAGCAATAGGGAGGGACATCTATGAATTTTAAATTTCAAAAGAATGTAGCAATTGTTTTATCTTCAGTTATTATTGGAACTACGGCTCTTTCAGGAGTTAATGTTTATGCTGATGAAATTACAGCAACGGAGGAAGATGTATCGTTGAATGATGATATTTTTAATGAAAATGATATCATATACGGAATAAGTACACAATCATCTGATGCAGAAACTACATTAACTAAAAGTGAAATGAGTGCATTTGCTCAAGCCTTTAATGATTCATTAAAGGAAGATAATATCAATGTGAGTAATGGCTATGGAAGAGGGGTAAAATCAAAGGCTGCAAAGATAGCAGCTAAAGCAATGTTAAAAAAACTTAAACATATAGGAGCTAAAGCATTTGAGAAGGCAATTCGAAAGGCTGCAAAAAAATTACCAAAAGCAGCAGCAGAAAAGGTTGAGAAGTATCTTACATATCAAAAAGTATCAGCAGTTCTTAATATCGCAGCTAATGCAGAGGGGACAATTACAGACGCAATTCAGCATGCATTACAAAAAGTAGGAATTCCAAAAACATTTGCAGGAATAGGAGCGAGATTAATTGTATTTGTTTTGTTTTAGGTAGGTGAAATGAATTGAAAAATAAAAAAAATAATAGATATTTAATTATAGGAATTGGTTATCTTATTTTATTTTTTATTGTTCTAACTCCAGACATTAATAATGCAGTAGGAAGAGGAATACAAGCATTATTATTTTGTGTTTTAGGATATAGATGTGAGGAAAATATTAGAAGGTTTATAAAAAATAGATAATAAAAGGATTTTAATCAAGCAGAGAATTTATTTGAGATATTTTCTGCTTGATTTTTTATTTTGCTAGGAGCAAAGGTTTAATTTTATAATATATTAATTGAAATTATGGTAAAATACAATAGCATAAATTTTGCATAAATCGAAAAAAGAGAACCCTGAAACCCTCCTTTTTACGTGCTTTAGCGACACGTAGGATTATTCGAGCCCCGTCTATCGCTCTTCTTACAAAGGTCTTAGAACTTAGGAGTTACCTAGGTTTTAGGGCTTTTTTATTTTGTTATACAGTTTTTGCCAAAGTTTTTGAAAAGATAATTAATGCATATTTATCCAAGAAATTATTGATAATTCTAAAAAAATAATTATAACATAAATAATAAAATATAGACAATAGAAATATTATTTGATATAATCAATTAACTTAAAATGGTTTAGGACATGAAAGAAATTATGATGATAGAAAAAAAGATAAAAAAATATGTAGTTGTTATTATATGTGTATTAAGTATGATAACATTAGGAAAAAAGACAGAAAATATATTTGCAAGTGATAAAAAATCAAAAGATATGGAAAATATCTTATTATCCTTCTATATAAAAAATGTATCAAATGTCGAAAGCATTAAATATATTCCATTGGATAAAAAAATAATAGGAAATAAAAGAATAACGGATAAATCAAACGTTGTAGATATTGGATTTGGAGAATATTATATTAAAGTTAAAGATGAAAAAAAGGAACTACAAGAACCAGTTTATTCTTCTTGGTATGAGTCACCGAGAGGTGGTATGCAAGTTCGTGAAAAATTATCAATAGAATATCAATTAAATAAGGATTATAATAATAAAAATCTGAGGATTTTAAAAAAAGTTGTTGAAGAAAATATTCATCCAAAAAATAAAATATTTATTTCTGCCTCACAATATGTCGATGTGAAAAATGGATATAAGAAAAATATAAAAGCATGTATTTTTTATCAAAGCTATAATATTCAACTTTATGAAAAAGATTTATTTTTTGATGATAAAATCACAACAGGAAAAATGAAAGTACCAATGGGAATTGTCTTTATTGTTAGTAAAGATATAAAACAATTACAGAATTAGAAATATATCATAATTGTAAATACGATTTTTGCACAAATTTTGCATAAATCGGAATATTAAAAACATTACAAAAATATTACAAAAATATTTGCAAAAAATGAAAAATGTAGTATTATATATAGGAAATCAAAAAATGGGAGGAAATATGAGACATAAAATCAAAAAAATAGTGATTTCTTATATTTTGAGTATTTGCTGTATTTTATCGTTTACGATAGGAAGCTTTAAATCGCATAATGTATATGCTTCATATTCAAGATATATAACAGCAAGATCCTTAACAGTTCGTAAGAAAGCATCTATCAAAGGAAAAGTTGCAGGATATTATAAAAAAGGGACAAAAGTTACTTGCTATAGCAAGAGTGGAAACTGGACGAAAGTTAAATATGGAAGTCACAAATATTATGTATCTACGAAATATCTTTCTACAAAGAAACCATCAACGGCTACAAAAAGTAGTACATATATCCGTTATGTAACGGCAAGTTCTTTAACAGTTCGTAAAAAGGCAACAACAAGCTCAGCGAAACTGGGTTCTTATAAGAAAGGTACAAGTATTACCTGCTATGGAAATAAATCTGGATGGACAACGATAAAATATAGTGGAAAGAGTGCTTATGTAAGTTCTAGTTATTTATCTTCGACTAAGCCATCTAAAACAAATTCAACAGTATCAAAAGGACAGCAGGTAGCTAACTATGCCAAACAGTTTATAGGGAATCCTTATAAATGGGGTGGAGAGAGCCTTACAAGGGGAGCAGACTGTTCTGGATTCACGATGAAAGTTTACCAGCATTTTGGATATTATCTTCCACATAGTTCTATTTCACAAAGAAGCTATGGAAAGTCTGTTTCATGGAGTAGTAAACAGGTTGGGGACTTAATCTGTTATAATGCTATCAATGGAGTTGGACATGTAGGAATTTATATTGGTAATAATCAAGTGATTCATGCCGGAAGTACAGCAACGGGGATTCATACATCCACAGCCAATTACAGATCTGTTAATTGCGTTAGAAGAATTGTAAAATAGTTAATACATAAAATCTTAAATACAATAGATAGAGGAATCAGTGATATCAAGCAGATAACACTGATTCCTTTTTCGTTATGGGCTTATAGCCCTAGAGCAAACCACCCGTTGGACGGGTGGTCCTGATTTTGAATATTAAAAATATTAAGGAGTTATTACAAAGATATTTACAAGTCAAGAAAAGAATAGTAGAATAAGAAAGAAAAGGAGGATTTATGAAAAATAGAATAATCAAAACTACAATAACTTTTGCATTAAGCTTATGTTGTATATTTTCATTTTTAACAATTTCTAAGGCGCATGAAGTATATGCATCTTATTATAGATATGTAAATGCCAATTCACTTATTGTCCGCAAGACTGCATCATCAAAAGGTAAAGTTATGGGCTCCTACAAGAAAGGAACAAAATTAAAATGTTATAGCAAAAAGGGAGATTGGACAAGAATTAAGTATGAAAATTCTAAGTATTATGTAGCAACAAGATATCTGGCAACAAAGAAGCCAGCAGTGGCAACAACTACTACAGCTTCCAGTACAAAGACAAGTACATATACCCGCTATGTAACAGCCAGTTCTTTGACGATCAGAAAGCAGGCATCAACAAGTGCAGCTAAGGCTGGTTCTTATAAGAGAGGGACAAGCATTACATGTTATGGAAACAAATCAGGATGGACAACTGTAAAATACAGTGGAAAGTACTGTTATGTAAGTTCAGATTATTTATCAGAAACAAAACCATCCACAACAAGTAGTTCATCACAGACAACAAGTACAGCAGCAAAAGGTGAAGAAGTCGCAAAATATGCATTGAGATTTAAGGGGTTAGCATATAAATGGGGCGGAGAAAGCCTGACAAGCGGAGTTGACTGTTCTGGATTTACAATGAAGATTTATGAACATTTTGGATATTCACTTCCACATAGGTCTACAGAACAAAGATACAGTGGAACAGCTGTTTCATGGGCAAATAAACAGCCAGGAGATCTGATCTGTTATGAGATGATCAAAGGAGTCGGACATGTAGGAATCTATATCGGTAATAATCAGGTGGTTCATGCAGGAAGTACTTCAACAGGAGTTCACGTATCTGCAGCGAATTACAGAGCAGTGAATTGTGTACGAAGAATCGTAAGATAAGATTTAAGAATAAAAGAATAAGAAGAGATAATAATGGCCGTATCAGTAATAAGTTGATACGGCTATTTTTAATTTGTACGAAAATCCTATAAAGTATAAAAAGGAAATCCTGTTAATTCAGAATTTCCTTTTAAATATTAATTTATATTGTTCTCTACAGAACTGCGTATTTTAAAATAAATAATACTGCAAGTACATACATCAAAGGTGTAATCTTCTTCGCTTTTCCGCAAGCTACATTTAAGATCACATAAGAGATGATTCCAATAGAGATTCCCTCAGAGATACTATAGAATAATGGCATAGCGATGATGCAAAGGTAGGCAGGTACCGCTTCTGTCATATTATCATCTGTAAATTTGATGTCAGAGATCGCTCCGAACATTAAAAATCCAACCATGATCAGCGCTGGAGCTGTTGCAAAGGATGGGATTGCTGTAAAGATCGGTGCAAATAATGTTGAGATCAGGAATAAGAATCCTGCGACAACAGCTGTTAAACCAGTACGTCCACCAGCAGCAACACCTGAAGAAGATTCAACAAAGGTTGTAACTGTAGATGTACCAAGTACGGCACCAGATGTAGTAGCAATAGCATCAGCCATTAATGCTGGTTTGATTCCAGGAAGTTTACCTTCTTCATCAAGCATTCCAGCTTTTGTGCTGACACCAACTAAAGTTCCAAGTGTATCAAACAGATCGACAAATAAGAAGGATAATACAACGGCAATAAAGTTAAAGATTCCAACTTTGCTTAAGTCATACTGGAAACATTTACCGAATGTTTCTCCCAATTTTGAGAAGTCTGTCATTTCAAATGTAGGGAACAGGCTGTAATATTCTGCGTTGATATCTGGAACATAGATTCCTGTTACCTGACAGATCATTCCAATGATCCATGTAGCAAGGATTCCGATCAGGATAGATCCAGGTACTTTTTTGATGTAAAGAATGACTGTGATCAGTAATCCAATGACTGCGAGTAAGGAACAGATTCCAGCAGAATGGAAGTCCTTTGTAAAGTCAGTGATCGTTAATAATGTTGAGTCATTTCCAACAATAAGTTTTGCATTCTGAAGACCAATGAAAGCAATAAAGATACCGATTCCGACAGAAACACCTTTTTTTAGGTTTAATGGAATCGCATCAAAGATTGCTTCACGAACATTTGTTAAAGATAATACGATAAAGATCAGACCTTCAACAAATACAGCAAGTAAAGCAACTTGCCAGTGATATCCCATTACGCCAACAACTGTGTATGCAAGATAAGCATTTAATCCCATACCAGCAGAAAGTACAAATGGCAGGTTCGCAGTAAGCCCCATACATAATGTTCCGATAAAGGAAGCGATACATGTAGCCAATAAGACGGCAGTAGGGTCCATACCAGCTGCAGAAAGCACACTTGGGTTTACCGCAAGGATGTAAGCCATTGTCATAAATGTAGTAATACCAGCGATGACTTCAGTTTTTACGGAGGTATGATTCTCCTTCAATTTAAATAAGTTTTCCAACATAGTTTTTCCGCATGTAAAAACATACGCTCCTTTCTTTATTAAAAATCGATAAAAAAGTGACAATCTAAAAGAAAACCACCTGGGGTATGATGGTTTTCTTTTTTGAAAAGAGAGGATTAAAAATATATATGAAAAAACTATACCTGTAGGATGTTTCCTGAAATTCTTTTTTGTCTTATCTTTTAGGTTTTTCCTTGAGGTATGGTTATAGTATAGTCATTTCCATTTCGAGATTCAATATACAGAATATAAACAAATATAAATGATTTATAAAATGACATTAAGAAATTCTTATCCGCAGTGAAAAAAGGATATGAATATTCTATTTTTTACAAAAACCTCACAAAATGATTCCGATTTTGATGATTTTCTTATATAATAATAACAAAGTCTAAAGGAGGAATTATTTTTATGCCAAAGAGAACAGATATTAACAAAGTGTTGATCATTGGATCTGGACCGATCATCATCGGCCAGGCATGCGAATTTGACTATTCGGGGACACAGGCGTGTAAAGCGCTTCGTAAACTTGGATACGAGATCGTATTGGTTAACTCCAATCCAGCAACGATCATGACAGATCCGGAAACAGCTGACGTAACTTACATTGAGCCACTGAACGCAGAACGTTTAGAGGAGATCATTGCGAAGGAACGTCCAGATGCCTTACTTCCAAACTTAGGTGGGCAGTCCGGATTAAATTTATGTGAAGAGTTATATAAAAAGGGTATTTTAGATAAGTATAATGTCAAAGTAATTGGTGTACAGGTAGATAGTATTGAACGTGGAGAAGACCGTATCGAGTTCAAGAAGACAATGGATGAACTTGGAATCGAGATGGCACGAAGCGAAGTTGCTTACAGCGTGGAAGATGGGCTAAAGATCGCTGATGAGCTTGGTTATCCAGTGGTACTTCGTCCAGCTTACACAATGGGTGGAGCCGGTGGAGGACTGGTGTACAACAAAGAAGAATTAAAGACCGTTATGGCAAGAGGACTTCAGGCAAGTTTAGTTGGGCAGGTACTTGTTGAAGAATCTATTCTTGGATGGGAAGAATTAGAGTTAGAAGTAGTTCGTGATGCAGAAGGAAATATGATTACAGTCTGTTTCATCGAGAATATCGACCCATTAGGTGTTCATACAGGAGACTCTTTCTGTTCTGCACCAATGCTTACAATCTCCGAAGAATGCCAGCAGAGATTACAGGAACAGGCATACAAGATCGTAGATTCTGTACAGGTTATCGGTGGAACAAACGTTCAGTTTGCACATGATCCAGTGACAGATCGTATCATCGTGATCGAGATCAATCCAAGAACGTCAAGATCTTCAGCATTAGCATCCAAAGCAACAGGATTCCCAATCGCTTTAGTTTCCGCAATGCTTGCTGCAGGACTTACATTAAAAGATATTCCATGTGGAAAATATGGAACATTAGATAAATATGTACCAGACGGTGATTATGTCGTTATCAAGTTTGCACGCTGGGCATTTGAGAAATTCAAAGGTGTTGAAGACAAACTTGGAACACAGATGCGTGCCGTTGGTGAAGTTATGAGTATCGGTAAGACATACAAAGAAGCATTCCAGAAAGCAATCCGAAGCTTAGAGACAGGACGCTACGGGCTTGGACACGCTAAAGATTTCGATACTTTAACAAAAGAAGAATTATTAAAGAAATTAGTAACACCATCAAGCGAACGTCATTTCATCATGTACGAAGCATTAAGAAAAGGTGCTACTGTTGATGAAATCTTTGAACTGACAAAAGTAAAAACATACTTTATTGAGCAGATGAAAGAATTAGTTGAGGAAGAAGAAGCCCTTCTTGCATGCAAAGGAAACATGCCATCTGATGAAATGTTAACAGCAGCAAAGAAAGATGGATTCTCTGACAAATATTTAAGTCAGTTATTAGAAATCCCAGAAGAAGATATCAGAAATAAACGTATCTCCATCGGTGTGGAAGAAGCATGGGAAGGTGTGCATGTCAGTGGAACACCAGACAGTGCTTACTATTACTCAACATATAACGCAGAAGATAAGAATCCAGTTTCTACAGACAAGCCAAAGATCATGATCTTAGGCGGTGGACCAAACCGTATCGGACAGGGTATCGAATTTGACTACTGCTGTGTACATGCATCTCAGGCATTAAAGAAAATGGGATTTGAGACAATTATCGTAAACTGTAACCCAGAAACAGTATCTACAGACTACGATACATCTGATAAATTATATTTCGAGCCATTAACAGTCGAAGATGTATTAAGCATTTACAACAAAGAAAAACCATTAGGAGTGATCGCACAGTTTGGTGGGCAGACACCACTGAATATCGCTGCAGAACTTGAGAAAAATGGTGTGAAGATTCTTGGAACATCTCCATCTGTCATTGATCTTGCAGAAGACCGCGATCTGTTCCGTGAAATGATGGATAAATTAGAGATTCCAATGCCAGAATCAGGAATGGCAACAACGGTAGAAGAAGCATTAGAGATTGCAGGAAAGATCGGATATCCAGTGATGGTAAGACCTTCTTACGTTCTTGGTGGACGTGGAATGGAAGTTGTCTATGATGACGAAAGCATGACAGGATATATGAAAGCAGCTGTTGGTGTAACACCAGACCGCCCAATTTTGATCGACCGTTTCTTAAATCATGCAATGGAATGCGAAGCAGATGCGATCAGTGACGGAACGCACGCATTTGTACCAGCGGTAATGGAACATATCGAACTTGCAGGAGTTCATTCAGGAGATTCCGCTTGTATCCTTCCATCCGTTCATATTTCAGAAGAAAATTTAGCAACAATCAAAGAATATACAAGAAAGATCGCAGAAGAAATGCATGTCAAAGGATTGATGAACATGCAGTATGCGATCGAAGGTGGAAAAGTCTATGTATTAGAAGCAAATCCACGTGCATCCCGTACAGTACCTCTGGTATCTAAAGTATGTAACGTGAGAATGGTACCACTTGCAACACAGATCATCACATCTGAATTAACAGGAAAACCATCACCAGTACCAGAATTAAAAGAACAAAAAATTCCATACTATGGAGTCAAAGAAGCAGCCTTCCCATTCAATATGTTCCAGGAAGTAGACCCAGTTCTAGGACCAGAAATGCGTTCTACAGGTGAGGTTCTTGGATTATCCAAATCTTATGGGGAAGCTTTCTATAAAGCACAGGAAGGTGTTGGAGCGAAACTTCCTTTAGAAGGAACTGTATTGATCTCTGTAAACCGCAAGGATAAAGAAGAAGTCGTAGAAGTAGCGAAAGCATTTGATCAAGATGGATTCAAGATTCTTGCAACAAACAATACATGTAAGCTGTTAAATGAAGCAGGAATCAAAGCAGAGAAAGTCAATAAATTAAGTGAAGGAAGACCAAATATCCTTGATCTTATCACAAATGGTGATATTGATATTGTTGTAAACTCTCCAGTTGGAAAAGACAGTATTCATGATGATAGCTACTTAAGAAAAGGTGCGATCAAAGCAAAGATTCCATATTATACAACAATTGCAGCAGCGAAAGCGGCAGCAGAAGGAATTGCTTATGTAAAAGCACATGCAGATCAGAATGAAGAAGTAAATTCACTGCAGGGGTTACATGCACAGATTTCAGATTGATAAATTTAATATTTAGGAAATAAAATAAAAGAGGCATCTTCATGTGGTTATGGAGATGTTTCTTTTCTTTTTTTAATTTATAGGAAAGTTCGCCTTTGGCTCCTTCCCAAAAGAAAAATAGCCCACATAAAAGTGGGCAGAGCAAACAGATGATCATGGTTTTAGAAAATATAAAAACCTTCTTCACCAAAATCATCACCAAACACATCTTCATTTAGGAAATAATCCATATCCAGCAGGTCTGGGATGAAGAGTATATTTAATTTCTTCAGTGCTTTGTTGGAGATACTCTTTTATACAGTTATATAAAGCTTCAATATTATAAACAGCATCCATTTCGTCTTCTGCCCAAACATCAAGCCGTACTTGTCTTTTCAAGGGAGAGGTTCTGCTCTCATGCTCAGATTGTGGCCGGCGTTTGACTGAAATATTTGATGCTGATAACAGATGAAAGAAGAGACTCAAATATATTGTAAAATATTTACATGGAATATATTAACAAAAAATAATTATAAATGTCAATTTATAAAAGAGAAAAACTCCGGGGGTTTTCTTTTGTTAATTAACGAGTTACAATAGAAACAATATCTAAAATCAAATAAGGAGAGCGTTAAAACAATGAAAACAAATAAAAACATTTTGGTTGTTATGCCAGTAGAAGATGAACATAAAAAAACATTAGAGAAACATGCCAAAGGAAGTCATTTTGTATATAGTTCCTACGACAAGGTAACACCAGAGATGATAAAAGAAGCCAACATTATCATCGGAAATGTAGCTCCATTTTATTTAAAGGAAGCCAAAAATCTAGAATGGTTGCAGTTAAATTCAGCAGGAGCAGACCCATATGTAAAAAAGGGTGTATTACCGGAGAATGTAATCTTAACAAATGCAACAGGAGCTTATGGCCCTGGTGTTGCAGAACACATGTTAGCAGTGCTGTTTTCACTTCAGAAGAAGTTACATCTGTATAGAGATAATCAGAACCAATGCCAATGGCATGATGAAGGGGCTGTTATGTCATTACGAGGTGGTACATTACTGATCGTTGGACTTGGGGATATTGGATTATACTTTGCAAGATTGATGAAAAATTTTGGTTATCACATTATCGGAATCAAAAGAAGACTTGGACAGGTACCACAGGATGTTGATGAACTTCATACAATGGATGATCTAGATAAATTATTGCCAGAAGCAGATGTAGTATTTTCCGTATTACCAGATTCAAAAGCTACAAGAAACATTTACAATAAACAGCGATTCAAAGAAATGAAAAATACAGCAATTCTCTTAAATGCAGGAAGAGGAAGCGCTGTCAATACAGAAGATCTATGTGAAGCACTGATTCAGGGAGAAATCTACGGGGCAGGTTTAGATGTAACAGATCCAGAACCGCTTCAGACACAGCATAAATTATGGAATATCGAAAATGTGATCATCACACCACATATTTCAGGAGATTTTCATCATCCGGCAACATTATATCGAATTGTGGATATTGCTGCGGGAAATCTGCAGAGATATATGGCGGGAGATGGACTGATGAATGTGGTGGATATGGAGACAGGATATAAATCCTGATTTGCGACGGTAGGATTTCGTATATGTGACGGAAATATTTCTTGTTATCTT
>OGRC01000740.1_pt1 | contig 25049 bp, 18 predicted proteins | sample 1553431 | NCBI WGS metagenome assembly OGRC01 (sample SAMEA2580064, study PRJEB22360) | human gut metagenome | biome: human gut; feature: human-associated habitat; material: faeces | place: Denmark | collected 2008/2010
CCCGGATCAACCATTCCAATCCATACTGCCCCTTGCCGGGTTAGATCACTCGTTATTACTTCTCGGAATACCTAAAGACGTTCCACCCATATTTTACCGGGAACGTCTCCACTCGATCACGTGGAGCATCACCTCTGCCGGCAGGGCTCCTCCTACCGTAATAGCTTAAATATAGAATTACTCGCCCAGTGTAAACCGGACAATTATTATTTATTGTTTTATTCTCAACATTAAATCATTTATTTATGAGAACAATTATTTATGCTATTACAATATTAGCGATCTCCTTATGGGGATTCAAAAACCAATCATCACAAGATAAACACACTCACTCTGCAACGGAGACTCACGCAGGACATGACCATAGCCACGAAGGACATAATCACGAACATGAGGGACACGATCATGAACATGAAACGGCAGAGGAACACGCCGGTCACAATCACGAAAGTAAAGCAACAAAACACAGTGACGAGATCATTTTCCCGAAAGCCCAAGCTGCTAAAACCACTTTCGAAGTACGGGAAATTCAACCCGCCTCTTTTAACCAAGTAGTAAAAACAACAGGACAAGTGCTTGCCGCTCCCGGTGATGAGGCTGTCATCGTCGCCACCAGCAATGGCGTCGTTTCCTTCTCTTCCAACAAATTAACGGAAGGGACAAAGGTTCAAAAAGGACAATCCCTGTTCCAGATTTCCTCAAAGGACATCGCAGAAGGAGATTACTACACGAAAGTAAAAGCAACTTACGAGGCAGCTAAAGCCAGCTATGACCGTGCCGAGGCTCTTGTAAAGGACAAAATCATATCTCAAAAAGAATTCGAAAGTACCAAACTGGAATTCGAGAACGCAAAAACAGCTTATAACGCCGTATCCAATCACAAAACGGCAAAGGGAGTCAGTGTAAACGCCCCGATCAACGGACACATGAAAAACATTCTTGTAAAAGAAGGAGAATACATCACGGTCGGACTACCGTTAGCAACGGTTTCTCAAAACCAACGCCTAGTACTCCGGGCCGAAGTATCCCAAAGATACTACAATGCCATGCAATCCGTAAAGAGCGCTAATTTCAAGACTCCGTACGATAATAAAGTTTACTCCTTGGAAGACCTAAACGGACGCTTGCTCTCTTTCGGAAAAACGTCCAACGAGAATTCATTCTTTATCCCCGTATCTTTCGAATTTGACAATAAAGGCGAAGTGATTCCGGGATCATTTGTCGAAGTTTACCTGCTTTCCTCTGAACTGGAAAACGTGATCTCTTTACCTCGCACTGCCTTAACGGAAGAGCAAGGTATCTTCTTCGTATACCTGCAACTGGATGAAGAAGGATATAAGAAACAACTTGTAACTCTCGGAGCCGATAACGGTGAAAGCGTACAGATTCTCTCAGGTGTAAAAGCCGGAGACCGCGTGGTAACCGAAGGTGCTTATCAAGTGAAACTGGCAAGCGCTACGAATGCGATACCGGCACACAGTCACGAACACTAAACTTATTTACTATTTGACAAGTTACTATTTACTATTTGGCTGCGCAATGCGTGAAGCTGATGATAAGAATAGTAAATGTCAAATGGTAAAAGACAAGGTGTATCAAATAGTAAATAATAAATAGTAAAATAGTAAATATATCATCGTGTTAAATAAGATCATACATTTCTCACTTCATAACCGCATCCTGGTACTTGTAGCCTCGGTGTTGTTACTGATAGGCGGAACCTACACCGCCATGAACACGGAAGTGGACGTATTCCCTGACCTCAATGCACCTACGGTTGTTATCATGACCGAAGCAAACGGCATGGCAGCAGAAGAAGTGGAACAACTCGTTACATTTCCTGTAGAAACAGCAGTGAACGGTGCAACAGGTGTGCGCCGCGTACGTTCTTCATCTACCAACGGCTTCTCTGTAGTATGGGTAGAATTCGATTGGGATACGGATATTTATCTGGCCCGGCAGATTGTCAGCGAAAAGTTGGCCGTCGTAAGTGAAAGCCTGCCTACCGGTGTAGGTAAACCGACGCTGGGCCCACAATCATCCATTCTGGGTGAAATGCTGATTATCGGATTGACGGCCGACTCTACCTCCATGCTCGACCTGCGTACAATAGCCGACTGGACCATCCGACCGCGTTTGCTCTCTACGGGCGGTGTGGCACAGGTAGCAGTACTTGGCGGTGATATAAAGGAATATCAGATACAATTAGACCCGGAACGGATGCGGCATTACGGCGTTACGCTGAATGAAATCATGACTGTAACCCGCGAAATGAATCTGAACGCAAACGGTGGCGTGTTATATGAATATGGTAATGAATACATTGTGCGTGGAGTACTTTCTACCGACCGTGTAGATCAACTGGCACGTGCCGTAGTTAAGGGAGGAGTTGACAAGGCTTCAGTCGACAAGATACAAGGCAATGCCTCGTCAACTGGTCAACTGGTCAACTCTGCCCCTGTCCTTCTCGAAGACATTGCAGATGTACATATCGGAGCAAAGTTACCCAAACTGGGTACAGCATCCGAACGGGGTAAATCCGCCGTACTGTTAACAGTAACCAAGCAACCAGCCACCAGCACACTGGAATTAACGGATAAATTAGAAGCATCTTTAAAAGACTTGCAGAAGAACCTGCCACCGGATGTAAAAGTCAGCACAGACATCTTCCGCCAGAGCCGCTTTATCAAAAGCTCTATCGGAAACGTACAGAAGTCCTTGTTTGAAGGAGGTATCTTCGTTGTGATTGTCCTATTCCTATTCCTTGCGAATGTACGTACAACGGTGATCTCATTGGTTACACTACCGCTTTCATTGATTACTTCACTGGTAACGCTGCATTATATGGGCTTCACAATTAATACGATGAGCCTCGGTGGTCTTGCCATCGCTATCGGTTCGCTGGTGGATGATGCCATTGTAGACGTGGAGAATGTATATAAACGACTCCACGAGAATAAGTTGAAGCCTGTGGAAGAACGCCTTTCCATACTGGAAGTAGTATTCAACGCATCGAAAGAAGTACGTATGCCTATTCTGAATTCTACGCTGATTATCGTAGTCAGTTTCGTACCACTGTTCTTCCTCACCGGTATGGAAGGCCGCATGCTGGTTCCACTGGGTATTGCATTCATTGTAGCACTGGCAGCTTCTACGGTAGTGGCATTGACAGTTACACCAGTACTTTGCTCCTATCTTTTAGGAAGAGACAAAAAGAAGGAACAGAAAGAGAGCAGCGACTCGTTCGTAGCACGCAAGATGAAACAGTGGTATGGTGCTGCATTGGCATTTGTACTGGGACATAAGAAGATCGTACTGGGCAGTACAATCGGTTTGTTCGTAGTTGCTCTGGTATGTTTCTTCACATTGGGACGTTCGTTCCTGCCACCTTTCAACGAAGGTTCGTTTACGATTAACATATCTTCTTTACCAGGCATCTCATTAGAAGAAAGTGACAAGATGGGACACCGTGCAGAGGAATTGCTACTCAGCATTCCCGAAATACAAACCGTTGCCCGCAAGACCGGACGTGCCGAACTGGACGAGCATGCACTTGGTGTGAATGTTTCGGAAATAGAAGCTCCGTTCGAATTGAAAGAACGTTCACGTAGTGAGTTGGTTGCCGAAGTACGCGAGAAGTTAGGTACTATCGTAGGAGCAAATGTGGAAATCGGCCAGCCTATCAGCCACCGTATCGATGCTATGCTCAGTGGTACGAAAGCCAACATTGCAATTAAACTGTTTGGTGACGATCTGAACCGTATGTTTACCTTGGGTAATGAAATCAAAGGTGCCATCCAGGATATTCCGGGTATTGCCGACCTGAATGTGGAACAACAAATAGAACGTCCTCAGCTTATCATTTCGCCCAAGCGGGAAATGTTGGCTAAGTTCGGTATCTCATTACCGGAATTCTCTGAGTTCGTGAATGTATGTCTTGCTGGTGAAACCGTATCACAGGTATACGAGAAAGGTAAAAGCTTCGACCTTACCGTACGTGTACGTGATGATCTTCGCGACGAAATGGAGAAGATACGCAACTTGATGATAGATACCAGTGACGGAAAGAAAATACCTTTGAACTACATCGCAGAAGTGCGTTCTGCCATGGGACCGAATACAATCAGCCGCGAGAACGTGAAGCGAAAAATCGTAATCTCTGCCAATGTTGCCGACCGCGACCTGCGCAGTGTAGTGAATGATATTCAGGCCCGTGTGGACAAGGATATTAAATTGCCCGAAGGGTATCATCTGGAATACGGTGGCCAATTTGAGAGTGAACAGGCAGCAAGCCGCACCTTGTTACTCACATCATTAATGAGTATTGCGGTGATTTTCTTACTGCTTTATCATGAATTCCGTAGTGTAAAAGAGAGTGCAATCATACTTATCAACCTGCCACTTGCATTGATCGGTGGTGTGTTTGCTTTGTTGATGACAACGGGAGAGGTGAGTATTCCGGCTATTATCGGTTTTATTTCACTATTCGGTATCGCCACCCGAAACGGTATGTTACTGATCAGCCACTACAACCATTTACAACAGGAAGAGGGAATAAACGTGTACGATAGCGTAATCCGTGGCTCAATGGACCGTTTGAATCCGATTTTGATGACAGCATTGTCTTCGGCTCTCGCTCTTATTCCATTGGCACTGGGAGGAGATTTGCCGGGTAATGAAATTCAAAGTCCGATGGCGAAAGTTATCCTTGGCGGTCTTTTAACTTCCACGTTCCTGAACGGTTTCATCATTCCGATTGTTTATCTGATGATGCACCCTAAAAAACAACCATTAACAATATCAAACAATGAAACGAATTCTCATATTTAGTTTTATCACTTTTTTCCTATATGCGGGAATGCGTGCCCAATCGGTCGGCATAGACGAAGTGCTGCACCGTATTGAAGCAAACAATAAGGAGTTGCAGGCCAATGCGCAACTCATCACTTCACAGAAATTGGAGAACAAGTCGGAGAACAATTTGCCTGATCCCACTCTCTCGTATGCCCATCTGTGGGGATCGGAAGATAAGAGTGAGACGATAGGTGAACTTGTTGTTTCTCAGAGCTTTGATTTCCCGACCTTGTATGCTACACGCGGAAAAGTAAACCGGCTCAAAACCGGTGCGCTTGATGCGCAGTCTGCCGCCTTCCGTCAACAACTGTTGTTGCAAGCTAAAGAGCTTTGTTTCGACATCATCATGTTGCAGCACCAGCAAGTGATTCTGAATGAACGTATGAAACAGGCTGAGGAACTCTCTGCATACTATAAGAAACGTCTGGAGACAGGTGATGCCAATGTATTGGAAACAAATAAGATCAATCTGGAGTTACTGAATGTACGCACAGAATTCCGTACCAATCAGACTGCGCTTGATAACGCCTGGAAATCTCTCCTTGCACTCAACGGAGACCAGTCTTTGCAAGATAATGAGCTGAGCAGTTTCCGCTCCATCAACGACTATCCATTGCCCCTTCTTCCTACCAACTATGAACAGTTACGTTCGGAAGTGTTGGCAGCCGATCAGACTTTGCTGTCATTAAGCAGTGAAAGTGCTGCCGCCCGCAAACAGATTTCTGCAAGCAAACAAGGCTGGTTACCTAAATTGGAACTTGGATATCGCCGTAATACAGAGTCCGGTACTCCATTCAATGGAGTTGTAGTAGGCTTTTCCTTCCCGCTGTTTGAGAATCGTAATAAGGTTAAAATAGCCAAAGCGCAATCTCTGAACCTCGATTATCAGAAAGAGAACGCTGCTTTCCAAGCCGAAGCAACCTTGGCAAAACTATACAGCGAAGCACAATCATTGCAGACTTCCATCCAGGAGTACAGGGAGGCATTCAGTTCACAACAAGATCTTGCATTACTGAAGCAAGCTCTCACCGGTGGACAAATCAGTGTGATAGAATATTTTGTAGAAGTTTCTGTGATTTATCAAAGTAAGCAGAATCTACTTCAATTGGAAAATCAGTATCAGAAGGTAATGGCACAGATATACAAGAGTAAGCTATAAAAATATTATTCTTGTATCATAAAAGTAAAGCGAAGAATCGGCTCCCACAATTGAAGAAGTTGATTCTTCGCTTTCTTTATAAATACCAAACTATAGTTCTGTAATCTTTCCCATAAAGAGGATGGCTCCCGTACTCTTTTCCTTAACCATAAAGGCAAAAGGACGATTCACAAAGAAGGGAACAGGAGAAGGAAAACCGACAGCATTATCAAACATTCCTCCTACTGTAACCGCAGCCGCTTCGGTACCTTCCTCATCCACATTTATATAAGTAAACTGTTGCAGAAGGCCAATATATAGTTCTGCACCGGACATATTGGCAAACTTTGCTTTATAAGCATCGAAAGCATCTTTCATCCCCATAGCTATCATGTCCTCTTCCAGCTCTTTGTCATATTCTACTTTAAAACGAGGAAGTTTAATTTGTAGTTCTTTTCCTACCATATTCTTACTCCACTGTTTCCAGTTCTCATAATTCAGGCTGGGTAAGCTTTCATCCAAGGTCTTATCTCCGGATGGCAACAGTATCACCATACTAAAAGCTTCATTGCCATAGGGTAATTCCGCAATAGAGAAATCATCAGTCTGGGTGTAATTGAACGTTGCGGTCTGGTTCATCATAGCTACTTTCTGCTGACTGCCGTCAACATTGGTAAAGTTATCCTGTCCAGTAGCCGACTTATCAAACAGGCTTTTCCAGATACCTTTAAAATAGAGTGCATTAATCAGATACATACGAGCATCCGCAGGTATTTCCTGAATAACCTCTTTTATGCAATTATTAGTCTGAGTGGCGCACCATTGGTTTATCACATCTTTGGCGGTCGGAGATGTGAAATCAAGTTCTTGCACCTGAGCATCGTACATTTTCTTATTTACATCAACAAAAGAGTCATAAACCTTAAAACCTTCCTCTATCCAGATAGAATTAGCTATTCCGAGTTGAGTTGTATTGTCCAAATCCAACAAAGCTGAAGTTAACTTTTGATTATAGTTGTTCAGATCATCAAGAGAGAAAGTATTGGCAGGGAATCCTAATACATTCTGCATCTCAGCAAGCGTATTATCAGTAGCCCCGTTCGTAATCATGGATAAACAAAGTGATGCACTCAATGGAGACACAAAAACATTCGGTTTTTCTTTTTCGGTACTACACACCTGATCGAAGAAACGGAAAGCAAAGTCTGTACCTTTGTCCATAAACTCTTGTTCCGCACGGGTAAGATTGATGTCTTGACGTGGTTTAGGTTCCGGTTGAGAAGGATTCTCATCATTCTGACAGGCTGCAAGGATACTGAGTAGGCTTAGCGCAGCAATAGTTTTCTTTAGCATAAGCATTATAGTATTAGTTTTCTATTAAGTTACTCTGTTAGAATAAATGCATAAATTTATGAAATACTGCATCCTATAATAAATAAAACATAAATCTTTCCTATCTTTGCCCTTCGGTTTTGTTGAAGTATGCCTTTCGGTATGCTTCATGAAAAGGGAATTGGGTGTAACTCCCAAACAGTCCCGCTGCTGTAAACTCATTGTCAAGGATTTACCAATCACCTATGCCACTGCCGGTATTCGCACGGTGGGAAGGCGGTAAATCCGGAGTAAGTCAGAAGACCTGCAAGACCTATCATTCCTTATGTCTTCGAGGAAAGGACATGAGATGTATATAGTTTTTATAGCATTCTGTTTATGATAAGAGATAATCTATGTCGGTATGCCCGGCTACGGTTTTATTTGTCTTGCTTTGTATGTTGGCTTTGTGTCAGCCTGCAAGCACAACAGGTGGGAGACTCCATTACTGGAAAAGTGCATGCCATTCCGGAAGTGGGGATAAAAGGGCGGCGTGTGCCACCGGCTCTCTCAGCAACCGCCCCGCTCCAACAGATGAAGAAAACTGATATGGAACGTTTGGGAGTATCGGATGTGGCCGATGCTGTTCGTCATTTCTCGGGAGTCAGCGTTAAGGATTATGGTGGAATTGGTGGATTAAAGACTATTTCTGTACGCAGTTTGGGAGCACAACATACAGCAGTCAGCTATGATGGAGTAACTGTCAGTGATTGTCAGTCAGGTCAGGTAGATATCTCCCGTTTCTCGTTAGACAATGTTTCTGAACTGGCACTCAGCATTGGTCAGAGTGATAATATTTACCAGACAGCAAAGATGTTTGCCTCTGCCGGTGCTTTAAGTATCGAAACCGCACGTCCGGATTTCAGTGACCGACCTTTCCGGTTGCTTGCAAATATGAAAACCGGTTCTTACGGGCTTGCTAATCCTTCTCTATTTTATGCTCAGAAATTAAGTAACCGTTTCAGTCTTTCTGCCTATGCTGATTATTTACGGGCGGACGGCAATTATCCTTTCAAAATATGGAATGGGAATAAACTGATTGACTCTAAACGAAACAATAGTGATATAGAGACTTATCGGGCAGAATTAAATTTGTTTATAACTCTGAATGAGAAACAGGATTTGAAAGCCAAAGTTTATCTCTTTGATTCGGAAAGAGGGTTACCCGGCGGAGTGATTTATGACAATCCGTATGCTGCCGAAAGACTATATGACCGTAATTACTTTGGCCAATTGAAGTATGAGAACCGATTCTCAGAGAAATGGAAGCTACAAGCAAGTGGAAAATTTAACTTCAGCTGGAACCGGGACTATAATAATGAATCTTCCGGTATTACAGACAATCGTTTCCGCCAGACTGAGACTTACTTATCCGCTACCTTATGGAGCGAACCTGTGAAAGGGTTATCTTTCTCATTAGCACAGGATTTCGCCTATAACTATTTGTCAACGACTTTACAGAACAATCAATATCCGGAACGTTTCACCTATTTAACAGCAATAGCCACACACTATAAAAGCAACCGATTTTCTGCTACCGTTTCCCTGCTGAATACTTATATTACAGAGAATGTACGGACAGGAAAAGCTGCTGCAGACCGTAAACGCTTTTCCCCCGCTGTCAGCCTGTCGTGGAAACCTTTTGATTTTGGTCTACGTTTCAGAGCTTCATACAAAGATATCTTCCGTACGCCGACATTCAATGATTTGTATTATCTGGTAATTGGCAACTACAACTTAAAACCTGAGAAAACAAGACAATTGAATATAGGATCTACCTGGAATTCTGCTTCGTTCTCTTTTGTGGACCTTCTAAACATATCTGTCGATTTCTATTACAATCGCATGAAAGACAAAATTGTAGCAGTACCCACCATGTTTGTCTGGAAGATGACGAACATAGGAGAAGTAGAAACCATCGGTGCGGATGTCAATATTTCGACACGCATGGATGTAAGTAATCAATGTGCTATATCATTTGCCGGAACCTATAATTTCATGCAGGCGGAAGATATTACAGACAAGAATTCCAAAGTCTGGAGAAATCAAATAATATACACTCCCAAGCATTCCGGAAGCGGTAATCTGTCTTTAGAGACACCTTGGGTCATTCTCACCTACAATATTCTTTTTGCTTCAGAACGTTATACGCTGTCACAAAATCTTCGTGACTATCGCATAAAGCCTTATACAGACCATAGTGTGTCCGTATCCCGACGTTTCAAGTGGAAAAAACACGCTTTGCGCATACAGATAGACGCTCTGAATCTCAGCAATAAGAATTACGAGATTGTTCGTTTTTACCCGATGCCGGGGCGCAACTACAAGCTGACTATCAACTATAATTTATAAATATAAGAAACTAAAAGTATGAGAAAACATTGGTTATTTACAGTCATAGCTGTTACTACATTCACAGGCTTTTCATCATGCAGTGATGATGACGACGTCCCTACACCTCCCGAAACGCCAGTAACGGGAGCCTACATTCTGAATACGGGAGGTATGGGTAGCAATAATTCAAGTTTGCAATTGTATGACCCAAGAACAAATGCAATCAGTGGAGACATATTCGAAAAAAATAATGCCCGCAAACTTGGCGACACAGCCAATGATTTATATATCTACGGTTCAAAGATGTATATAGCAGTATCCACTTCCGGAAAGATTGAAGTTTTGAACACAAAAGGTGCCAACGTCATTAAAACACTTACACTGAAAAATGAAGCGGAACAACCTATAAGTCCACGTTTCTTTACCGCCGCCGGAGATAATGTTTACTTCACCGCTTACGATGGAACCGTGTCACGCATTGATACCACTTCTTTGGAAATCACAGGCAAATTGAATTTAGGAGGATTCCCCGAGGCCTTGACAAATGCCAACGGTAAACTATATATCAATCAATCCAAATATTACACGATGCCCGATGGCGGAAATACCATATCCGTTGTAGACATTGCCACATTTACAAAAACAAAGGATCTTGAAGTACTGCTCAACCCCAGCGAAGTCAGTTTAACGGCCGATAATGGGAAAGTATACTTCGTATCAGTCGGTGACTATGCCGATCTTCGTCCTACGCTACAATGCATTGACCCTCAGACGGACATAGTTACCCAAATTTGTTTAGCCAGCAAAGTGGCCAACAAAGGAAACAAAATGTATATTCTATACTCGGAGTGGGGCGTTGAGGATTCAAAAGAAATCAGTGTGCTGGATTTAACAACTGGAGTGAAAACCAAATTTATTGATAGTAAACAGTTTTCCAATCCATACACCATCGACATAGATCCTACTTCCGGGAATGTATACATAGGTGATGTCTCCTATTCTTCTATGAGCGACATGTATGTATTCGACTCTGAGGGGAACTTGATTAATACATTTGAGACCGGTATCGGAACAGCAGGAGCATTTTTCGTTACGCAATGAGTAGAATAACATTTATCATATTATCCGGCTTGTTACTTCTTTCCGCCTGTGGCGGAAAGAGCAGCACTGCTTCCGGCTCTGCACAAGGAGACACCATCCCACTACACTACTCCTCTAATCTCTCTCTGATAGATTACGAAGATTACATCGTCGCACAGCTACGCAATCCCTGGGATACAGCAAAGATACTACACACCTATGTATTAGTAGACAAAAAACAGCCGTTACCCCAAGAACTGCCTCAAGGTACTCTTGTCCGCACCCCACTTAGTAAAGCAGTCATCTACTCATCCGTTCATTGCAGTTTGCTGAAAGACCTCGGTGCTTTAAATAGTATCGGTGGCGTATGCGACCTGAAGTACATCAAACTACCGGAAATCGAGGAAGGATGCCGAAACGGAACCATCATCGATGTAGGTGATGGCATGAACCCCAATATCGAAAGAATCATAGACCTGCACCCCGATGCCATCCTACTTTCTCCTTTTGAAAACAGCGGCGGATACGGGCGTGTGGAAAAGTTGAATGTACCCATCATTGAATGTGCCGACTATATGGAAACCTCTTCATTGGGACGTGCCGAATGGATGCGTTTCTACGGTCTACTATTTGGTAAAAAAGCGGAAGCAGATGCTATGTTTGCTTCGGTAGAAAGAAGCTATAAGGATTTGCTGGAATTAGTAAAGCCTATCTCCTTTGCCCCCTCCGTGATGTGTGATTTGAAAACAAGCTCTACCTGGTACACTCCGGGTGGCAACAGCACCATTGCCAGGCTATACGCTGATGCAGGCGCCAACTATATTTTCAGAGAAGATACACATAGCGGCTCGCTCCCCTATCCTTTCGAAGTTATCTTTGAGAAAGGTCAGCAAACGGATTTCTGGCTGATACGCTATAACCAACCCATAGATAAAACATACAAGGAACTGGAAAAAGAGTTTGCCCCTTATGCAGGTTTCCGTGCTTTCAAGGAACGGAACATCTACGGATGTAATACCAACCGGGTTCCTTTTTACGAAGAAACGCCTTTCCATCCGGACTGGTTATTGAAAGATTTAATTAAAATATTTCATCCTTCACTGTTGGAAGGCTATGAGCTGAGGTATTACAAAAAACTATCAGAATAGAACTGATGATAAGAACGAAAGCAAAAGGATATATATATGGCATAGCACTGTCGGTCCTCATTCTCGTATTGATGGCTGCGAATCTCTGGTTCGGTTCAATCAATATCCCCGCCGGAGCTGTGTGGAATACTCTCATAGGGAATGAAGTAGAAAAAGCCAGCTGGGCTTTTATCATCTGGGAGTCCCGTCTGCCGCAAGCCGTCACGGCATTACTATGTGGTGCCGCACTCGCAGCTTCGGGACTGATGCTACAAACGGCATTCAACAACCCACTGGCAGGTCCATCCATCCTGGGCATAAACTCAGGAGCAAGTCTTGGTGTCGCATTGGTGATGCTGGCCGGTGGAGGAAGCATTGCTACAGGGGTATTTACCTTATCCGGTTTCTTTTCCGTGATACTCGGTGCCTTCATCGGGTCGATGGTGGTAATGGGACTTATCCTTTTCTTTTCGACACTGATAAAAAGCAACATCATGCTGCTGATTACGGGTATCATGATCGGTTATATCACTTCGTCCGCTATTTCATTACTTAATTTCTTTGCTACTGCCGAAGGGGTACATTCTTATATGATATGGGGCATGGGGAACTTCGGAGGTGTCTCATTGCAACAACTCCCCTATTTCTCCATTTTCTGTCTGGCAGGTTTGTTACTTTCCATCCTGCTTATCAAGCCCTTGAATGCCTTGCTGTTGGGTACACGCTATGCTGAAAACTTAGGAGTAAACATCCGTCGCACAAGAAATCTGTTACTGATTGCCACCGGACTACTGACAGCCGTCACCACCGCCTTCTGCGGACCTGTTGCTTTCATCGGTCTGGCCGTTCCACATATCTCCCGTCTGATGCTGGGTACGTCCAATCACAATTCACTGCTTCCCGTCACTTTGCTGACAGGTGGTGTAATTGCCTTGCTCTGCAATCTGATCTGCATCCTTCCGGGTGAAGCAGGTATTATCCCCCTCAATGCGGTAACCCCTGTGCTGGGGGCGCCTGTTATCATTTATGTCATTGTCAACCAACGTAAAATACAATACTTCAACTGATGGAGAAAGCTGTTATCACCGCAAACGATTTATGCATCGGCTACCGCCAGGGAAAGCAAGAGAAACGGATACATGAACATCTCTCCCTCCGGCTCTATCCCGGAGAACTGACCTGCCTTCTGGGAGCTAATGGAACCGGTAAATCAACTTTGCTCCGCACTTTGGCGGCTTCGCAACCGGCCTTGTCAGGAGAATTATTTGTACAGGAAAAGCCATTGTCTGCCTATTCCGAAAAAGAACGTTCACGTACCATCGGAGTAGTACTGACAGACAAGACACAAGCAGGCGGACTGACTGTATATGAGTTGGTAGCTCTGGGACGACAACCTCATACGGGATTCTTCGGCAGATTGAACAAAACGGATCACTCCATCATTGAAGAGGCTCTGGAAGCTGTAAGCATCAGTCATAAAGCACACAGTTATACTGCAGAGCTATCAGATGGGGAACGACAGAAGGTCATGATTGCCAAAGCATTGGTACAGGAATGTCCGCTCATTCTGCTGGATGAACCGACAGCTTTCCTGGATGTAGTGAGTCGCATCGAAATTATGACTTTGCTTCATCGCCTGGCAGTGGAACAAAAGAAAGCGATCCTGCTTTCCACCCATGACATAGAGCAGGCATTGGTACTAGCAGATAAACTTTGGTTACTTTCAAAAGAAAACGGACTGCAATGTGGAGTAACGGAAGACATGATTCTAAGTCACCGGATGGACGGCTTGTTTTCCCGCAACGATATCCGGTTTGATTATGCGCACGGGGTATATTATCCCAAAGTGGATAGTAACCGCTGTATCATTGTGGAAGCCAATGATGAAGTATTGCTGCACTGGACAACAAATGCACTCAACCGGCATGGCTATGCTTGTTCTCCCATTTCTACGTCAGGGACGGTCGATTTGCCATACTTACAGGTATTGTCTGCCGAAGATTTCAGACTGCATAAAGGAAAGGAATACAAATTCCACTCTTTCGAACAACTACTTGCCAATGTCTGACAAAAGCAATGATATTTATATACAAACGAACTGATTTCAACTAACGCTTTATTCCTGATAATCAAAAGAATACAAAATATTAATTCTTTGTTTACAAGAAGTTGGGAATTTGCCGACAAGAAGTTAACTTCCTGTTGACAAACTCCCAACTTCTTGTAAGCTGAAAAGATGATGTTTTTCTATTATCTTACAAAGAAGTAAAAAGAAGTTTCAGCCGAAAGACCAATGAACGAGGAAAATCCGGTGAGGGCTGAAAGATCTGGAAGCCCAAAAAGGTATTTAAACTTGGTTCATCTGAAACTTCCAGTGCATGAGTTAAAACTTTCCCGGGAATTAGCTGTATATATCGGACGGGGAGTATCTATATATTGGATGTGCAACATCTATATGTCCAACGTGTTGTATCTATATATCCAATGTATTGCATCTATATATCCAACACCACCGATATATAGATGCTAAAAACACAGAGTGAGGAAGGGCATTTGCTACTTCCAACTCACGCAACTGAAATTCCGGATGATTTCTTTATTTCATCACCAGTATCTCATCCGGCAGGTATCCACTCCGGATACGCCACTCCTGCGGATAAAGATTATTAGCCCGGTTACCGATATTCTTCACAAAACCTAAAGGAACATCCTTATACGTCAACAGCACATAACCGCGTGGAGCAGTATCGGGAAGCACAATCGCTTCCTTACGCAAATAGGCAATAGCCTGTTCATACGAAATTTCTTCACGAGGAAAAACATCGGAAGCCTGCACAGTGCTCATAGCAAGGGCATGATTGGGAATCAGGTCCTTGCCTTTCACTTCGGCAAGGGTAACGCCTGCCTGAATGACACGAAGAGATTGTTGGAGGACGGACAATCCGGATATATATTCTTTAGGGAAAGCCACAATATTCATTCCATTTGCAGAAATCTCATAGTCGTCTGACGAAAGGAGCCAGGCACGGGCGGCCAATAATTGTTCCTTAGATGCTCCGGCATTAGTTTTAGATGCTGAGGCACCAGCTTTCTTCTTTCCTTGGGAAACAGTGGATTTGTAACGGATTCGTACCGTCTCTCCTTCCGGTTTACGAAGTACGGCAAGGAAAAAGCCCTCACCCTTTGTACGGTGAGGCAGAAAACGATATACAGGAAAATCTTCACCAGCAAGCAAGTTTCCGGTAATGTTCCACGCTGCCGGAGCATCTACCGGAAGTATCTCTGCACCGAATTCATCACGCATCCAGCGGATATTTTCTTCATCTTCCTGCGTATTATACGTGCAAGTGCTATAGATAAGCAATCCACCGGGTTTCAGACTGGGCCATATATCGGAGATGATACGTCGCTGACGTTGCCAGCAGATTTCCACATTCTCCGGACTCCATTCGCTGACGGCAACGGGATCTTTACGGAACATACCTTCACCGGAACAGGGAACATCGGTCAATATGACATCGAAGAAGCCTTCCAGATCAGCAAAGTCTGCCGGATCGTTATTGGTTACCACGACACCGGGATGCCCCCACTTCGTCAGATTCTCCGCTAGGATTTGCGAACGGTTACGGATCACTTCATTTGCTACCAACAGGCTGCCTGCAGGCAATACACTGCGGGCATGGGTAGATTTTCCACCGGGAGCGGCGCAAAGGTCAAGCATCACGGAAGGCGTTTCACCGATATATTGCTTTAATGCTTGCTCCACAAACATGGAAGATGCCTCCTGTACATAATAGCATCCGGCATGAAACAACGGATCGAAGGTAAACGTCAACCGACGGTCGAGATAAAATCCTGTGGAAGACCAGGGCACACGCCTGGAAGAGGTATGAAAAAGACTGAATGAAGAATCGGGTAGTTTTTCTTCATTCAGTCGTATGCTTACGGGCTGTTCGCCATTTAAGGCGTCAGCCAGTTTATTATATTCTTCATCTCCCAGGAGGAGACGGGTACGGTCTGCAAAAGATACGGGTAAATCCATGTGCCAAATTATTTTATGTCCGCAAAGGTAATGCAAATCGAATGCATAACTTTCATGCTTGCATGAAAAAGTTATGCTGAGATGCAGCTTATCTTCTTCAAAGGTAACATAAAAAGGCAATACAAGGCAAACCCGCCGGGCACTAAAAACTAAGCTTGACTCCCGCAAAGTAGGAACGAGGCGCTCCCGGACCATAAATGTAACCGGAATCGCGGGTGGCTCCTTTATCAAAATCTTTCTGATAGGAGTTGAAGATATTCTGTACTCCCACATTGAATTGCAGGCACATACCGGAAAAATCTATATCATAAGCTACCTTGGCACCCAGTTCGAAGAAATCCGGGCTCTTCACCAACAGGTCTGCCGTACCATCTACTTCGGACATCAGATGAGGCACATACATTCGCCCGGTATAATTACCGTTCAGGGCTACCGACAATGCTTTTGTAGGATTGAAAGTGGCAGTAAAGTAACCATAAACATCGGGAGTACGCAATATCCGGTCGCTATGGCGTTCTTCATCCGACAAATGTTCCTTGTCTGCACTCCACTCCTCGGGAGAATCGTACAGACTGCGTTGCACGGTCAGTCCCGCCTGCAACTGGATTTTATCACGCCAGGCGATCTTTCCTTCCAATGTACCACCATACACCTTTGCACCGGAACCGTTGACACGGGTTTGTATCAGATATCCACTACCTTTCGGATCTTCTACCGGTGCTGTCAGTACAAACGGATCGGAGAGTTTCGTGAAGAAACCTTCTATCAGCAAATTTGCCTGGAAATCACCGAAGTAATGATACCAGTCCATCGAAGCGTTCACACTGCGCGAACGTTCTTCTTTCAGATCCTTAGCACGAACGATGGAAATCAACTCGCCTCCCACATTACTAATATGTAAGTCTTCGTCGAAAGCCTGCGGAGCACGGAAACCCTCAGCATAACTGAAACGGATATTTATGTCCTGCGTAGGGTTGTAGCGGATATTGGCACGGGGACTGAAAATGGCTTTGCTCATAATGCTATTCTTGTCCAGACGTCCGCCTATCAGAAAACTCCACTGCTCGCTTTTCCATTCATTCTGCACATAGGCACTCGCAATGTTCACAATCTGTTTCAAGGGATCGGGTGTATATTTATTAATCAACTGTTGCAGACGGTCTCCTGTTGCGGTGGGATCTTCCGCCAAAGCGGCATCCCGGTATTTTTGCATATCCGTTGCTTTGTCGTCCAGATTATCATGATTAAATTCTACCCCACCCGTCAAGTCGGAAGGCATAAAAAAGAGCTTATCAAAATGATAGATATACTGAGCGCCCAATACGCCGGTGAAATCGGTGGTATGCCCATAGGCACTGTAATAACTGTCGCGCACGATATGCTGGGCAGAAGCGTATGCATTGAACGCATGCTTCTGATCCTTGGAGAAGGCACTAAACTTCAAGCCACCCGTATTGATGGAATGTTCAATCTGCTCCACCAGTCCGGGTTCGCCGGAACCATTCAGATTGGCATCTTCGGCAATGTGAGGCGGCAGATCAAAGCGGTTACCGCCACGACGGAATTCTTCCATGTGATGATATTCCAGATTTAACTTGGAATAGGGGCTCAGCCTATAATAAGCGTTCACGCCTACTGTCTGGTTCTTCAATTTGGGTAATTCGGAAAAACTGTCACCGTTGGAATCCCATGCCGAACGGTGGCGGTTCTGCCCGTAGATGTAAGCTCCCATTTTGTTATCCGAAGATACCAGGGAAAGGTTAAGCGTAGTATTATTGTCAAACGAACCGGAGCCATCAAAATTGGAGATAGAGTGGGCAAACGAACCTGAGTTGCGGAGAGGTTCTTTCGTAATGATATTCACTGTTCCGGCAATGGCCGAAGAGCCGAAAAGAGCCGAACCGCCTCCACGTACCACTTCCACACGCTCTATCATATTAGCGGGAATCTGCTCCAAACCGTAAACACCTGCCAGTGCAGAAAAAATGGGACGGGAATCAATCAGTATCTGTGTATATTTCCCGTCCATACCATTGATACGTACCTGTGAGTAACCACAATTCTGGCAATCGTTTTCTACACGCACGCCCGGCTGGAAGACGAGACCTTGCGACAAGGTATGCGAATTGGTCATGTCGAATAGTTTCGGAGTAACAACTTTTACCAAGGTAGGTGCCAGTCGGCGAGCGGTTTCATTACGATTGGCTGTAACAACTACGCCGTCCAAGGCTACCATATCTTCTTCCAGTTCGAAGTTTTCTTCCAGCGTCTTGCCTCGTTTAAGGGTTACTTTTCGTTCTTGTGGTTTATAACCTACGGCACTGACGGAGAGTATGAACTCACCTTCCGGAAGGTTCTTCAGAAAATAATGTCCGGTACCATCGGTCATAGTTCCGATAGTGGTCCCTTTCAGGGCTACTGTCATATAAGGAAGGTGTTCTCCTGTTTTTTTCTCTAATACGTGGCCAATAATATTGGCGTCAGATTTATTTAAATCAATTGCATAAGCGGTGTGGGAGAGCAATGTACACATCACTCCCACCACGAAAAAGATATATTTTTTCATGTAGTTCTAATTTTTAATGGATTTTAATAAGGGGAATTCCTATTGTCAATGAACTACAGGTGGTGCACGCAGACTGATGCCGCAACGAACTCGCACGCACTTGGTATGTTCTACAGCTGGAACACTCAGTACACGCAATAAAATAAGGAAAGCCGATGCGACAAAAAGAATAGCCGGTAGAGAAGAAGCTACAAAAGAAGAAAGGAAGAATATCGTTTCAACCTGCGCTTCCGTATGGCTATGTTCACCTTTGAACGGGTGGGAATGTACAATAATTACCCCATTTACCACATGCGAGTGAGTAAACAGTGTAATACCTCCTAAATATGCGATAAATAATAAAGGAAGGAACCATTTCAATATATTCCGTAACTTCTCCAAAAGCGTTTTAATATAGATTTGCGAAAGTAGCACTAATTACAATAAGAAGCAACCGGATTTAGTTGTTTTAACCGGATATAGAGCAAAATACCTACATCTTATGAGTACAAGAAGTCTGATATTACATTATTATTAAATAAAAGTGATCCATTTTTTTCGGTTATGAATGAATCAATCCCACCATCCCCCTTTACATCTAAAATATCTGCAAATATTTTCAGATAATACCGATTTTCTAAAAAAAATATCGTCTCTTTGCAACTTTCTAACTGGCATGATACGTCTAATACACAAAGAAACAATAAAAGATAAAACAAAATATGATTATGAAACGGATAATTTTAGCACTCATCGCCGCCATGACATTATGTTCACTGGTACAGGCAAAAAACAGAACGGTTACAGAAAACGACAGTCTGGGGAACAAAAAGCGCGTAATCGAACTGCGCGATACTACCATCGACGGAAAGACAGTAACCGATACGCTCAGCATCATGACCTACGAAGGCAGTAGTTCAGACAGCAAAAGTGATAAAGGATGGAAACGCCACAACGGCAGTGGTTGGGACTGGGACTTCGATTTAGATGGCAAAACCTCTGAAACCATCATTTCAGTTACTGCCATCGTCTTCATCTTCGGTCTGCCGCTACTCATCGTCTTTACGGTATTCTTCTTCAATTACAAAAATCGAAAAGCCAAATATCGCCTTGCAGAACAAGCACTTTCGAGTGGGCAACAACTGCCTGAAGACTTCTTCAAGAATGCGGAGAAAACAGAAGATATCCGTACCAAAGGTATCAAAAACATCTTCATCGGCATCGGATTATTCATCTTCCTCTGGGCCATTACCGAGAACTTTGGAGTAGGTTGTGTCGGGCTGCTGATCATGTTCACCGGATTCGGACAATTAGTTATCTATTATACGCAAGACTCTAATAAAAAGAACAACCGGGAGAGATGAGCCAACTCAATGACATATCGTTAGTCGCACAGGTCGTGGTGTTTCGCAACACCAGGGCCTTCGACCAGTTGGTAGGAAAGTACCAGTCGTCCGTACGGCGATTCTTTCTGCACCTGACCTGCGGCGACAGCGAATTGAGCGATGACTTGGCGCAGGATACATTCATTAAAGCGTACACCAACCTGGCCTCGTTCAAAAACTTATCCAGTTTCTCTACCTGGCTCTACCGTATTGCTTATAATGTATTTTATGATTATCTTCGCACCCGTAAAGAGACAGACTGCCTGGAAACGCGCCAAGTGGATGCACAATGCAGTACGCTGCAAAACGACATAGGACGGCGCATGGATATTTACCGTGCGCTGAGTATGCTGAAAGAAATGGAACGAACCTGCATCACTCTCTTTTACATGGAAGACCAGAGTATCGAGAAAATTGCAGGTATTACCGGTTGCCCCGCAGGAACTGTAAAAAGCCACCTGTCACGGGCCAAAGAAAAAATGGCTACCTACTTAAAACAAAATGGTTATGATGGAAAACGATGATAAACTCTTAGTTGCTTTCTTTGACGAAAACCGGCAGGAAATACCGGACAATGGTTTCACCCGCCGTGTGATGCGCCATCTGCCCGACCGTACCCGACGGATTTCACAATTATGGGCAACGTTTTGTTTCACACTGGCGTTAGTGCTGTTCTTTGCTTTCGACGGTCTGCAACTGGTACTGGGCACGCTCCGTGAAACATTTACCGTTGCCACCCAAAGCGGAGTTACCGAAGCCAGCCCCAAATCTCTATTGGTCGCAGGCATAGTGTTGCTTTTCCTGCTCTATCGAAAAATATGTTCGCTGGCTTAAACGCCGCGGTTATTGCGAACCGTATTTTTCTCGCAGGATAAATAAACTTCCCCGCAGGATAATGTACTTAGCCCCTACCTTATTTACAGTAAGGCAAGGGCTAATTTTTTATAAACGAATGAACATATCTCAATGATATATTGTATATTTGCCAACTCATAAAACTAAATAAACTTACAAAGTTTTGAGACAGGTTCTATTCATCATATTATTTACTTTATTCTTTGGAAGCATCCGGGCGCAAAGTACCAGCGACTCTCTTGTAATGGGCTATATGCGGGAAATGGGAATCCCCCTGACCTGCAACAATAAAGTTGAACTGTTAATGACCGGCCGTGACAAATTCACCGATTTATTTGAAACGATTCGCCATGCCCGGCATCACATCCACCTGGAATATTTCAATTTCCGTAACGACTCTATCGCCAACGCTCTCTTTGACTTACTGGCGGAAAAGGTAAAAGAGGGTGTAGAAGTGCGTGCCATGTTCGATGCGTTCGGTAACTGGTCGAACAACCAACCGCTGAAAAAGCGTCATTTGCAAGCGATAAAGGCACGCGGCATCGAAATTATCAAGTTCGACCCTATCACCTTTCCTTATATCAACCACGCCATGCACCGCGACCACCGCAAGATTGTCGTCATCGACGGAAAAATCGGTTATACAGGCGGAATGAACATTGCCGACTATTACATCAACGGTCTGCCCAAAATCGGTAAATGGCACGATATACACATGCACATAGAAGGAGATGCGGTACGCTATCTGCAAGGTATCTTCCTGACGATGTGGAATCAGGAAACCGGACAACACATCGGCGGTCCGGCCTACTTCCCCGACCTGCCCCAATTTCCGGACAGCATAGCCGAGGAGATTTCGATAGTAGACCGTACTCCGCGGGAAACGCCCCGTTCCATCAGCCATGCCTACGCCGTTTCAATAGAAGCCGCCCGGAAAAACATCCAGATAGTAAATCCTTATTTCGTGCCGACGAAATCCATTCGTAAAGCCATCAAGAAAGCGTTAAAGAAAGGTACGGAAGTGGAGATAATGATACCGGCAGTATCGGACATTCCTTTTACTCCCGAAGCTTCGTTCTACATCGCACACAAACTGATGAAACGGGGAGCAAAAATCTACTTGTTCAAGGACGGATTCCACCATTCCAAAGTAATGATGGTGGACAGCTCTTTCTGCACAGTAGGCACGGCAAACCTCAACAGCCGCAGTTTACGCTACGACTATGAAACAAACGCTTTCATCTTCGACCCGCTGACAACGCATCAACTGAACAGCATGTTCGAAAGGGATAAGAAGAACAGTACCCTGCTTACTCCCGAAATATGGAAGAAGCGTTCCGGCTGGAAGAAGTTTATCGGTTGGGTGGGTAATTTGCTGACCCCGTTCCTATAAGCCGTTCCACTATTTTTTAATCCCGAATCTTTAATTTCCCGAGAACTTTGTCTACCTTTGGCAAAGCGTTTAATAAATAACCCATGAAACAATATTTAGACTTGCTCAACCGCGTGCTGACTGAAGGCATAGAGAAAAGCGACCGCACGGGTACGGGTACCATCAGCGTATTCGGACATCAGATGCGTTTTAATATGGACGAAGGTTTTCCTTGTCTGACAACCAAAAAACTCCATTTGAAATCTATTATCCACGAACTGCTATGGTTTTTAAAGGGGGATACGAATGTAAAGTACCTGCAAGAGAACGGGGTACGCATCTGGAATGAATGGGCTGATGAAAATGGGGATTTGGGACATATCTACGGTTACCAATGGCGTTCGTGGCCGGATTACAAAGGCGGAACAATTGACCAAATCAGTGAAGCGGTGGAAACAATCAAACACAATCCAGACTCACGCCGTATTATAGTGAGCGCCTGGAACGTCGGTGATTTGGACAACATGAATCTGCCGCCCTGCCACGCATTCTTCCAGTTTTATGTAGCCAACGGACGGCTCAGCCTGCAACTTTACCAGCGCAGCGCTGATATTTTCTTGGGAGTGCCTTTCAATATCGCATCGTACGCATTGCTCCTGCAAATGGTGGCGCAAGTGACCGGACTGAAAGCAGGGGATTTCGTACATACTTTAGGAGATGCGCATATCTATCTGAACCATTTGGAACAAGTGAAACTCCAACTGAGCCGTGAGCCGAGAACGCTCCCGCAAATGAGAATCAATCCGGATGTGAAGAGTATCTTCGACTTTACGTATGAGGACTTCGAATTAGTAAATTATGACCCGCATCCGCATATCGCCGGAAAGGTAGCGGTATAAAAAGATGTCCTTTATCATTGAAAACCATTTGATTATATTAGATATATGATTAGCATTATTGCCGCAGTAGACCGCCGCATGGGTATCGGTTATGAAAACAAGTTATTATTCTGGCTCCCCAATGACCTGAAACGCTTCAAAGCGCTTACCACGGGAAATACAATCATCATGGGACGAAAAACGTTTGAGTCACTCCCCAAAGGCGCCTTGCCAAACCGCCGCAATATCGTCTTGTCTACGCATCCCGACACCCAATGCCCGGGAGCAGAAGTGTTCCCCTCTCTTGAGGAAGCCTTGAAAAACTGCGAGCAGGATGAGCAAGTCTATATCATGGGCGGAGCCAGCGTGTACCGTCAGGCGCTCCCTCTGGCAGATGCACTCTGTCTTACTGAAATAGATGCTGAAGCTCCCCGGGCGGACGCTTACTTCCCGGACGTAGACCTCGAAATCTGGCAAGAAAAAAGCAGGGATGCTCATCCGATAGACGAGAAGCATCCCTGCCCTTATGCTTTTGTCGATTATATCCGCCGATAGGACTATTCTTCCTCATCGTCTATTACTATCGGCATCTGACGTTTAATCGCTTCATGGAATGAAATCAGCGTTTCCGTACGTGATAATCCCAACGGTTGCAGCTTATCATGAATAATGCTCAACAGGTGATGATTATTCCGTGCATACAGTTTAATAAACATATCGTACTTACCTGTAGTAAAGTGGCACTCCACGATTTCGGGAATAGCCTCCAACGCTTTTGTCACGGCATCAAAAGTAGCGGGATCTTTTAAATAGATTCCGATATATGCACAAGTTTCATATCCTATCTTCTCCGGATCTATAACGTATTCCGAGCCTTTCAATATTCCCAGATTGGTGAGTTTCTGGATGCGCTGGTGAATAGCCGCTCCAGAGACATTGCAGGCTCTGGCTACTTCAAGGAAAGGAATGCGCGCATTATCGGCGATCAACTGCAGTATTTGCTCGTCTAAAGTATCCAATTGATGATGTCCCATTTCTAATCTCAATAATTAATTAAATGAATGATTTCACCGTATTCCGCTACGGCAATGTGCAAAGTTAGCCATTTTTTCTCCAATAAAAATACGAATTATAACTTTTCTTGCTAAAAAGAGAATAATCGCATATACCGGGTTATACAGACAAAAATCGTATCTTTGTGAAATGATTAAATTATAATGGATATGAAAAAGTATATTGTACTCTTACTCTGTTTAATAACTGTCGTGCCCATTTATGCACAGGTCTTCACCGCCCTTTTTGCAGATAAAACTCTTCGTATAGATTATATCTTTAACGGCAATGCATCCGAACAAAGTATCTGCCTGGACGGATTATCTTCTCTTCCCGCCTGGGCAGGACGAAAGCATCATCTGGCAGAGCTTCCATTGCAAGGCAACGGAAAGATTGTTATGCGTAATATAGCCGATGGAAAGATTATTTATACCACATCCTTCTCTTCGCTCTTTCAGGAATGGCTGGAAACCGATGAAGCCAAAAGTATAACCAAGGGATTTGAAAATACGTTCCTTCTTCCCTATCCGCTTCAGCCGGTGGAAATAGAAATAACCCTACTCGACCCACGCCGTAATGTTCGTGCCTCTATGAAGCACATTGTGCGCCCGGATGATGTTTTAATAGCGCAAAAAGGTATCTCGCATATCACTCCGCACAAGTATCTGCTACAAAATGGCAACCCGGGAAAATGTATTGACGTAGCCATTCTTGCAGAGGGATATACTCCTCAAGAAATGCAGACATTCTATGAAGACGCCGGCATTGCCTGTGAAAGTCTTTTTGCGCATGAGCCTTTCAAATCTATGAAAGAGCGGTTCAATATCGTAGCTGTAGCCAGCTCTTCCATCGACAGCGGAGTCAGCGTACCAAGGCTGAACGAATGGAAACACACCGCCTTCGGTTCTCATTTCAGTACGTTCTATTCCGATCGTTATTTAACTACATCGCGCGTAAAAACAATTCATGATGCTTTAGCCGGAATACCCTATGAACACATTATCATATTGGCTAA
>OGRC01000742.1_pt1 | contig 24971 bp, 22 predicted proteins | sample 1553431 | NCBI WGS metagenome assembly OGRC01 (sample SAMEA2580064, study PRJEB22360) | human gut metagenome | biome: human gut; feature: human-associated habitat; material: faeces | place: Denmark | collected 2008/2010
TTGGTACTTTGGGAAGATTTGACTATTCCAGAATTACAATTTACGGAAACTCAAGTTCTATAGGATTGCCCCACATCCACGTTGTAGGATTACAATACATGTGTTACAACTAAATAATTAAAAAGCGAGGATAGACTCCCTTTGTGTTATATTTGAATCACCATAAAACAAAAATACATAAAGGAGCATCCTCGCATGGCAAGTATAACACAAGATATGAAGTATCGTCTATCTCTGATCCGTTTCGCTGAAAAGTATGGCGTCTCCAAAGCCGCAATCAAATACAAGACCAATCGCCAGTATATTTATCGGTGGAAACGACGCTATGATGGAACAATCGAATCCCTTCGCGACCGCTCACGCCGGCCTCATTACCATCCAAATCAGCATACGCCGGAAGAGATCAAACTCATCCGCGATATGCGCAGACGCAATCCACATGCCGGATTGGTTGTCTTTTGGGTAAAACTTATGCAGCGCGGTTATAAGCGTTCTATACCTGGTTTGTATCCAACCCATTAAAAGGAACAGCCAAATATTTTTTCAAACACTTAGCTGTTCTCTGTCATTTTCTCTATTTCATATCCTTTACCGATTCTTATTATTTTACTTCATGAGCAGCACCAGACTTATCAAAAGAATATTTTTTGCCATTGATTATCATTACTGTATTTACAACCAAGTGCCCCTTAATATCATAATAGTATCGTTTTTCCTCCTTATCACGCCATTGTTCCATATACATTGCTCCACTAACATCAAAATAATACCAATAACCGTCTATTTTCAAACCTACCTTTGATACTAAATGTCCGGCTTCATCATAGTAATATTTCTTCCCTTCCTTGTCTCTCCATTCCTCACAAAGCATTGCTCCGCTACTATTAAAATAGTACCAATAACCGTCTATTTTCAAACCTATATTTGATACTAAATGACCCGATCCATCATAATAATATTTCCTGCCTTCTTTATTTCTCCACATATTTTTATACATAACACCTGTATTAAGATCAAAATAGTACCAAGCATCACCTATCTTTTTCCCTCCTTTTACTGGTTTTCCGTTCATATAATAATACTTATTCCCGTAACTGTCACTTTCCCAATGTCCATCCTGAAACAGAAAATTCAAATCTACATTTGTTGCAATCCCCGGCACTTTTCCCAAATATGTACACTGCCACATGATATAATCTCCGGTATAATCACACACGGAATTATACTGTGCGACCCATTTCTTCCAATTAGAAAAACGAGAATCCGTAAGTTTTCTTGTAAACCAATTTAAATTTGCATAAATTCCAACTTCGTAACCTGCCGCAGAAACAGTATTACAAAATGTCTCCGCAATATCGCCTAATGTCTTTGCCGGTAATCCTCCTTGATTATAACTTCCACCTTCATTTTCCATATCTAAAAATACAGGATAGGACAAATTATATCCGCGGATCAGACGAAGTACATGTTCCGCCTCGCTTCTTGCATCGGCAACTGACATTGCATAAGAATATATGTAAACACCAAACGGAATATTCAACCTGACACACTCACTCACATTATACTTCCATCTCTTATCATCTTGTGAAGAATAATTATCCCCATATCCACAGCGTATAATCGCGTAATCAATTCCTGATGCCTTTACTTGATTCCAATCAATAACACCATTATGCTCACTAACATCAATCCCTTTCGCAACGGCGCCTTCAATCTTTTGTCCTCTGTCATTCACATAGTAGCCATTTACTTTTCCCCATGCATTTGAATATAAAGAGTAATAACTTCTTGAATCATCTGCTTGCCCCCCTGTCCATACACCATCCGTATATCTCCAGCTATTTTCTACTAATGACTCTTTTTCAGTTGATTCTTGCTCTATTGCTTCTTCATTTTCCATTTGCACATTCGGTGTTTCTATAACCGATGCTTGTGCCTCCCCTGTATTCGGCGTTTCTGATACTCCTGCATCTGTCGTTTCTTCTGTTATTTTTTCTTCTGATAATTCTTCCTCCAACAGTTCTGTTCTTTCTTCGCCTAATACTTCATCGCTAATTTGTTCTTGCGCCTCGATTTTATCAGGCAAAAAACCGACAAATCCGCTAAATACCATGCACACAGATAACATCCCGGCAATAAATCGTTTTTTCATCTACTCCTCCTAAATGTAATAACTATTCACTTATTTTAACAATATGTACATTTTACTAACTTACTATATCAATATGACACTTAATTTACAATAACAAAATTTCCCAATATAAATTCCACAACGTATATTCCTACAGCAAAATATACAATCAGAATCTGTAATATAGCGACCCCTATAAATTCAAAAGACATTCCTAACTAAAACAGAACTGCTCACCATAGTTTACTCAACCATCTGCAAACAGCTCTGTCTATTCTATCCTACTATTTTCAGTTCTTTTTTAAATATAACCAAAAAAATTCCATATTTCCCGCATTATTTTACTAGTTCAATGCTTCTCCGCTCTCAAGACTGCCGCCTTCTTCCACAACATTTGCCAATTCAACAATACTGTTCACAACCTCTTCATCTGGATAAAGCACATACAACGGCATATCCGGTGCAGAGTAACAGTAATCTTCACCATCTGTTCCACTTGCTGCCACTGACTGAATCGTCCATTTTGCTCCAGACTTAAGCTGACTTTTTACAAGAGAATTCAGCTGTCCCTGCGAAACATTTGTTTCAATATCCTGACTCACTTGATTAATGATCGAATTCGCCTTCAAAAGCATTGACGGGGAGAGAACTTTCTTAAGCATCGCCGTAATAACAGCCTGCTGATTCTTACCTCTCTGATTGTCTCCGCCTTCTAAAGCATGACGTTCCCGGCTAAATGCAAGCGCCTGTTCTCCATTAAAGTGATTTATTCCCTGCTGCACTTCCATTTCATAGCCGGACTCCCATCCGGTAGTAAATGCATACTCTGAATAAACATCAACGCCGCCCAAAATATCAACGATCTCTATAAGAGAGCTGAAATTCAACCGAACATAGTAATTAATATCTGTTTCATACAACGCACCAAGAGTTTCCATTGACACATCAATTCCATACGTTCCGGCATGCGTCAGTTTATCACTCATTCCTCCGGATATTCCAGGTATCGGAATATAATAATCTCGCGGCGTTGTAATCAGTAGGATCTGATGGGTCGTAGGATTCACGACCGCAATAATATTCACATCACTTCGGATAGAATCACGATCATCATCTGCTCCTTCCCCATATGTATCAATTCCACTGATATATACTGTAAATGGTTCTTTTGTCAGACTGTCATCTTTGACAGAACCGCCGAAATCAAATTTTGTTTCAATCTCATGCTTATAAATAATGCGAATCTGATCACTATAACCTTCCACTGCATTTTCCATCAATTCTGTATAAGACTGATTATAAATGATCGCATCAACTTCGCCCGCAGCAAGAGCTTCTGCCTGTTCCTGAACCGATGTATATTCTGTAGTAGCGATATCTCCTATCTGATCCTGAATATCAAGAACAGCAGCCTGCATATTTTCCGCTCCGGTGTTAAACTGTACTCCAAAATTATAGTCTGACGCATCTTCCAGAGTTTCTGCCGGATCATCTTTAAGAACTGCAACAACCATCTTATCTACTTTTGAACCACCGCTCGTAATCGCTGCAATCATATTATTTGTCTTTGCAATATAGTATGTACCGACAGCAAGCACCGCTATCATCAGAAAACTGTATATCTTTCCCATTGTTCCTTTTTTCTTCCTGACTGCCTGTGTTGTAAATGCAATGCACCACAAGAAAAAAAGAAGCAACGCTGCAAGTCCCAAATATTTCATCGGAAGCATGTCAAGCAGTATAAGAACTCCCATAAATGCCACGCTCATAATTGCCTGTAGAATCAGACAAAATTTCCCGAAACCGTTCTTCCTTGACCGCTCCGCATATTTTCCCTTATTATGATTCTTTCGCCCGGTATTTCCATTTGGTTTTTGTTTCTTTGACATTTTAACAATTCCTTTTTCCGTTTTTGAAATGTACGGTTTTTCTTATATCCCCCCGGTCTTTCCTTACAGCTTGTCCGGATAAACCCCTTGATCTACCAGACTTTTCACCGCTTCTACAACCGTCTCGCGGTCCTCTTTGTATGTCACTCCAAACCATTGATCTTCGGACTTCAATACTTTCACACTTACTTTTCCATCTTCCAAAAGTTCTCCGATAATTGTCGGAAGCAAATATTCAGCTTTCAGATTCTCTGCATCCGTTTCGCTTAAAAACTGTCCAAAGCCCGTTTTTAATATCTCGAAAAATTCCGGTGTCAATCCCCACATATTCATAGATACCGGCGAATCCACATCATATTCTGTTTCACCGTTTTCCGTTCTGACAACCGCTCTGTCACCGTCTTTTTCTATATTATGCGTTTCAATAATTTCCTGAAGCATTCCGTCTTCATCTACACGGCAGATTCCTCTTGTTACGCCGCCGTTATCGCTCAATGTATTTTTTAATACAAAGCCAACCATACAAACTTGTATTTTATCAGCAGCAGTAATGCTTGTCAAATAGGAATATGCTTCTCTAAACGCGCTCTTTCCATAATAATCATCTGCATTAATTACGAGAAACGGCTCATCCACAACATCCTTGCAGCATAAAATTGCCTGACCTGTTCCCCACGGTTTTGTTCTTCCTGCAAATTTCCCTGCGAACTGCTCCGGAATATCTGAAACTTCCTGATAAGCATAAGCAACTTCTATTTTCTGCGCGATCCGGTTTCCGATCACTTCTTTAAAATCTTTCTCTAAATCTTTTCTTATAACAAATACAACTTTGTCAAACCCGGCTTCAATCGCATCATAAATTGAATAATCCATTATAATTTCACCATTTGGTCCAATAGGAGCAAGCTGTTTAATTCCGCCCCCAAATCTGCTTCCTATTCCTGCCGCCATGATCACCAATGCTGCTCTGCTCATTTTTTCCTCCTTTTTCGTATCATTCATTATCATTCTGACACGGTTTCTTAGTATTCATTACTATTATCATCACTTATATAAGTTCGTTTTCTACAACGCGAAGCATCTCCTGCAGCGCCTGTTCTTCATCTTCTCCTTCACAGATAATCTCAATCTCATCTCTGTCTTTGATACAAGCGCCAAGTACGCTGAGTACACTCTTGGCATTTGCCGTCACATTTTCGTTTTTCGTAATCTTTTCCACTGTAATCTTACTGTTAAACTGGATCGCTGCTTTGCAAAATGTTCCTGCCGGTCTTAAATGAAGTCCTGTAGGATTATTGATCACTATCTTTTTTCTTACCATTACTTCGTCTCCCTTTATTCTGATCCCATTCTCTGACCCGCTGTCTTTCTTTTTCTGATATGACTGACAGACTTTTTTATCAAAGCCGTATTTACTGCTCTGCGCGGTCTGAGTCCGTATTGGTTCCGCTATCATTTTCCTTCTCTTTTTCTCCAACGGTAAGCTGCACAGTCACTTTTTTCATTAATGTAATACCGTTTGGAATATCTACTTCTACAAGCACATTATAGACGCCCGGCACTACATAGGCAGACATATCCACAGAAACCGCACTGCTGATATCAAGCGCTTCCAAAGCTTTTTGATCTCCGCTGAAACGGAGCGAAATCTCTGCATCCGGTTCATAAGAAACTTGCAGTCCTTCCGCCAAATTATTGATCTGTATAGAACTCACCATAAAATTGATCGTTCTTGTCCCCTCTTCTTCTACCATTGCCGTAACAGTTACATTTGCTGTTTTCTCATCTACAAGACGAACCCCCTCCGGCAGATATTCCGAAATATCAACTGCTTTTTGAACCGGTTCCGACGCCCCACTGACATCGATTGCCGGAACGTCAATCTCCTCAATCTTGTCAATTATTTCTTTTTCCCCATATATCTGAACTGTCTCCGGTTCACTGCTATATCCCGTATATTTGTATCCTTCTGCCGGCGTTCCTGAAACACTAAGTGCGATCGGAACACTCTTAATCTTCAATACTTCAACTGATACTGTAATACCGCTTTCTCCAAGGTTATTTCCCAATCGTGTCTGACTCACGGGATTTCCGCTAATATCATACAATCCAAGTTTTGCAGTTTCTTCACTGTCTTTTGATAATCCTTCTACATCAATAAGTGCAACAGCACGGTCAATCTGATCCAAAATAGACTCCGGACCTGTGATCGTCACTTTATCTGGATTTACCGTCATATCACCTAATATATATCCGTCCCTGACTTTAGAATCTCCTGTACTTACCGTAAGAGAGAGAACTTTTTTCCCTGATTTTTCTCTTTGAATCTGCAAATTTCTCGGAGCCGCCTCCGCAGATTCATATTTCCCGGCAAAATTCGGTATCGATATTTTAATCGGAACAAGCCCTGTACTCGTATCCATCTCTTTAATATCTGCCGTTGCAATAATATCTTCTTTTGTCAGTTTCTGCCGTACTTGTCTTGTTGCCGATACGACAACACTCACTTTCTCTTCCCCAAGCACTTGATAAGTATCGCCCGCTGACAAAATAATATCTTCATTTACAATCGTTACCGGAACCTCACTGAAAGTCTGTGTGCTCACAGGATTATCCAGATTTACAACAATAAGCCACAAAAATGCCGCAAAAATAACTGCTATAATCTTTAGTCCTAAATTATCCGTAAACTTATGATTTTTCATTTTCTGCGCCATCCTTTCCGTAAGAAAAACCGCTTTGAGTCAGCGTTTCTATACTGAATCCGGCTAAGGCGCTGCCTTAATTCTTCTCTTGTAATTCCTCTGTCCAACTGACCGCCCATTGCTACAGAAACAAGTCCCGTCTCCTCCGATACTGCAATCACAAGAGCATCACACACCTCGCTCATCCCCAAAGCAGCCCTATGTCTCGTTCCAAGATCTTTGCTGATCCGCATATTATCGGAAAGAGGGAGATAACATGTCGCAGAAGTGATCCTGTCGCCCCGTATAATAACAGCGCCATCATGAAGAGGTGTATTATGTTCAAAAATATTGATCAACACCTGGGATGACACTTTACAATCCAAGTCAATCCCGGTCATTTCATATTCCGTAAGCTGAATTGCCTGTTCTACTACGATCAAAGCACCTGTACAGACTTTTCCCATCTCGAAACAAGCTGTCACAATACTTTCTGCTGTCTGATCAGAAAAACGTTCATTCTCTCTGTTTTTATCAAAAGGATTAATATTGCTGAGCAGATTTTTCTCTCCGAGCTTCTCCAGCGCGCGCCGCAGTTCCGGCTGAAACACAACGACTGCCGCAATCGCAAGTACATTGATCGACTGTGCCGCCAAGTATAAGATTGTATGCATCTGGAAGATCCATGCCAAAAGAATGAATGCACCAAGCATAATAATTCCTCTTAAAAGCATCCAAGCCTTTGTATTTTTAATCCAAAGCATAATCTCATATACGATTACGGCAACGATCAATATCTCGATCACATCTTTGATATGGATATCCGGAAAATACATACCATTTGTATAATTGTCCAAAATACTCCTTATCCAATCCAACATACCGTAATCACCACCTTATGATTTGTTTTTGTCTTTAATACATCGTTCTTTATCTACTCTGATTTTTCTTTTTCCAGTCCGAGTTCTTTACTCAAACTTCTTGTCAAAAGAATTTCATCTGCATCCATCTCTGTCTCTATTTTCCTGCTTTTTTTCCCAAACCGTCTGCGGAGATTGCCCTGATCAAGGATCTCCTGTTCCGCTTCTTCTCCGATTACTGTAGTTGCCTGAGGCTGATTTTCCGTAATTCGTTTCACTTTCTTTTCAGGAACAGCTACTCCCACTTTCGGAACAGCTTTCACATAATAGTAGTATTCATCATCCTCAAACTGAACATTCTCCGTACGGGAATAATCCACAGAAAAGAAGAGTAATTCAAATACAAGCCCTGCCGCCGCTCCGAGAACTGCGCTCAAGATAATTTCGATATAAGATATATTCGTGCTCAAGATAACATTTCCTGCTGCTGAAACAACAACACAAACTGCCGCTCCTGCTGCCGACGCAATCTTCCATGAATGATCTACACCTCTTGTCCGAATAAAATTCACCACCAGAATACCAATCATCACTGTCATGACCATGAGCCACATTTCCTTACTTGCAAGCACCTGCTTCGTAAACCTCATCAGATTAACGGCTATTCCGGTTGCATCCGCTTCCTTCAAAACCGTAGCAGAAGCCTTCACATAATCCGCCATATAATAAGTAACAATTCCACAGGATGCCGGAACGATCCAAACCGGAGATCCGAGCAGTCCGAAAGCCACTGGAATTATAAAAGGAATCTTCAGGCTAAACGCAAGTCCTGAAAGCACTACCAGCCATGCCTTTTTCGGAGTAAAACGAAAATAAAAAATATACATCAAAATGAAAAAAACAAGCGCCACAAGAGCTATAGGAAGTGACAATGCATAAAAATGCACAAGTATCAACGCTGTTGCTGCCAAAACAGTCACCGTCATCGGAAGGAAAGTACAAATCACCGCCATTCCTAATGTACAAAAAACAGATGAAGCCGGTTTCATAAACCCAATATTAGAATTAATCGACCAAAACAGAACCAGCCCTGTCACAAACTGCAGCGTTTTCTGAATATATATGGAATATAATGCATAGATCCTCTGCAGTTTTTCTCTCCAAACAAGCAATGTACTCATGATTTGTTTATCTCCTTTTTATTGTTGATCTTTTCAATTTGTGAAAGATCTCTTAAATATTTTTTCACTCTTTGTTTCGCTTTCACATGCTTATTCTTATAAAAGCTTCCGGCCCCGATTCCATATGCGATCAGCAGCGACACATAAACGCCGACCGCAACCGCAGCAAAAATAAATAATTTGGCAAGGGTAAGACCTTCCATTATAGAATCGCCCCAGCCGAGGAACAGTACTGCCACTGCCAATCCGTAACCGATCGTAATCCAAATAAGCGTAATCCACGTATTTAAACTAGAATAATCTTTCTTATAATAACTGCTGATTTTAAGATCTTCTTCTCCATATTTTTTTTCATAAATAGCAGCCCGAGTCATCAGACGTATTTTCCTTTTATCCAACATGACGTATTTCTCGTCCTCCTATGTATTTTCCAAAATCTATATACTATATTCTAAATACAGTAAATAATTACATATGTATGATTATTATACCATATGTTTAAATACCTTGTCCAATGCTTATAGTCAAAAAGTAAACATTTTGCACTCCTGCCTTTTTCAATATTTTTGCAGCTTGCTCAAGAGTTGCTCCGGTCGTATATATATCATCAATCAAAAGCACATTTTCTGCAGGTTTCCACTCTTTTGAAACAGAAAAAGCTCCTCTAAGATTGGCCATCCGTTCCTGTCTGTCAAGCTGCTTTTGCGCCGTTGTTTTTTTCGTTCTGAACAGAACGTCTGACGCATACGGCACTCCTGTTTTTTCTGACAGATACCTTGCCAAAATTTCCGCCTGATTGTATCCTCTTTTTCTCCGCCTAGACTGATGTAAAGGGATAGGAATCATTTCCCCTATTTCCCATTTTTTAATTTGATCTGTATAATATTTGGCCATCTCTCCTGCAAACACCTCTCCCCAACCGCGTTTATTCTTGTACTTAAATTTATAAACAGCAGTTGAAACCGGTTCTTTATGGAGCCACAAGCTTCGCCCTTGAGTAATACATGACGCCTTTTTTTCACAGTCAAAACAATATTCTTTATCTTCATCCCTGATTGGTTTCCCACATCTCATGCATCTTGGCTGACTAACATACACTATCTTTTTTTTGCATTCCGCACATATTCCTTCTGGAGAGATCTCCCCGCAAAAAGGACAAACCTTTGGATAGAGAAGATCTAAAATTCTCTGATATACTCTGCCAAACTTGTATATCGTACCTGCTCGTTTTTGTTTTGTATCATCTCTTGAAATACCGTTTCACTCCCTACGATCGTCAAACATTTCTTTGCTCTTGTTACGGCTGTATACAATAAATTTCGGTTATAAAGAAGCTTAGGTCCGGGCAGAAGCGGAATGATCACCGCCGGATATTCGCTTCCCTGAGACTTATGTACCGTAATCGCATATGCCAATTCCAATTCTTCCACCATATCAAACCCATATTTCACTTTGCGTGAGTCATCAAACTCCACTTCCATTGTTTCTGTATATTCATTTATCTCTGTAATAACACCCATATCTCCATTAAACACACCGGTTCCTTTATCTACCGTCAAGCCAAATTTCGTCGATACTTCCCACTCAAGCTGATAATTATTTTTCACCTGCATTACTTTATCGCCCTCTCTGAACAAACGCCCGTTAATCTCCCGCTGAGCCTTCTTCGGCTCTTCCGGATTTAAATATTTCTGCAGGATTACATTCAAACGTTCCACTCCGAGAAGTCCTTTTCGTGTCGGCGTCATAACTTGAATTTCCCTTTGTCCGGCGCCTACATACTTCGGTAGTTTTTTCTGAATAAGCATAATCACAATTCCTATGATCGTATCCGCATCCTGCCTCCGCAAAAAGAAAAAATCCTTACTTTTATTATCTAAAATCACAGGTTCTCCGGCATTGATCTTATGTGCGTTTACAATAATATCGCTCTCCCCCGCCTGCCGGAAAATACGGGTCAAAGTGACCACATGAAACCGATCAGATGCAATAATATCTTTTAAAACACTTCCCGGACCTACAGACGGAAGCTGATCCACATCTCCTACGAGAATCAGTCTTGTTCCCGGCACAATCGCCGACAAAAGAGCATGCATTAACGTCAGATCAACCATGGACATTTCATCAATGATGATCACATCTGTCTCAAGAGGATTCTGACGATTTCTCAGAAATCCGCCTGTACTTTCCGTCTCTTCCGGATTCACATTCACTTCTAAAAGGCGATGAATCGTCTGCGCTTCATACCCTGTCGCTTCTGTCATTCTTTTTGCAGCCCTTCCTGTAGGCGCCGCCAATAAAATACTCATACCTTCGCTTTCAAAGAAACGAATCATCGTATTAATCGTCGTCGTTTTTCCCGTTCCCGGGCCGCCGGTCAATACGAGCAGACCATGTTTGATCGATTCGATCACAGCAATATGCTGCTTTGGATCCAGTTGAATTTCTTCTGCCTGTTCTACTTTTCGCAGGCGTCTTTCCATAAGGTCTTCCGGCATATTACAGTCTATATTTAAATCATGAAGCATTTTCGCTGTATTCAGTTCCATATAATAATAATGGGCAGGATAGATTCTGATCTCATTTTTGCTTCCATCAGTCCATTCTTTCATAACCGTCTTCTTCTCTATACACAAATCCATAACATGCTTTCCGATATCTTCAATTTCCACTTCCAATAGAATTCCTGCCCGCCGCAGCAATTCATCCTGAGGAAGATAAATGTGACCTTCACTTACCGCCTGCTGAAGCGTATAAAACAATCCACTTTTGATCCGATAGTCAGAATCGGTATGTATTCCGATGCGGGCCGCAATCTCATCCGCAGTGCGAAATCCAATCCCTTCAATATTATCTGCCAGTTCATACGGATTTTTTTCCATAACTTTGTATACACGCATTCCATAATACTGATATATCTTTGCAGCTAGCTTCGCAGAAATTCCATACTTTTGAAGATAGATCATCGCTTTTCTCAAATCTTTTTTATCTTCCATTTGTGCTGAAATCTCTCTTGCCATACGCTCACTAATCCCTTTGATCTCAGCAAGACGTTCCGGTTCTTCCTCTATAATTCGAAACGTATCCTCCTTGAACTTCTTAACAATCCGTCCGGCAAGTGCAGCGCCAATCCCTTTGACCGCACCGGAACCGAGATATCTCTCAATCGACACCAAATCCTCCGGCTCTTTCGCGACATGTGACATCACTTTCAACTGAGTCCCATACACACTATGGTTCACATACTCTCCCGTCACTTCCAGCAATTCTCCTTCTGTTATATAATTAAAATTGCCGACACAAGTCACTTCACCGTCGTCATTTTCCAAATGAAACACTGTATACCCGTTTTCTGCATTTCGAAACACGATGTGTCCTACATATCCCGTAACTTTTTCCACAGCACTTTCCTCTTTTCACTATCCTTTTTCACAATTCTGACTTTCCCGTACACATTATAACAGGGATGTGCCATACTGCTCACATCCCTGCCCTTTCTCTCTCTTTGTCAAATTGAATTTTTCTATCAGACTTCTTTTCGTCCACTCATAAATTCAACAAACTGACCCGTCCCGATTGCGACAACTTTCATCGGATCTTCCGCTGTCATCGTATTAATGCCTGTCCGCTCTTCAATCAGTTCCTCCAAACCGCGAAGCATTGATCCGCCGCCTGTCAAAACGATTCCCCGGTCAAGTATATCCGCCGACAGCTCCGGCGGTGTCTGTTCTAAAACCGCAATTACAGCCTCCACAATCTGTCCGGTGGCCTCCCTCAAAGCCTCCTCTGTTTCTGACGAAGTTACCGTAACCGTTTTCGGTAATCCGGTTACAAGATTTCTTCCCCTAACTTCCATCGTCTCCTCTTCCACAAGAGGATATGTTGTTCCTATCTTTATCTTTATATCTTCCGCAGTTCTTTCACCAATCAGAAGATTATGTTTTTTACGCATATAGCGAACGATCGCCTCGTCAAAATCATCTCCCGCAACTTTGATCGATGTATTTACAACTGTACCTCCCAGTGAAATCACCGCTATATCCGCAGTACCTCCGCCGATGTCTACGATCATATTTCCACACGGTTTTGCAATATCAATTCCAGCTCCGATGGCAGCCGCTACCGGTTCTTCAATCAAATGGACTTCCCTTGCCCCAGCCGCATAGGTCGCTTCTTCTACTGCTTTTTTCTCCACTTCTGTAACGCCGCTCGGCACACAGATGCTGATCCTCGGTTTTTTAAATGTTCTCTTGCCAAGAGATTTCCTGACAAAATACTTAATCATCTTTTCTGTTACCGTATAATCTGAGATCACACCTTGTCTGAGAGGACGTACCGCAACAATGTTGCCCGGCGTCCTTCCAAGCATCAGCCTTGCCTCTTCTCCTATTGCTTTGATCACATTCGTATCTCTGTCAAATGCAACAACTGAAGGTTCTTTTAAAACGACTCCCTTGCCGCGGACATAGACAAGCACACTGGCTGTTCCCAAATCTATTCCGATATCTACCGACATATTCTATTCTCCCTTCTAAATCTTCATACTCTTTTCCCGCCAATGTTTTCAACCCCTTCTGAAAACATCTGTATCTCTCCCCACACGGGTCTTATCATCAACACGTAAACAGATTGATCGATTCCCCTTCCAACCAATCTGCATTCTTAAGTATAATCGACTCAGTTAAAAATGAAAACCCCTTTTTTTATTACCCGGCAGTTTTTTACTGATTTTTTATAACTTTTCCAATTATCTTTTCTACTACAGCATCTTTTTTATATATTTCCCCGTATACGAATTTTCATTCTCTGCCACTGCTTCCGGTGTTCCAAACGCCACAACTGTCCCGCCGCGGTCTCCTCCTTCCGGTCCAATATCAATAATATAGTCTGCTGTTTTTATAACATCAAGATTATGCTCAATCACAATCACCGTATTCCCGTCTTCTGCCAAACGACGCAAAATCTCTGTCAGCTTATGCACATCTGCAAAATGCAATCCTGTAGTCGGCTCATCCAAAATGTACACAGTTTTTCCTGTGCTCCTCTTACTAAGCTCTGTTGCCAGCTTAATACGCTGCGCTTCACCACCTGATAATTCTGTGGAGGGCTGTCCTAAACGGATATAAGAAAGTCCGACATCATTTAATGTCTCTATCTTCCTGCGGATACTCGGAACATGAGCAAAAAATTCCAAAGCCTCTTCTACTGTCATATTCAGGACATCATAAATCGTTTTCCCCTTATATTTCACTTCCAAAGTCTCACGATTGTATCTTTTTCCTCCACAAACTTCACAGGGAACATATACATCCGGCAAAAAATGCATCTCTATTTTCAAAATACCGTCTCCTGAGCACGCTTCACACCGTCCGCCTTTTACGTTAAAACTAAACCGTCCCTTCTTGTATCCCCGCGCTTTCGCATCCGGTGTCGCCGCAAATAAATCGCGGATCAAATCAAACACGCCTGTATAAGTTGCCGGATTCGATCGTGGTGTACGTCCGATCGGCGATTGGTCAATATCAATCACTTTATCAACCTGATCCAGCCCTTCTATTTTCTTATGCTTTCCGGGAATTGTTCTTGCACGATTTAGATCTCTGGCAAGACGTTTATATAAAATTTCATTTACAAGAGAACTCTTTCCCGATCCCGAAACCCCTGTCACGCAAGTCATAACTCCGAGAGGAAATGCCACATCAATCTTTTTCAGATTGTTTTCCTCTGCTCCGATCACTTTCAGCCATCCCTTTGGCTGTCTGCGTTCCTGCGGTATCGGAATTTGAATTCTTCCGGACAAATACGCCCCTGTAATTGAATTTTTATTTTCCATGATTTCCTTCGCATTTCCGACAGCGATGACCTCTCCCCCATGCTCTCCGGCTCCGGGCCCGATATCTACAATGTAATCTGCCTCCAGCATCGTATCTTCATCATGCTCCACAACAATCAGCGTATTTCCAAGATCACGAAGATGCTTTAAGGTCGCAAGCAGCTTATCGTTGTCCCTCTGATGAAGTCCGATACTAGGCTCATCCAAAATATATGCCACTCCGACAAGTCCCGATCCAATCTGGGTCGCCAGACGGATTCTTTGTGCTTCGCCTCCGGAAAGCGTTCCGGTAGCTCGGGCAAGTGTCAGGTAATCAAGCCCTACATCCATAAGGAACTTGATCCGCGCTTTGATTTCTTTTAAGATTTGACCTCCGATAAGCATTTGTGTTTCGCCTAATACAAGTTCTTCAAGAAATTCCTGTAATTTTCCGATGGATAACGCCGTCACTTCCGCGATGTTTTTGCCGCCGACTGTCACCGCCAAAGCTCCCGGTTTTAATCGCTGTCCCTTACACGCCGAACACGGAGTGATATTCATAAAAGTTTCGTATTCTGCTTTCATCGTTTCGGATCCGGTCTCTCTGTATCTGCGTTCTACATTTTTAATCAACCCTTCAAACGCCACATCGTAAACGCCTTCGCCTCTCTGCCCTTTATAAAACACTTTGATCTCTTTACCGTTTGTACCATGAATAATTACATCGTGGACTTTTTTCGAATAATTTTCAAACGGAGTATCCAAATCAAAATCATATTCTCTGCTCAACGCTTCAAGAATCGCATGAGTAAAACTTGATTTATCTGTACACGACTGCCAGCCCATCACCGCAATCGCACCCTCGTTAATAGAAAGCGATGGATCTGGGATCATTAATTCTTCTGAGAATTCCATCTTATACCCAAGTCCGTAACAGTTCGGACATGCCCCGAACGGATTATTAAACGAAAAACTTCTCGGTTCAATCTCTTCAATACTAATCCCACAGTCGGGACACGAAAAACTCTGACTGAAATTCAGCATTTCTCCACCGATCACATCAACACTTAATAATCCTTCAGATAAATGCAGAACACTTTCTACCGAATCTGTCAGCCTTTTTTCAATTCCCGGCTTTACAATCAAACGATCCACAATAATTTCTATATTATGCTTAATATTTTTATCAAGCACGATTTCTTCCGTCAGCTCATACATATTTCCGTCTACGCGCACACGCACATATCCGCTCTTCTTTGCTCTTTCTAATAACTTTGCATGGGTTCCTTTTCGCCCCCTCACTACCGGAGCCAACAGCTGGATCTTCGTTCCCTCTTCCATTGCCATTATTTGATCGACCATCTGATCAACCGTCTGCTTTGAAATCGCTTTCCCACATTTTGGACAACGAGGAATCCCTACTCTCGCATACAAAAGACGAAAATAGTCATATATTTCCGTTACTGTTCCAACCGTGGACCTCGGATTATGATTCGTTGATTTTTGATCGATCGAAATAGCCGGCGAAAGACCCTCAATACTTTCTACATCCGGTTTTTCCATCTGTCCCAAGAATTGCCTTGCATAAGAAGACAGAGACTCCATATATCTTCTCTGCCCTTCTGCATAAATTGTATCAAATGCAAGGGACGATTTTCCCGAACCGCTCAGTCCCGTCAGAACAACAAGTTCATTACGCGGGATATCTACATCTATATTTTTAAGATTATTTTCATTTGCTCCCCGGATTTTAATATATTTCCGAGCATCCATTTTTGTACTCATAATCTGCTTTATTTCCTCTCTGCTGTTACATTATTTCATTTAACACCTTTTTTAATTCTACTAATTTATCTCTTAGTTCTGCCGCACTTTCAAAATTCAATTCTGCCGCTGCCTTTTTCATCTGTTTTGTAAGATCAGCAATCAATTTTTGAAGTTCTTTCTCACTCATAGACTCAGGATCTTTTTCCAGTCTCAGTTCCTGCGCAGCTACTTTTTTAGAAATGCTGATTAAATCGCGTACAGATTTTTGAATTGTCTTCGGAGTAATACCGTGTTCTTCATTATATTTCATCTGAATCTCACGACGACGTTTCGTCTCATCAATCGCCAACTGCATCGACTCCGTAATTTTATCTGCATACATGATAACATGACCTTCTGCATTACGCGCCGCGCGCCCGATCGTCTGAATAAGCGACGTCTCTGAACGCAGGAATCCTTCCTTGTCTGCATCTAATATTGCAACAAGTGTGATCTCCGGAATATCCAATCCCTCTCTCAAAAGATTAATTCCCACAAGCACATCAAATACATCCAAACGCATATCACGAATGATCTCCGTCCGTTCCAATGTATCGACATCCGAATGCAAATATTTTACGCGAATACCTATCTCGCGCATATAATCAGTCAAATCTTCTGCCATTCGCTTTGTCAATGTTGTAACAAGAACTTTGTTCTTATTTTCAATCTCTTTATTTATCTCCCCAATCAGATCATCAATCTGACCTTCCACAGGACGCACGACAACTTCAGGATCCAGTAATCCCGTCGGGCGAATCACCTGCTCCGCTCTAAGAAGTTCATGCTCCTGCTCATAAACTCCCGGCGTCGCAGATACAAACAAAGCCTGATTAATCTTACTCTCAAATTCTTCAAAATTCAACGGTCGATTGTCTTTTGCCGACGGAAGACGAAAGCCATAATCCACCAACGTAGATTTTCTCGACTGGTCTCCGTTGTACATACCGCCGATCTGCGGCACCGTCTTGTGGGATTCATCGATCATCATAATAAAATCATCCGGAAAATAATCGATCAGCGTATATGGCGGCTGTCCCGGCGCGAGCCCCGCCAGATGCCTTGAATAATTCTCAATGCCCGAACAAAATCCTGTCTCTTTGAGCATCTCGATATCAAAATTCGTCCGCTCTGCGATCCGCTGCGCTTCCAGAAGCTTGTCCTGCCTTTTAAATTCTTTCACACGCTCGTCCAGTTCTGTCTCAATATCTTTCACCGCACGATTGATATTCTCTCGGTCCACAACGTAATGCGATGCCGGAAAAATCGCAGCATGCTTTAACTCATCCTTGATCTCCCCGGTCAAAATATCAATCTCGGTGATCCGATCGATCTCGTCGCCGAAAAACTCAATCCGGATCGCTGTCTCTGATTCATATGCCGGGATCACTTCGACCACGTCGCCCCGCACACGGAATGTTCCGCGATGGAAATCCATATCGTTGCGGTCATATTGGATCTCGATCAGCTTCGCCATCAGTTCGTCCCGCTCTTTGATCATGCCCGGTCGCAGAGAAATCACCATGTTCTGATAATCCATCGGGCTTCCCAGACCATAGATACAGGATACACTGGAAATGATGATTACATCCCTCCGCTCCGCCAGTGCCGTTGTTGCCGAAAGACGCAGCTTGTCAATCTCATCGTTGATCGCGGAATCCTTGGCGATGTAAGTGTCCGAGGAGGGAACGTAGGCTTCAGGCTGGTAGTAATCGTAGTAGGAGACAAAGTATTCCACCGCGTTATCGGGGAACATCTCCTTGAACTCTCCGTATAACTGAGCTGCAAGTGTTTTATTATGAGCGATGACAAGTGTCGGCTTCTGTAATTGCTGAATCACATTTGCCATCGTAAAAGTTTTTCCAGAACCCGTAACCCCTAGTAAAGTCTGGCATTGATTGCCTTCCTTGAACCCTTTTACAAGCTCTGCAATCGCCTGTGGCTGGTCTCCGGTTGGCTCATATGGGGCTTTTAATTTGAACTCATTCATGGTAAATTCCTCCATTTGTGACTTTTACTATGACCATTATCAGCCAAAAATTCGTAATCTGATTCGTAACGAAACGCCTATTTTTGTCTCGAATAAAGGTCATTTTTGTCTCGTTACGAATAAAAGTCACAAAATTCATATTTGCGGATAAAACAGCACTCGGAAACACCTGATGATACCAGGCTCCGGTTCTGTCATATTTTTACTGTTTGTTCTTGTAACAGTCCCTATTATATCAGACATTTTTTTGAAAGTATATAGATGGAGGCAAGAAAAAAGTACAAATGTTCGATTCTCATTTGCACTTTTCTCTCTTACTACTATTCTATTTTTTATCATGCTGCGTTGAAATATTCCTCCAGGATTAAGTCTATTTCAATCACTTCTGAATAATCATAATACTGATCTTTCCGCTCTTTTGGAATAACTTCTTCAATAAATGGTTCCAATACATCCAGACCGTCTTCTATGATTTCCTGCGTATCTCCATAGACATCTACTGATATGATTTCCTTGGCATGTCCCAATAAATGCGAAACACCTTTTGAATTAAAGCTATTCTTCAGCAAAATAGTTGCATAGGTATTTCTCAACTGGTGAAAATGAATATCAGGCAAATCCAAGGATTTCAACAAGTCTTTATAGTATTTCTGATGAAAACCTTTACTCCTTGGATTCCCATATGTAGAACAACAAATATAATTCCAGTCCCGGAACTCTTTTGGTCTGCGTCTGCGGTTCTTCTCATAAGTTTTCCGTTCTTCCAGAATTGCTTCAAATACATAATCCGGTATTGGAAGTTCACGCACACCAGCAGGTGTTTTTGTTTTAATTTCCTGCTTTGTCAGCATCTTAGGTGCACAGTCTTCTGCTTTACTGTTTGGCTTCTTTCCCAACTGACGCTCTACTCTCAACGTCCTGTGAATGTAATCGACATCACTGTATTTCAAACCGTTGATTTCACTTCTTCTGAGCCCCATCAATACAGCAAATAAAATCTGCATATGAATCGGTGTTTCTTTACTTGCCTCAATCAACTGTAGCACCTGCGGAAGTGTCAATGTTTTCTTTTCGTCGATTTTCAGAACACGATACTCTGTCTTTTTTATTTTCTTCGGTAAATTGATTCCCTTCGCAGGATTAGTTGCCAATACATTTTTGTTAAATGCATACTCCAATGATGTTTTCATGATCGTCCTGACATTTTTCGCAACTGATTCGTACTTTTCTGCAACTGTATTATATAATTTTCTGATATAACCCTGATTCAGTGTAGACATATACATTTTTCCAAGCTGTGGAACGATATAATTCCTAATGGCACTTTTGTAAGTTGTATATGTGTCGTCTGTTATTCGGGGACGCATAATATCTTCCAGCCAGAAGATCATAAACTCCTCTACCCGGATTTTCCCATACACAATATAGGTTCCGGTATGTAGCTGTCCAATGACTTCATCACGAAATGCATTGGCTTCTCTTTTGGTCGTGAATCCCGCATGTTGCTGTGTCTTTATACTATCGTCTACAAACGTCAGCAACACACGAAATCCATATCCCTTTTTGATTGTTGTCACCGAATAGACCTTATATTCTACATATTTCTTAAAGTCAAAGGTCTTATGCATGGCTATCCCTCCGTTCCGGTTTGTTGTGGTACAAATGTATTATTTACAAACGCAATAATCTTATCTTGCTCGTCCATAATCTCACAATAATATTCGTAAGTCGTATGAACGGAACTATGACCTAACAGACCAGATATTTTAAACAATGGAACTCCAAGCTCAATTAAAATGGTCGCAAACATATGTCTGAGTCCATGTACGGTGATATTTGGCAATCCATTTCTGTTACAGATTTTCGTAAGTGCCTGATTCATTGCCGTTAATGATCGGGGTTCGCCATTTTCCTGACAACATACATAATCAAAATTCTTGTATTCTATGCCTGAATCAGTTTTTCGTAATTCAATCAACTGCTGTCTGCGTTTTACTTCCTGCATCACCACTTTTGGCACTCTCAATATCCGGTAGCTATTCTCAGTCTTTGGATTCCTTTCAATAACAGCATATTCCGTAACCGTAAATTCTTTTTCTTTCAGTTTCAGGTTTCCAACAAGCTGTCTGCTAATTCTGACGGTCTGTTTTTCAAAATCAAAATCCTGAAATTTCAATCCAAGAATTTCTCCTTTTCGTAATCCACAAAACAGTCCCAGTAAAATTTCCAGATACCAAGGATTCTTGCTCGCAGCTTCAAGAAAAACCTTCAATTTTTCTTTGCCTAATACCCTTACCTTTGGTTTTGCTCTCGGATATGGCTTTGTCTCAGGCATTGGATTATAGCTTATGAACTTATCTCCTGCTGCATCTTTCATGGCGATGCTCAAAAACTCCCGCCCTTTATTTCCCGCTGAAGGACAGATTTTCGCGACACGTTCCAGTAGAGCATCTAAATACTCTACTGAAATGTATTTTAATTTGATATCCGCTCCCATACTCGGAAGAATCAGATTATATAAGGTATATGCTCCAACCATTCTCGTGGTTGTCTCAATTCTCGGACTGAAAATATTTTCAAACCAATATTCCAGATAATCCCCAAGCATCACATCTGTCTTTTGCATTTTTGCAATCTGGAGATCTCTCTGCTTCTTCTGGTATCTTTTTTCATATTCCCAGTAACTTTTCTCTGCTTCTTCCGGCGTTTCAAAGCCACCTTTTTTCCCATATTTTGTCGTCAGATCGTCCTGCAGCTCTTTGGTTCTGTGATACCATGATTTTCCTTCAAAAAAGACAACTCTCTTTTCCTTTGACATTGTCTCTTGCTGCGTTTCTTTCTGTTTCATTCTGCTCTCACTCTTTCTCTCTCCTCGTCTCCATTCAGCCACTTATCAAAAGAATTGCATGGGATACGATAAGATCTGCCAATCTTCAACACCCGGAATGGTTTTCTGTCATAATAAACATTTTCTATAAATTCATATGCCTTGGAGCGTCCCAGCCCAAGCAAATTTTGAACATCTTCTACTTTATATACTTTCTTTTCCATTTCATTCTCTATCATTGCCATGACGTTATCCTCCTCGTCCTAATCTTTGCGCTTTACTACCGGTAGTTTTTAGCTGTGTAACATCTAAAAACGGTACACCACTAAGATATCCATTTTCGTCTACATCGTCCAATGTGCAAATTTTCAAATCGCACACTTGACTTTTACGTGTTACTTGTTCTTTCTTCCTATATAATAGTCGTACCCATTCCGGACATTGCAGAACATACATAATTCCTTATATCGCTGCTCTGGATTCACCCGCCGGATATAATGTCCCGGCACCTCATAAAAATTGCCTGCACATACTCTGCACAAGCTCACGACTAACGGTTTTTCAATTATCTTCGGTATCCCGGTACTTCTTCGGATTGCTTTATTGATTTTCTCCATTTCAGTACGATCTAAGGTACACACATAATTTTCCAACCGTCTTTTATCTAAAGTTCTAAGCTGCTCCAACAGCACTACAGAATCCTTTTCCAAACCTTCCATTTCCGGGACTGCAATGTGTGTCGGCAGTTTCATTTTTTCTTTACTTGTAATTGCTGCCACGATCACTGTCGGACTGTATTGATTTCCTATATTATTCTGAATCACCAGCACCGGACGATAACCGCCCTGCTCACTTCCAAATACAGGATCAAGGTCGGCGTGATAAATATCCCCACGCTTGACGTTCCTATCTTCCATCTTTGCTATATCTCCTCTCGTCTTTCTAACTGTTGTTATCCCTAAATATGTAAAATACAAGCCTATTTGTCCCCGACGCCCCGACTTGTAATTGGGAAATCATCAGACGGCTGACTGCTAATCAGCTCCACAGGATTTTATCTAAAATAAATATATGGGATTGGGAGTTTTCCTCTCCAGGGATCTCCTGAAGCTGCCCTCACTTGTTGCGGCATCAAAGAATATTTTGTATACACGACTTTATGACCGGACAGGAGTATCATTATGCCTGTTGTCTGTCATCGCCCTGCCAGAAGCAATCTGACAGTTATAACCAGATATTTTTCGCTCAACAGTCCGGGTAATACAAACTGAAACCAAAAGGAAGTATACGGGTGGGATTTCGCTGTCTTTACCCAGCCTGTGTTATGGCGTATTTGTTAATGTGGCTTACGCTCATCACGATAACAACAGGAACGTGCCTGATGAATGTATATGAATTTGTCAAGGTTCTTCCCGCTCCCCAGTCTTTTCGTGACAAAAGAAGAAACAGGTGGATCAAAATATTTCTCTTTCCACCTGTTTCCTCACTTAAACGCTATTTTTCAACCCACTATCTCAAAATCTTTTTCAAATTTCTGATTGCTGCTTTTACAGACTTTGCTACCATCTGAAAAGAGCAGCCTTCTTCCTGTGCAATCTGCTCATAATTCTTATCTTCAAAATAATACTTCATCAATCGTCTTCTCTGAATTTCCGACAACTGCTGAATTGCACTATGTAAACGTTCCGCTTCCAGTTTATTCAGAACAGTATCCTCTACACCTTCCTCTTTCTGAAATACCCGTTCATATAAACTGGAATCCCAGATTTCTGACTGTTCCAAATGCCTGTCCACAACATTCATATGCGACACATCCTGCAATTCAAACGTATTAAAAGCTTCATATACATTCTTTCCTATTTCCAAATCCTTGTACTCTTTTTCACCATTACGAAATGAAACATAATATTTTCCGTCCTTCTCATAGATTTCATATGGGTTATATTTATCTTTTCTTCTTTTTGGCTGTCTGCCTTCCATGTCCTTTCCTCCGATCTGAATTTTTTTGAATTCAGATCAGTAGGCGGGGCACGAATACGAACAATCGCCCTTATTTTGAATTGCTCATTCTCAATATTTAGGTAACAAAAAACGCCCTGACAGATTTCACTCCTATGGACGCATTTAATTCGATATTTTATTACCCTGGATTCATTATTGGCTCTTACCCTAGTTTCAATTCCAACATTTACTAATGAAATTGTTGAGATTTTTTTAATTGAATACCTTCTGTTGAACAGAATTTTTTAGCTGAACTCTTGCTAAGAACCATATTTTCTCCGGTTAGATTCCGGAAAAGAAAATAAGCATACAAATACTGCTCTTTCGGAATCTGTTTTTTTTAACCGAAAGAGATTTGTATGCTTTCTCATTCATTGGGTAATACCCTGTATTTTTTCTAATGTTACACCCTTTTCACTTTTCAAATTTAGGGTAATACACTAAATTTATGGAGGTATATAAACATGGATATTCCAAAAACATTATTTGCCACTTTAGTAAAACAAGGGCGTATGGAAATGCATTTAACACAAGAAGCTCTTGCTGAAAAACTCGGAATATCGGCGGCTTATCTTGGAGACCTCGAACGCCATAAAGGCGGTCCCAGTCTGGAATTATTTTGTAAAACCATGCAGACTTTAAATATTTCTGCTGATGACTACGTTTATTCAAATCAGAATAAAAATAATTCTACATATGATCAGATTCTTCGGCTCTTAAATCAGTGCAATGATTATCAGTTACAGGTAATTCTTGCAACTACGACAGCTCTGCTAGATTCTAATCCTTTTATTTCTAACGTAGACACTACTAATGATACAAAATAAAACTTGTAAAATACCGATAAATAGCTGATAATTACCGATATTTAAAATTAGTGGAATAAATACTATTACCATATGTTAAAAACAGTTATGCTATCTTTACTTATTATGCCCAATTTTATATTCCATCATTTCATCAATTCACCATTAAATTTATATCCCATTCCCCATACATTTAAAATGTATCTTGGTTTTGCAGAATCTGGCTCAATCTTTTTTCTGATTCTCCGAATTATGCCCATAACATTATCTTCTGCCCCATAATATGGTTCTTTCCACACCTGTGTATATATTTGTTCCTTTGAAAATATCCGTCCTGGATTTTTTGCCAGCAAATATAATATTTCAAATTCATAATTCGTCAATTGAACCAGCTCACCATTATTTTCTACAGAACGATATTCCGCATTTATTTTTAATGCTCCGTAATCAAGTACCCTATTTTGTTTATCAGGCATCTCAGAGTATTTTTTAGCAGACAGAAAATGTAATAATTCATTTAATTTTTCTTCCTCATTTTCATCAAATGTTACAACAACTACCCTTCCCATTTTTATAAAAACCTTTCACATTCCAAATCTTACAAGGGATGGGGATGCTGCACAGGGTAATGAAGGTGGGACGCAGATCCTGCAGAAACAGGAACAAAACGATCACGGCGAACAATGCGCCCAGCAGCAGGTTCTGCATGATGGAATCAACGATCATGTAGATATAATCCCCCTGATCCATCAGCGTGATAAACTCCAGCCCCTCATACTGTTCCTGAAGCTCTTCAAAGCGCTTGACGATATTTTGGGATACCTTGGCCGTCGCGTAGTCGGACTGCTTGGAGAAGGAAAGCACAATGCCGTCTTCCCCATTAATCTTGGCATAGGTTTCTCCCGAGTTGTCGGACATATAGACATCGGCCACATCCTTCAGATATACCGGATCGACTCCCTCTATGCCCGGATCCATCAGCAG
>OGRC01000745.1_pt1 | contig 24897 bp, 20 predicted proteins | sample 1553431 | NCBI WGS metagenome assembly OGRC01 (sample SAMEA2580064, study PRJEB22360) | human gut metagenome | biome: human gut; feature: human-associated habitat; material: faeces | place: Denmark | collected 2008/2010
CACAGTCAGGAAGAAAAGGCCCGGTTTTAGTAGATATTACAAAAGATGTCACAGCAGCAAAGACATATTTTGAATCTATGGAACCAGCCGTGATTCACCCAGTCTGTGAGACAATCAAAGAAAAGAGTGTCAAAGAAGCAATCGAGATGATTGAGGAAGCAAAACAGCCATATGTTCTTCTTGGTGGCGGATGTACATTATCCGATGCCAGTGAACAGGTAAGAGAGTTTGTAAAGAAAATTGATGCCCCAGTTTGTGATACACTTATGGGGAAGGGTGTTTTCCCAGGAGAGGATCCAGCCTATACAGGAATGTTGGGAATGCATGGAACGAAGACTTCGAATATCGGGGTATCCCAATCAGACTTACTCATTGCAATCGGTACACGTTTCAGCGACCGTGTTTATGGTAATGCCAAGACATTTGCCAGCAGAGCGAAAATCATTCAGATTGATATTGATCCTGCTGAGGTAAATAAAAATATTTTAATTGATACTGCAATTATCGGTGATGTAAAGGCAGTTCTTACTATTTTAAATAGAAGACTTTCCCAGCAGCACCATGAAGCCTGGATGCAGGAAATTCAGGATATGAAAGCAAAATATCCGATGACTTATCATCAAGAACGTCTTTCCGGTCCAGGACTTATTGAGAAGATTTACGAGCTTACCGAGGGAGATGCGATTATCACAACAGAAGTTGGACAGCATCAGATGTGGGCAGCCCAGTATTATAAATACGAACGCCCTCGTCAGTTCCTTACTTCCGGTGGACTTGGAACAATGGGATACGGCCTTGGCGCAGCAATCGGTGCTAAATGCGGATGCCCAGATAAAGTTGTTGTAAATATCGCAGGAGATGGCTGTTTCCGTATGAATATGAATGAGATTGCAACTGCAACCCGTTCAGAGATTCCGGTAATTGAAGTAGTTGTAAACAATCATGTGCTTGGTATGGTTCGCCAGTGGCAGAATCTTTTCTATGGGGAAAGATATTCCTCCACAACACTCTATGATAAAGTAGACTTTGTAAAACTTGCAGAAGCAATGGGGGCAAAGGCAAAACGCGTAGAGACAATTGAAGAATTTGAAGCTGCTTTCAAAGAAGCGGTTGCTTCTAATGAACCATATCTCCTTGACTGTATTATCGACAGTGATGATAAAGTATGGCCGATGGTAGCGCCAGGCGGTTCTATCAGCGATGCTTTCAATGAAGAAGACTTAGAGAAACAAAAACAGGAAGAATCTAAATAAATGAAAGGAAGTTATAATGATGTTTCAGTATAAATGCTTAAATCCAATCTCTCCATGTGGAACTTCTCTTTTTACAGAAGAATATAAGCAGGTAGAAGAATTACAGAAAGCCGATGCTGTATTAGTAAGAAGTGCAGCAATGCATGATATGCAGGATGTGCCGAATCTTTTAGCTGTTGCAAGAGCAGGAGCTGGTGTAAACAACATCCCTATCGCAGATTATTCTGAAAAAGGAATCGTTGTATTTAACACGCCAGGAGCCAATGCAAATGGTGTAAAAGAGATGGTTATCGCAGGAATGTTATTAGCATCCCGTGACTTAATCGGTGGAAATAAATGGGTAGAAGAGAACAAAGAAGACCCTAACATCACAAAGGCAATGGAAAAAGCCAAAAAAGCATTTGCCGGAAGAGAAATTCAGAACAAAAAGATTGGTGTTATTGGTCTTGGAGCAATCGGTGTTCTCGTAGCCAATGCTGCACACAACCTCAACATGGAAGTTTACGGATATGACCCATTCTTGTCTGTAAAGTCCGCATGGAATTTATCAAGAGCCGTTCATCATGTATCTTCTATTGATGAAATTTTTGAAAATTGTGATTTCATCACAATCCATGTTCCACTGTTAGACAGCACAAAGAACATGATTAGTGCAGAAGGCATTGCAAAGATGAAAAAAGATGCCGTTATCTTAAACTTTGCACGTAACGGTCTTGTAGATGAAGATGCTTTAGTTGCAGCATTAGACAATGGTAAGCTGGCACATTATGTAACAGACTTCCCTACACCAAAGGTAGCAGGAGTAAAGGGTGTTATCGCATTTCCTCATCTTGGAGCTTCCACAGAAGAATCTGAAGATAACTGTGCAGAGATGGCAGTAGACCAGCTTATGGATTATCTGGAGAATGGTAACATCACAAACTCTGTAAACTACCCAAACACACAGCTTGGTGTATGCCAGACACAGGGACGTATTGCTATTTTACATAGAAATATTCCAAACATGCTGACTCGTTTCACAGGTGCATTTGCAAAAGACAATATCAACATCACAGAAATGAGCAACAAGACAAAAGGCGATTATGCTTACGCAATCTTTGATGTGGATTCTGCAATTACAGAAGAATCTGTACAGCATATCATAGATATTGAAGGTGTACTTAAGGTAAGAGTGGTTAAATAATTATAATAATATACATCAAAAATAACTGTTCAGAGCAATATAGCTTTGGATAGCTATTAAAAATAAAAAACAGGAATAAACCCATAGTTATTTTACATAGAAAGGTGACATAGGAAAATGAATCAGAAATTAAAAGTAGGTATCCTTGGTGGTACAGGAATGGTTGGACAGAGATTTATCTCTCTTTTAGAGAATCACCCTTGGTTTGAAGTAGTAGCAATCGCAGCAAGCCCACGTTCTGCAGGAAAAACATATGAGGAAGCAGTAGGCGGAAGATGGAAAATGCAGAAAGCGATGCCGGAAGCTGTAAAGAATATCGTAGTAATGAATGTAAACGAAGTAGAAAAAGTAGCTTCTGAAGTAGATTTCGTATTCAGTGCTGTAGATATGAGCAAAGAAGAAATCCGTGCGATTGAGGATGCTTACGCAAAGACAGAAACACCTGTAGTTTCTAACAACAGCGCACATAGATGGACACCAGACGTACCAATGGTAGTACCTGAAATTAACCCAGAACATTTCGAGGTAATCGAGGCACAGAAAAAACGTCTTGGAACAAAGAAAGGTTTCGTAGCAGTAAAACCAAACTGTTCCATCCAGAGCTACGCTCCAGCACTTTTTGCATTAAAAGAATTTGGTCCTAAGGAAGTTGTGGCAACAACATACCAGGCAATCTCCGGAGCAGGTAAGACATTCAAAGACTGGCCGGAAATGGTAGAAAACATCATCCCATTCATCGGTGGCGAAGAAGAAAAATCCGAGCAGGAACCATTAAGATTATTCGGTAAAGTTGTAGACGGCAAAATCGAAAAAGCAACTGCACCATTAATCACAACACAGTGTATCCGTGTACCTGTACTTGATGGACATACAGCAGCCGTATTCGTAAACTTTGAAAAGAAACCAACCAAAGAAGAAATCATCGACCGTTGGGAAAACTTCAAAGGACTTCCACAGGAGCTTAACTTACCAAGCGCACCAAAGCAGTTCATACGTTATATGGAAGAAGATAACCGTCCACAGGTTAAATTAGACATTGATTTTGAAAATGGAATGGGAATCTCCATGGGACGTTTAAGAGAAGATACAATGTTTGATTATAAATTTGTAGGATTATCTCATAATACAGTACGTGGCGCAGCCGGCGGAGCTGTACTTTGTGCAGAATTATTAACAGCACAGGGATATATCACAGCAAAATAAATTCTGATTTGTAGATTTGATATAGGTGAAAAATAAAAAATGATATATCCCATCTGCTTTGCAGCCGCTTTGTTTAAGATGCCTGTCTACATTTTAAACACGCTCTAAAGCGATATCTGGGATATATCATTTTTCTTTTTTTAGGAGGTTTTTTATGTTGTTAGAAGCAGCTTCATTGAAGTCTTTTGCTCACTCACTTATCTATGAATACCTTGGTAAAACAGGAGTGAAACTGGCAGATTTTTGTGGTGACATTATCGGGGCACTGCTGATTTTATTCATCGGTTTTAAAATCGTATCCTATGTGGTAAAAATGGCACATAAGATTTTTGAGCGTTCGATTATGGACACAACGCTGCAGACCTTCCTGCTTTCTTTTATTAAGATTGGCGGTAAGGTACTTGTTATTTTTATGGCGGTAACAAAGATTGGCGTAGCAGCCTCATCTATTGTGGCATTACTTGGTTCTGCCGGTCTTGCTCTTGGTCTTTCTTTACAGGGTTCACTGTCGAATATTGCCGGTGGTGTTATTTTGTTATTATTAAAACCATTTCAGGTTGGGGATTATATTATTGAGGGAAACTCTGGGAAAGAAGGAACTGTACAGGCAATTGGAATTATGTATACAAAGCTTTTAAGTGTAGACAATAAAGCGATCATGATACCAAATGGAAATTTATCAAATGCTAGTATTACGAATGTAACTTATCAGGAAAAACGACGTGTTGATCTGAATGTCGGTATTGAATATAGTGAAGATATCAAAAAAGTCAGAAAAGTATTAAATGCTTTAATAGAAAAAGAACCGGCAAGAATTACAGATGAGCCGGTTAAAATTTACGTAAATGAATTTCAGGCAAGTTCTATAGATATAGGGATTCGTTACTGGGTAAAAACAGAGGATTATTGGGAATCACGTTGGAGAGTATTGGAAGAAATTAAAGAAGAATTTGACCATAACAATATTGCTATTCCATTTGAACAGCTTGATGTAAATTTGATTCCGCAGGAAAAAGAATAAGAGAAGAATAAGAGGGAGAAAATTTACAATGGAGAAGAACTTAACGACGGGCAGTGTTTTGAAGAGTATTTTATATTTTTCTCTGCCCTATTTATTATCCTATTTTTTACAGACGCTTTACGGTATGGCCGACTTGTTTATTATCGGACAGTTTGAAGATATTTCGAGTATAACGGCAGTATCTATCGGCAGCCAGGTAATGCATATGATTACGGTAATGATCGTTGGTCTTGCTATGGGAGCAACGGTTAATATCGGACAGGCGATTGGGGCGGGCAATAAGAAAAAAGCAGCCAAAGATATTGGGAATACAGTCACCCTTTTTATGATGCTGGCAATTGCAGGAGCAGCAGGTCTTTTATTTTTTATCAAACCCATTGTCGGCATGATGTCAACACCGCAGGAAGCAGTTCATGAAACAGTTATTTATCTTACCATCTGTTTTCTGGGAATTCCTTTTATTACTGCCTATAATATTATCAGTTCTATTTTTAGAGGAATAGGAGATTCTAAAAGCCCGATGTACTTTATTGCAGCAGCCTGTGCTATAAATATTATTTTAGATTATCTTTTTATTGGCGGACTGCATATGGGTGCAGCGGGAGCAGCATTAGGAACGACTTGCTCACAGACAATCAGTGTACTGATTGCTCTTGTCGTTATTATGAAAAAAAAGACAGGAATCTCTCTTTCTAAAAATGATTTTAAGATAGACAGGAAAACAATAAAACGATTATTAAAAATTGGTATTCCTGTCGCGCTGCAGGATGGATTTATCCAAATTGCTTTTATAATTATCACTATTATTGCAAACAGGCGGGGACTCGATACTGCTGCGGCGGTAGGAATTGTAGAAAAAATTATCAGTTTCCTCTTTCTGGTACCATCTTCTATGCTTTCTACTGTATCTGCACTTGGAGCGCAGAATATCGGTGCAGGCAAGAGAAAAAGAGCGCAGAGGATACTTTATTATGCAGTGATAATTACTGTAGGGTTTGGTATAATGATATCAATTATCATACAGTTTATTGCAGGACCGGTTGTTGGCTTGTTCACAGAAAATGCAAAAGTAATAGTACTTGGTTCCCAGTATATCAGGGGATATATATTTGACTGTATATTTGCAGGTATCCATTTCAGTTTCAGTGGTTACTTTTGTGCCTGTGGACATTCAGAACTTTCCTTTATCCATAACATTATAGCGATTCTTCTTGTAAGAATACCGGGAGTGTATATTACAGCTAAAGTATTTTCCAGTCTTTTTCCGATGGGATTGGCTACAGTAGGAGGTTCCCTTCTTTCTGTAATAATCTGTGTGATTGCCTATGTATGGATGAAGAAAAAACAAATATGTATTGACTGATTTTGTTGTTTCTGTTCGTTAACCTGTGTTATCATGATATAAGAATAAAAAGATGTCTCATAAGATGAAATACAAGAGATTATGAGAATACATAAAAATTATACAGGGGGTTCCTATGGAAGAAAATAAAGAATTAGAAAAACCACATAAAAGACGAGTGCGTTATAAAGGAACGCATCCAAGAAAGTTTGAAGAGAAATATAAAGAACTGCAGCCGGAAAAGTATAAAGATACGATTGAGAAAGTAATCCGTAAAGGAAGTACTCCGGCGGGAATGCATATATCTATTTGTGTGCAGGAGATTTTGGATTTTTTACAGATCCAGCCGGGACAAAAAGGATTAGACTGTACACTTGGATACGGAGGACATACAAGAAAGATGTTAGAATGTCTCCAAGGCGAAGGACATATCTATGGATTAGATGTGGATCCGATTGAAATTGTAAAAACAACGGATCGTTTAAGGAAAGCAGGATATGGGGAAGACATTTTAACGATCATACAGCAGAATTTCCGCAACATTGATCTTGTAGCGGAAGAACATGGATTATTTGATTTTGTATTAGCCGATCTTGGGGTATCCTCCATGCAGATTGATAATCCGAAACGAGGCTTTTCTTATAAAGTAGAAGGGCCTTTGGATCTTCGTTTGAATCCGGATAAGGGAATTTCTGCAGCAGAACGGTTAAGAGAATTAACCAGAGATGAAATAGAAGGTATGCTGCGTGAGAATGCAGATGAGCCTTATGCAGAACAGATTGCAAAAGAGATTATGAAGACATTTCGTCAAGGAGAACAAATCGATACGACAGGACAGCTAAAAGAAGTTATTGAAAGAGCGCTTGTATTTCTGCCAGATGATAAAGAAAAAAAGGATACCATCAAGAAGACTTGCCAGAGAACCTTTCAGGCACTTCGCATTGATGTAAACAGCGAATTTGAAGTACTAGAAGAATTCTTAGAAAAGTTACCACATATACTTGCACCGGGCGGACGTGTAGCGATTCTCACGTTCCATTCAGGAGAGGACAGATTAGTAAAGAAAATCTGGAAAAGACAGCAGAAGGAAGGGTTATGGAGTGAGGTGGCAAAGAATGTCATCCGCCCTTCAAAAGAAGAATGCCATCGAAACGGCAGAGCAAGATCTACAAAAATGAGATGGGCAATAAAATAATAATAAAAACCGGGGAAGTATATGATTTCCCCGGTTTTTGTCTGTATTAAGTTTACATAGAAATAATTCCTAATACATTCGCGATAGAACTGCACAAAATAATAATCAGGCAGATTGGTGCGAAATATTTAAGGAAGACAGTGTATAACTTCTTTCTGCGGAAAGAAGAAGACTGTTCGATTTCTTCTGAGATTTTCTTAAATCCAACAACCCTGAGGATTAAGAAGCAGGTTGCTAAAGCAGCAAGCGGCATCATTACAGAGTTTGTAAGGAAATCAAAGAAATCAAGGAATGCCATTCCGAAGATCTGAATGAAATCAAGGGCACCGTATCCCATAGAAGATGCGGAACCAAGAACAATCATAACAACAGCCATGAATACACAACATTTTTTACGGCTCCAGTGAAATTCATCTGCAAAAGTAGATACACAGGTTTCCATTAAAGATACTGCACTTGTAAGAGCTGCCAGCAGCACGAGTACAAAGAACAGGATACCAGCTGCGGTACCGATTCCCATACTGGCAAATACTTTTGGTAAAGTAATAAACATGAGGGATGGTCCGGCCTGTAAGTTTTCAGGATTTCCACCAGAGAAAGAGAAAACAGCAGGAATGATCATTAATCCGGCAAGTATTGCAATCCCTGTATCAAAGATTTCAATCTGTGTTGTGGATTGTTCAAGATCCATATCTTTATCTGTATAAGAACCGTAGGTGTAAAGGATTCCCATAGCAATGGAAAGAGAATAAAACATCTGTCCCATTGCAGCAACAATTGTCATAAAAGAAAAATTCTTCATGTTAGGAATTAAGAAATACTTTACTCCGGCTAATGCGCCCGGACGTGTAACGGAATATATTGTTACAACGATTGCTAAAAGTACAAGAATTGGCATCATGATTTTAGACATTCGTTCTACTCCATTTCTTACACCGCCAAGGATGATAATAAAGATTAATGCTGCAAAAACAAGAAACCACAGTTCTGTTTGAAAAGAATCTGTGATGAATCCGGTAAAGTAGCCATCCTGTGCAACTTCCTGCACATTTCCTTTTAAATATTCAGCAAGATATTTGATAACCCATCCACCGATCGTACTATAATAAGGAACGATCAGGATAGGAATAACCGCATTGAGCCAGCCTCCCAGTTTAAAAGGAAAGCTATTACCAAAAGAAGCAAATGCACCTACCGGACTTTTTTTAGTCATACGCCCAAGAGCTGTTTCGGACATAATAAGAACATATCCAAAAGATACAGTTAAAAGGAGATAAACTAAAAGAAAGATTCCTCCTCCATATTTTGCAGCAAGGTATGGAAAACGCCAGATGTTTCCAAGACCTACAGCAGAACCGGCAACGGCCAGCACATAGCCGATACGGCCGGAAAAACTTCCTCGTCCCTCTTTATGTGATTTTTTTGAATGTTTCATAGTTATTCTCCCTGTTTACTCTTCGTGTTCTTCAATCCATTTTTTATTGATCGCGATGACCTGTTCCATTGCTTTTGGACCTGGGGCACCGATAGTATTTCTCTTGTCAACACAAGTATGAACATCAATTGCCTCATAAATGTCATTTTCAAATACAGGACTGATTGCTTTATATTCTTCAAGACTCATATCGTCTAATGCGATGCCTTTATCAATACAGTAAAGGACAAGACGGCCAACGATGCCATGAGCATCACGGAATGGAACACCATGATTTACAAGGTAGTCTGCCGCGTCTGTTGCATTAGTAAAGCCGTGTTTTGCACTCTGTTCCATAATATCTTTATGGAAAGTGATGGTCTTTAACATACCGTTAAAGAGGGCAAGACAGCCTTTTACAGTATCATATGCATCAAAAGTAAGTTCTTTGTCTTCTTGCATATCTTTATTGTATGCTAAAGGGATACCTTTCATTGTAGTAAGGATAGAAGTTAAGGCAGCATAAACACGACCCGTCTTTCCGCGGATTAATTCAGCGATATCCGGGTTCTTTTTCTGTGGCATAATACTGCTTCCGGTACTGTAAGCATCATCAATCTCAATGAAACGGTACTCGTTAGAATTCCAGAGAATGATTTCTTCACAAAAACGGCTTAAATGCATCATAATTGTAGAAAGTGCACTTAACAGTTCGATAACATAGTCTCTGTCAGATACAGAATCCATGCTGTTTAAAGTAGGACCATAAAAGTCAAGAAGTTCTGCCGTCATTTCTCTGTCTAATGGATAGGTAGTTCCTGCTAATGCACCGGAACCCAACGGACAGTAATTCATGCGGTCATAAATGTCACTTAAGCGGGAATAATCTCTTTTAAACATTTCCATGTATGCACCGACATGGTGAGAGAGTGTTAACGGCTGTGCCTTCTGTAAATGAGTAAATCCAGGCATAACGGTGTGAATATTTTCTTCCATTAAAGTCTGGCATGTCTTGATCAGTTCAAGAACAAGCTCTCTGATAGAAAGAAGCTCCTGTCTTGTATATAACTTCATATCAAGAGCAACCTGATCGTTTCGGCTTCTTCCTGTGTGAAGTTTCTTGCCGACATCACCGATGCGGTCTGTGAGGACTGCCTCTACAAAGCTGTGAATATCTTCATATTCCTCTGTGATTTCAAGAGAACCATTCTCCACGTCACGAAGGATACCTTCAATGCCAGCGATAATTTTGTCTCTTTCCTCGTCTGTGAGGATACCAACAGCGGCAAGCATCTTTACATGAGCAATACTTCCTTCCATATCCTGTTTATAAAACTTCTTATCAAAATTGATGGACGCATTAAAATTGTAAACCAGTTTGTCGGTTTCTTTTGTGAATCGTCCGCCCCATAACTGAGCCATAAAAATTCCTCCTGTATTGTAAATTTTAAAAGTGTTCTAAATGAATATTCTACATGAAAATAAAGTAACTGGCAAGGAAAAAGGCAGAAAATATCTTGTTTACATAATAAGATTGGAGTATAATCTGTTTTATCTGCGAGATTTGCAGGTAAGTTTGAGAGGAAAAGAGGAAGAAAAGAAGAAATGGAGATGAAAACACATAAGATACGAGACACGATTTTTCTATTTCTGACAGCAATGATATGGGGTGCAGCATTCGTAGCACAGAGTGTAAGTATGGATTATATCGGACCATTTACATTTATTTGTCTTCGCTCCGTGATTGGAGGATTATTTCTGATTCCGGTCATTATGGTCATTGATAATATTCGAAAAAAAAGACGGAGTGAAAGTGTAAAAACAGCCTCAGATAACGGTATTAACAGCTTTCAAAAGATGCAGGCAGAGGAAGAAAAATTAAGCTGGAAAAATAAGCGGCTTTTAGAAAGTGGAATTGTATGCGGAATATTTTTATTTTTAGCAAACTGTTTTCAGCAGACGGGAATTCAGTACACAACTGTAGGAAAGGCAGGATTTATCACAACATTTTATATTATTATCGTACCGGTTGTCGGTCTTTTCTTTAAAAAATACTGCGGAATTCTCACTTGGATTGGTGTAGTTATCGCATTAGCCGGGCTGTATTTTTTATGTATTACAGAAAAAATGACAATTCAGAGAGGGGATGCTCTCATTTTATGCTGTTCCTTTTTATACACAGGACAGATTCTCGCGATAGACCATTATAATCCATTTGTAGATGGGGTAAAAATGTCTTGCATTCAGTTCCTTACTGGCGGAATGCTTGGCGCAATCTGTATGTTTTTATTTGAAAGTCCGAATATGGCAATGATTTTAAATGCGGCAGGCCCGATTCTTTATACAGGTATTATGTCAACAGGAGTAGGATATACGTTACAGATTCTGGGACAAAAAGGATTAAATCCAACTGTGGCAGCATTGATTATGAGTTTGGAATCTGTGTTCTCTGCCCTTTCAGGATATTTGTTCCTTCATCAGGTTCTTACAACAAGAGAATTGATCGGCTGTGTACTTATGTTTATTGCGATTGTATTAGCACAGCTTCCAGATATCCGAAGGAAAGTATAAAAATGCATAGTACATGTTCATTTTATTAATTCGAAGTAAGTTTGATGAATATTTATTCAAAGAATATGCAGGAAGCACTTGTGTTTTTATTCGGTTTGTGGTATTTTTTATATTTAGAAGAAAGCTTTGTGTAGCTTTCTTACAATACGCAAATTTTTTTAGAAAAACTTGTAATGAAATGAAACAAAGGAGAGAGAAAAATGAAGATGAAAAAATTAGCAGCCGTTGCGCTTGCAGTTGTTATGTCTGTATCTATGTTAGCTGGATGCGGTAGCAGCAACGACAAAAAGTCAGCAGAATCCAGTACTTCTGCTAATGGAACAGCTACAGTAAAGACAGCAAAAGACGGTGTGTTAACAATGGCAACGAATGCGACATTCCCACCATATGAATCTTATGAGGGTAATGATATTGTTGGTATTGATGCTGACATCGCAAAAGCGATCGCAGATAAATTAGGACTGAAGTTGGAGATTCAGGATATGGAATTTAACTCTATCATCACAGCAGTACAGTCAGGTAAAGCAGATTTAGGTCTTGCAGGTATGACTGTAACAGATGAGAGAAAGCAGTCTGTTGACTTCACTGACAGCTATGCAACAGGTATTCAGTCCGTTATCGTAAAAGAAGGTTCTTCCATTAAGTCTATTGATGACTTAAAAGGTAAAAAGATTGGTGTGCAGTTAGCAACAACTGGTGACATCTACGCAAAAGATGACTTTGGCGAAGAAAACGTAGAAGAATACAATAAAGGTGCTGACGCAGTTATGGCTCTTACAAGCGGTAAGATTGATGCAGTAATCATTGATAACCAGCCAGCGAAGTCTTTCGTTGAGACAACAGATGGTTTACAGATTCTTGATACAGATTATGTTCAGGAAGATTATGCAGCAGCAATTCAGAAAGGCAATATTGATTTACTTAACGCAGTAAACGGAGCATTAAAAGAGCTGAAAGAAGATGGAACTATCCAGAAGATTCTTGACAAATACATCAAATAATTATACGTAGTTACGGAGATTGTAGCTATGATATGAAAAAGCAGGAAGCAGTGTATACCGCTTTCCATACCCGGGGCAGTTGTCTCGGGTACTCTTTTGTTTCACAACATTTTTGAGATACAAACTGGAGGATGAGGGTAAGAAACTTGTGAAGGTGGGTAGATTTTTTGCAAGCAGCCAGACCTGTTCTGTTTGTGGTTACAAAAATGCAAAAACGAAAAATCTTGCGTTAAGAGAGTGGGATTGTCCGCAGTGCGGGACCCATCATGACAGAGATGTAAATGCGGCGGTAAATATCAGAAATGAGGGAATGCGGCTGGTAAATGCATGACCTTAACACAATATAACACAACCGTGGGACACACGGGGATAGCTCGCTTATGCTTAGCACAGTAGTGTTATCGAACGAGAACCAAACTTGCCGAGGTTGGGAAGCTCCTACCTCTACAGGTGGGGAGGATGTCACAATTATGGTATACTGTGTTTTGAGAGGCAGTGAATGGAATTTAATTTTAAATGTAGAAATGATACCAGGTTGAAAGTGAATGGGGAGAAATGAATGGATAAAATTGGACATTTAGTTATGACAAAGTCATTATCGGGAAATATACACAGAGCACATAAAGCAGCATTATTGTTTGGAAGTATTCTGCCAGATCTGCTGGTGTATACTTATCTGGAGGGTCATACATGGGAAGCAACCTTCGAACAGATTACAAAACAGATGAAAGCGTTAGAGGCAAAAGGAAGAGGCGGAAGCTTTTCTTATTTAAAACTTGGATGGATTCTTCATTATGTGGAAGATTATTTTACCTATCCGCATAATACGATTTTTGAGGGAACAATTTCAGAACATTATGCTTACGAGAAAAAAATGACAAAGTGGATGCGGGAGGGAGCTTTAGAGCAGATGTCCCTGCCGAGCTGTAAGAAGCTTGATTCTGCTGCGGAAGTGGAGGAGAGACTTCAGGAATTACATGACAGATACCTTTCACAGAAAATGTGTTATGAGAATGATATGGCATATATGCGGCAGATGGTTTCGGAAATATTGAATTGTTATGCCGAGATTTTTGTGAGAAAGAGCGAGTTCGCACATTTTATGGAATGGGTGCGGAAGAAAGTTGGAATAATGACGGGATTTGTTTCTTAGAGTGTGTTTGAAAAATGCTTTTTTCAAACACGCTCTAGTATCTTTTGCTTAAAAAAGTTCAGAACTTCTTGCGTGAAAATCCAGAAATGAAGTGAATTGAATTTAAAATTTATTTGTTTCTATAAAAATGCAAGAAAAAGTGTAAAAAACATTGACAAAATGAAGGAAAAGGACTATAAAACTTCATGTATACAAGAAATGACTTGTATACATGAAAGGAGAGGACAAAAATGAATACATTAGTCATTGTTTTAATTGCTGCTGTTTTATTGACAGCTGCGTATGTATTTTATGGACGGTGGCTTTCTAAAAAATGGGGAATTGACCCAAAAGCAGAGACACCAGCTCATAAGTTTGAAGATGGACAGGATTATGTTCCAACTGACGGTTGGACAGTATTTAGCCATCAGTTTTCATCTATTGCTGGAGCAGGCCCTGTAACAGGAGCAATTCAGGCGGCAGTATTTGGATGGCTTCCAGTACTTTTGTGGGTATTAATTGGAGGTATTTTCTTTGGAGCAGTTACCGATTTTGGAGCCTTATATGCCAGTGTAAAAAATGATGGTAAGTCCATGGGACTTCTGATCGAAAAATACATCGGTAAACTTGGAAGAAAGTTATTTCTTATTTTCTGCTGGCTGTTTACTTTAATTGTTATCGCAGCTTTCGCTGATATGGTAGCAGGTACATTTAATGCTTATACGGTAGATGCCAATGGTGTGATTGCACTTTCCGATGCAGCAAAAACAAATGGAGCAGCAGGAACAATTTCCCTTTTATTTATCGCATTTGCAATGATTTTTGGTTTACTTCATAAACATCTGCATCTGACAGGATGGAAGGAAACGGTTGTTGGATTAATCTGTACTGTAGCAGCACTTGCTATTGGTATGACAATGCCAATTACATTAGGAAAGGACGGCTGGACATATATTACATTTGTATATATTTTCTTTGCGGCAGTACTCCCAATGTGGTTATTAAAACAGCCTCGTGATGCGATGACAACCTATATGTTTATTGGAATGATCGCAGGAGCTGTTGTTGGATTATTAGTAGCGCATCCTACAATGAATCTTCCTGTATTTACAGGCTTCCATAATGATCAGCTTGGTGATTTATTCCCTATTTTATTCGTAACCGTTGCTTGTGGAGCAGTTTCTGGTTTCCACAGTTTAGTATCTTCCGGAACATCTTCAAAGACGGTATCCAATGAAAAAGATATGTTAAAAGTTGGTTACGGCGCAATGGTATTAGAAAGTTTACTTGCAGTTATCGCTTTATGTGTAGCAGGAGCGGCAGCGTCCGCTAACGGAACACCAGCAGATGGAACACCATTCCAGGTATTCTCAAGCGGTGTAGCCGGATTCTTTGAAATGTTTGGAATTCCAGTATATGTAGCACAGTGCTTCATGACAATGTGCGTATCCGCGCTTGCACTTACAAGTTTGGATGCCGTAGCGCGAATTGGCCGAATGAGCTTTCAGGAATTGTTCAGTGTTGATGATATGGAACATGCAGAAGGATGGAGAAAAGTTTTATGTAATACATACTTCTCAACAATCATCACCTTAGCAGCAGCCTTTGTATTAACAAGAATTGGTTATGCAAATATCTGGCCATTATTTGGTTCCGCAAACCAGCTCTTATCTGCTTTAGTATTAGTAACACTTTGCGTATTCTTAAAAGTAACCGGACGAAGCAACAAAATGCTTTTCCCACCACTGATTATCATGCTTTGTGTAACAGGAACCGCATTAGTAGAGAGAACCGTTTCTCTCGTACAGGCATTTTCTGCTGGTTCCGCAACATTTTTAGTAGAAGGCTTACAGCTGATTATCGCTATTTTACTGATGATACTTGGAGTGATCATCGTAGTAAATTCACTCCGGGCTTACTTCGCCTCAAAGAAGAATTCGGAAATTTAATTCGCCAGACAGGCAAAGTATAGAAACAGACGAACAGACGAACTATATAATCAAAATAATCCATATATGTGACTTTAGTCGCAAGTGTTGAATACTCGCTTATATGCTCGTATCCAACACTTGCTCCGAGGCCACAGATATGGATTATTTTAATTCTATAGTTCTGACTGTGGCTGCTGTTGTGTCATATTGGCAAGGATTAGGAATAAAATTTAGTAGAATTTCAAATTGAGGGATTTGTAAATTTATTATGAGGTTAAAATTTTCAGGGAGCATTAATTATTCCTTAAATCCCATTCATATCTGATTTGATTCCTACGGCAAGCAAAGACAGAAAGCTTGGAAGGCAATAGTTTACATCTGTGGCCTGGGAGCAAGGTTTGAATGTAAGCGTGCCCGCGAACATTCAAACCGCCGCGACTAAAGTCACAGATGTAAACTATTGCCTTCCAAACTTTCGTCTGTTTGATATACTGAATCAAATCAGCTCACCTTGACTTCTTTGTGTGGAGAAATTATAATCTTAAATTAAGATTATAAGTAGAATTTAAAGCAACATTTGGAGAAGAAGCTTGGAGGAAGAGAGAAGATGGATGCAGCGAAGATGAATCAGGCAATTCGAATTGCCAAGCTATATTATGAGTTACATTATAACCAGTTAGAAATTGCGGCACGAGAGGGAATTAGCAAGTCTTCTGTAAGCCGTATTTTAAAGAATGCGATGGACATGGGGATTATAGAAGTTCGAATTAAAGATTCTGTTTTGGCAAATGGGAATCTGGAGAATGAACTGATTGCCAGATTTCCGATTAAAAGGGCGATTATTGTGCCAGATTTGGTAGGTAATTCGCAGATATTAATGCAGGATGTCTGTGCGGCATTAGCAGAAGACCTCCCACGTTATATAAAAAATGATAGTGTCATTGGAGTAACATGGGGACATGCACTTGCAGTATTAGCCCAGCAGCTTCCAAAGATTAAGAGAAGCGGGGTATCTGTGATTCAGTTAACTGGAGGATTTTCCAGAGCAATTTTCGAATCGGGTGCTTTGGATGTGTTGAAAAGGTTTGTAGACAGTGTTGGAGGAACAGGTTATCAGATTCCAGCGCCGGCAATGGTGGCGGAATCTTCGATTGTTGAAGCTTTGAAAAAAGATCCACAGATTCATGAAATCCTTGAAATGGCGGAAGTGTGCCAGACAGCAATTTATTCCGTAGGTAACTTAGAACGTCCGTCCATTGTATATGAAATGGGACTTATTGATGAAAATGATTATAAAGACTTCAGCAGAAGAGGAGCAGTAGGAGACTGCTGTTCCCACTTTATAAAACAAAACGGGGAACTATTTGATAAAAAAATAGATGCCCGTGTTGTAGGGGCTTCCCTTGAAACGATTAAAAAGATTCCAAATAAGTTAGTTGTTGCCGTGGGAAAAGAAAAAGAGAAGATTATAACAGCGGCACTTCAAGGAGGACTGGTAGACAGTCTCTATATTGATGAGCCAACAGCAGAATTAATAGTAAGACATAATTAATTTACTATTTAATTCATTAGACAAACTACAGACAAAGACACCCGAGAAGAGAACCCATCTAGCTGGTTTGGAGTTTGAGCTGCCGATTGTGAATGAGAAGAATGGACCTGTCAATTTTGAAGTGATTTATCAGGTAACAGATCGATTTATTGATACATTTTCTTTTTTAAATGTGAGCAGAGATGATAATGAACATATTTATCTGGCAGTTGATGACAAGACAGGAGATGGTCTGTCTTATGATTGCAGTTATAATACGTTAGAATTTTCTTTTGGGAAAGAAGAAGATATGAATGTGCTGTACAAAAGATTTTGTCAGTATTATACTTATATACAGAAGGAACTGCGTAAAGAGGGGCATATGCTGACTGGCATGGGTATTAATCCCCGTTATGCAGTGAATCAGAATGTACCGGTAGTAAGTGAGCGGTATCGTATGTTATTTCATCACCTGTCTTCTTATAAAAAGTATGGCAACAGTATTCCATTTCATTCTTATCCGAATTTTGGACTGTTTTCGTGTGCAAGTCAGATTCAGCTTGATGTAGAAGAAGAGCAGGTAGTTCCAATGCTGAATACATTTACAAAGTTAGAACCGTTTAAGGCATTGATTTTAGCGAACTCTTTATGGGGAGAGAATGCGGAGATTTTATGTAGCAGGGATAACTTTTGGAGAAACAGTCTTCATGGCTTGAATCGCCATAATGTTGATATGTATAATGTTGTATTTGATACAACAGATGAAATTGTTCGATACATAAAGAGTATGAGCTTATACTGTGTAGAAAGAGAAGGGAAATATATTAATTTTCCACCAGTGGTTCTTAGTAAATATTTTTCCTCTGATCGGATAAAAGGGGAATACTTCGATGAAAATAGATATCGGGAAATCACATTCCATCCGGAGATTTCCGATTTGCAATATTTACGGTCATTTAAATTTGAAGATCTGACTTTCCGTGGGACAGTAGAGTTTCGAAGTGTATGTGAGCAGCCGGTAGGTGAAATTATGGCATCGGGAGCATTGCATGCTGGCCTTATGGAAAATATCGGAGGGCTTTCAGAATTTTTAGAGAAAGATACTTCTATCTATCATAATGGATATAATGCATCTGAGTTGAGAAGAACATTTCCTCAGGCCTTTATATGGAAGGGCGGAGAAACTTTTAAGTCCAGGCAGACAGATGGCAGAAGGAATGGAGAACGGAAAAACACTGGAGGATTACATCGAAGAGTATGGAGGAATGTAATGCTGCATATTGAAAATGAGTATATAAGAGAACATTTATTAGATGGTGCATTTGGAATTGAGATGGAAAGTCTGCGTGTTGTAGGAGATGGTATGCTTTCACAGACTGCACATCCTTTTCCGGGAGATGCACATATCGTCAGAGACTTCAGTGAAAACCAGACCGAAATTAATACAGGAGTAAATGAAAGCATCGAGGCGGCAATTGAAGAATTAAAAGGACATACCAGAAGAATTCAGGAAAAGTTAAAGGCACTTCCAGAGCCAGAATTGCTGTGGCCATTTTCTAATCCTCCATATATTGGCGGGGAGAAAGATGTGCCAATTGCACAGTTTGATGGGAAAGATGCACATAAAACAGCCTACCGTGAATATCTTTCCGATAAATACGGACGTTATAAGATGACATTTTCGGGAAGTCATGTAAATTTTTCTTTTTCAGAAGATTTGTTAAGAGCAGATTTTGCTCTGCAGTCTGAGCCGGATTTTATGAAATATAAGAATAAATTGTATTTGGAGCTGGCACAGAAAATGGCTGTATATGGCTGGATTTTAGTGGCAGTTACGGCGGCCAGTCCGATTGTAGACAGTTCTTTTATGGAAAAAGGTGTCTATGGGAAAAGTGTTTTTACAGGATTAAGTTCTGTAAGATGCAGTGAACTTGGTTACTGGAATGAATTTCCACCGACATTTGATTACAGCGATATTGATTCTTACGTGAATTCTATTGAAAAGTATGTTAAAAATGGCTTATTAAAAGCACCGTCAGAACTCTATTATCCTATTCGTTTAAAACCTGCAGGAGAAAATAATCTTATATCTTTGAGGAAGAATGGAATCAATCATATCGAACTTCGTATGTTTGATTTAAATCCTCTCACAGGGGCTGGAATTGATGCGAGAGATGTGAAGTTTGCACAGCTTTTAATGGTGTGGCTCGCAACGATGCCATCCTGGTATGTTTCCAAAAAGGATCAGGTAAATGCTGTGCAGAATTTTAAAAATGCGGCCCATTACGATTTAAAGACAGTAAAAATTGCCCGTACGGAAAAAAGAGCGCGGTCTATCGTACATGAGGCATTAAAAGTTATCGGATGGATGAAAGAGTTTTATCAAGGCCTGAAAATGGACGATGTTCAACAAATCTTAGATTTTGAATATGAGAAATTTGTTGATCCAGAGAAGAGATATGCATGGCAGGTTCGAAAACAATATCAGGAAAACTATGTAGAAAAAGGACTTGTATTAGCGAGACAAAAACAAAATATGACTGTTTAGAGATATTTAGATATGACTGGAATCTCAGAGATTTTATCTCAGTCGAGAAGCCTCCCACCTCTTCAGGTGGTGAGTAATAGCAAATTTGTCTCAGTGGGAGTCCAATCTCCGACTGAGATAAACGCTCCGCGAGGATGCGCAGTGATTCTGATAGGAACATGTCAGCTTCGCTGACCAGAATCACGCGCCAAGTCTCACGGACGTTCGACTTGAAAATCAGATACTTTGCGGAAGAAAATCAAAATAGCTCAAAATGGTCATAATACAATATATAAGGAGAAAAGAAAATCAATGTGTGAATTGTTTGGAGTAGATTCTGCAAAAAAGATACCGTTAAATGAGTTATTAAGAGAATTTTTTTCGGATGGAACAGAACATCCCCACGGTTGGGGTATGGCATTTTTTTATGGCAATGCTGTTTCTTTAGAAAAGCAGCCACAGTCTGCTGTGACAAGCAATTATTTAAAGCAGAGACTTCGTGCTAAAATAGAGACAGACAAGATGATTGCACATATCCGTCTTGCGACCAGGGGAACAATGGACTATGAAAATACACATCCGTTTGTTATGCGTGATAATTATGACCGCACCTGGACGTTAGCGCATAATGGAACAATATTTGAAAGTGAAGTACTTGAGCCATTTGTAGCGGCAGAAGACGGAGATACGGACAGCGAACGCATTTTGTGCTATATTATTGATCAGGTAAATGCAGCGCAGGATGAAAAGGGAGCGGCACTGACAAAAGAAGAACGTTTTGCGCTTCTTAATCGTATTATCCTGGAAATCGCGCCAGAGAATAAGCTGAATCTGCTTATTTTTGACGGAGAGATTATGTACATTCATACTAATTATAAAGACAGCCTGTACCGTTGCCGTAAAGACACAGCAATCGTTATGGCAACTCGTCCTCTCGACCGTGATAAATGGAAGAACGTCCCAATGAATCAGTTACTTGCCTATGAAGATGGGAAGCTTATTTATACGGGTACAAAACATGAGTATGAATTTGTAGACAGCGAAGAGAAGATGCATATGCTGTTTCTTGATTTTGCAAATCTTTAAAAATAACACAGAAAAGGAAGAAATATATGTTAAATCAATTTTCAAGAACCCAGCTTTTACTGGGGGAAGAAGCAATGGATAAATTAAAAAATTCCCGTGTGGCAGTTTTTGGAGTCGGCGGAGTTGGTGGTTATGTCTGCGAGGCATTAGCGCGAAGCGGAGTCGGTACATTTGACCTTATTGATGATGACAAAGTGTGTCTTACAAACTTAAATCGTCAGATTATTGCCACAAGAAAAACAGTTGGCAAATACAAAGTAGAAGTAATGAAGGAGCGTATTTTAGACATTAATCCTGATGCACAGGTCAATGTCCACCAATGCTTTTTCCTTCCAGAAAATGCAGATGATTTTCCATTTGATGAATATGATTATGTTGTCGATGCAGTCGATACTGTTACCGCAAAAATCGAGATTATTATGCAGGCGCAAAAGTACGGAACTCAGGTAATCAGTAGCATGGGAGCTGGCAACAAACTTGATCCGGCAGCCTTCCAAGTAGCCGACATTTACAAAACCAAAATGTGTCCACTTGCAAAAGTAATGCGTCGCGAACTGAAAAAGCGAGGTGTAAAAAAACTGAAAGTTGTTTACTCCGAAGAAAAGCCAACACGTCCAATCGAAGATATGTCCATAAGCTGCAGAACAAATTGTATCTGCCCTCCGGGAGCGGAGCATAAATGTACGGAACGACGCGATATTCCGGGAAGCGTAGCTTTTGTACCATCTGTGGCAGGGCTTATTATCGCAGGGGAAGTTGTGAAGGATATTGCTGGGAAATAGGATTTTGCCAGAGAATTTTTTATATGCTCAAAGAACGGGTGAAGCATTTAATCACTTTCTAAGTACTAGAGCGTGTTTGAAAAATCATTGGGGCATTTATTTAGGAAATCAGGCTGGAATTGTGGGGGTTTCTAAACGTTAAAAGCACAAAGAAATGAAGAATATAGTTTTCAAAGATTGCGTAACACCGTCAAAAGCTATATTGAGAAAAATAAAGGGGAATGTGAGGTATATCCATCACCATTTGCGGTTTTTTAAATAAAGATGAAAAAATATATGTGGAGCCAGATATCAGTGTCATTTGTGATAAAGATAAATTAAATGACAGGGGCTGTGTAGGTGTCCCGGATTTTGTAATCGAAGTTGTTTCAAAGTCTAGCAGGAAGATGGATTATACAACAAAGAATCCATTATATTCGGATGTCGGTGTAAGAGAATATTGGATTGTTGATCCTGAAAAGGAGCGAACAACGATTTACTATTACGAGCAGGATGAAGCACCGATGATAAGCCTATTTACTCAGACGATTCAAAGTGGGATTTATGAAGGATTGGAGATTAATATATCGGAATTATTGAAGTAGATAGCATTCTGTAATAACAAGTGGAATGTATAGATTAGGAAAATCCAAAATGTAGCGGTTAAAAGAAAGTTTCAAAACTAAACTAATCTTTACATTCCAATATGTTATTACTATAAATCCATATTATAAAGGAAAATAACTGTGTTGACAATATACTTAAGATTATAATTAATATTGATGTGAAAAGAAAAATATTTATCCTATTAGGTTAGTGTTGTAAAATGCAAAGAAAGGTGATATAATGCAAGTACAATTTTAGTGAATGGTAAAGTATAGTTATAGATGAGATTTTGACATAAATAAAGAAGATATAAATTGTCGACCGATAATAATGCAAAAATATAGGGAGGTTGACAATGCGATAAATATGGGCTGAGAGCGAAATTATAATAAAAATATGGATGTAAGATGGGGAGAATAGAAAGAGGTCGACAGAAAAAGAAGAAAGACTATAGATGATATAATGGTAGCTGGAGGACGGGAATTAATAGATACATTATGGAATGTAAATCTCATCGGCTGACTAATAAATAATTTCTTCATGTTGGAATTAATAGATACATTATGGAATGTAAATTTTCTTTGCCATTGTGGAAAAATGTTTTCGAGGATCATGAATTAATAGATACATTATGGAATGTAAATGCAATAGGAATTGGTATGAGTCCTTGCGAAAAAGGGAATTAATAGATACATTATGGAATGTAAATTATGTTATTGACGGTAAATCATTTGCAATTTTATCGAATTAATAGATACATTATGGAATGTAAATTCTGAATAGTTCATCGTATTGCCTGATTCTACTTGAATTAATAGATACATTATGGAATGTAAATTTCTTTACTTCCTTACTTGGAAGTACGACCATTTCGCGAATTAATAGATACATTATGGAATGTAAATGTTATTAAAGTTGTAAATCTTTTAATTGGCAAGCTTGTGAATTAATAGATACATTATGGAATGTAAATATTTCCATGTCTTGGTCGCCAAAATAGCGGAGAAAGTCGAATTAATAGATACATTATGGAATGTAAATTGAGTTATCACAGTCAATATTGTACTGGATTTCGAGAATTAATAGATACATTATGGAATGTAAATGCCTGAGCAAGGATATTCATTCCTTCCGCCGCTTCCGGAATTAATAGATACATTATGGAATGTAAATTGATATGATTACATGATAATGTGGCTTCTTAGGTGAATTAATAGATACATTATGGAATGTAAATGTATGAACAGACTAAGGCACTAGGGCAAGTTATACAGAATTAATAGATACATTATGGAATGTAAATATGTACAGGACAAACTCATCGCCCTGCATCATTTAGAATTAATAGATACATTATGGAATGTAAATATCGCTAAATTTGTTATGATTGTTACTCCTGTTGCAGAATTAATAGATACATTATGGAATGTAAATTATTTGCCGTCAGTTTCTAATTTTGAGCCGATAGCCCGAATTAATAGATACATTATGGAATGTAAATGTACCTGCCCTTCCTCAGCCTTTGCGATGTGCTGAAGAATTAATAGATACATTATGGAATGTAAATAAAGCTGCACAGTGGTGCAACGAAAATGGTACGTGGAATTAATAGATACATTATGGAATGTAAATAATTAGCAGCACCCGCCCCGGAGGTACGAAGGAAGGAGAATTAATAGATACATTATGGAATGTAAATTGAATTTATTATCAAGAAGATTGAAAAGCGACAGTTCGAATTAATAGATACATTATGGAATGTAAATGTTTCACCTTTCAACTGATTTTCTTTTTCTTTCACGAATTAATAGATACATTATGGAATGTAAATAAAAGAACGTCCTCGAAAAATCGCCGGCTGTACTGTGAATTAATAGATACATTATGGAATGTAAATGCAAAATTAGAAGAACTAATTACATCATTAACTAAGAATTAATAGATACATTATGGAATGTAAATAAAGGACTCATTTGCTTAATAATCTCAGCAAATGAGAATTAATAGATACATTATGGAATGTAAATTCAGTCGGGGTAGGGAAGTGTGGAAATCGGAAACAGGAATTAATAGATACATTATGGAATGTAAATTTGATTCCGCTGAAAGTTTCTTTTGTTCTTACTTCGGAATTAATAGATACATTATGGAATGTAAATGAGAATATCAAGAGGATTTTTCTTCTCGATGTCCTGGAATTAATAGATACATTATGGAATGTAAATATCAATGATACTTTATTCTTGTGTGACATACTACGAATTAATAGATACATTATGGAATGTAAATTTAACAGAATCGGTATCAGAATAAACCCATAATTCGAATTAATAGATACATTATGGAATGTAAATTATATTGGCGGTGATTATTATAAAACAGTTAATAGATACATTATGGAATGTAAATACGTGACGTGGGTTAAATAATATCTGCCCGTTCAAGAATTAATAGATACATTATGGAATGTAAATAGAGACTTTGGACGAACTGGCGGAAATGGTAGACCGAATTAATAGATACATTATGGAATGTAAATATTTAAAGCATTTATATGATTTATTAGTAACATTAGAATTAATAGATACATTATGGAATGTAAATAATCGGTCTGATGTGTAATACTGTTTCTCAGTGTTCGAATTAATAGATACATTATGGAATGTAAATAGACAACTAAAGTCACAGGTAAGGGACAGCAATATTGAATTAATAGATACATTATGGAATGTAAATATGTATTATATTGAGAAATATATGAACTATCAATTGGAATTAATAGATACATTATGGAATGTAAATGTATTTGGAACCCAGACCATTTCCTCTTGTGATTCTGGAATTAATAGATACATTATGGAATGTAAATGCAGATTGGATAGAACAATTACAACAGACTGGATTGAATTAATAGATACATTATGGAATGTAAATGTCAAAAAGGTAGATACCGATGAGTGGGAATACCAGGAATTAATAGATACATTATGGAATGTAAATACACATCTAAAACTGATTTAGATAAAAGTATTCAGTGAATTAATAGATACATTATGGAATGTAAATACATATTTCATAATTAAATCGTGTGAACTATCTTTTGAATTAATAGATACATTATGGAATGTAAATAAAGAATT
>OGRC01000765.1_pt1 | contig 24494 bp, 23 predicted proteins | sample 1553431 | NCBI WGS metagenome assembly OGRC01 (sample SAMEA2580064, study PRJEB22360) | human gut metagenome | biome: human gut; feature: human-associated habitat; material: faeces | place: Denmark | collected 2008/2010
AAATGGGAAATGTGGATTTAAAGAGTATAGCAATTACTTATTTTAATGGAGAATACGATAATATTCTGTGGGAACGATTGGAAGAAAATTCCTATTCCATGCAAGCCCGCCCCCGCAAAATCGATGTAGATTGGAATGTTGGAGAAGATGGATATTTTGCCCGTATTCTTTTCGACGAGCAAGTGATTCTTTCCCTTTTTGAAAAGGCGTTTGGCAGTGACTATCCGCAGAGGAATGATTTTGATATTGCGGAACTTTACGAACAGTTGTATGGTGAAGGAAAATTGCCGAAAGGTGATCTTATCATTCATATCGACAGTGTGGGAAAGCCTACCGGAGTAAGCCTGAAAACAGATAAGGGAGAATTGAAGATACCCGCTGATAAGATACAGGTTGTTGCTTTCAAGAATGATAAGTTTTTTCATAAAAGCAGCAACTATGTCGATAGCGATTGGTGGGGATATTGAGAAACGTAAATATATGAATCATGAAAATACTGATTATCGTTATGGGAATATTGAGTTTGTTTAGTTCCTGCTCCGGTAAAAAGGAGAAGCGAGAGGAGAAGGAAGGGCTTTATAAGTGGTATCCGAGTGAGAGTGCGCCTTACCTATATCCTACGACTATCCATGTAGGGTATTTCGGTATGCCGGATAAAAGTACGGTTTATATACCAAGTAAGTCGGTTGTCGGTAATGTGTGGGGAGTGGGACAATCATTGCACGTTGTAGGTGAAGAGTATAAACCTTTGCCGGAAGCGATAGAAATAGTATGGTTGTCGTTTACTGAAAATAAGTTTTATTTTGTTTCGGACTGGTTGCCTAAAGAAAGATTACAATCGCTATTTGACACTGTTTGGATGAATGTGCGGAAAATAGAACAGCGATATGACGGACTTGTCGTTGGGATGGCTCCCTATGGAATGATACAAGTATGGGCTGCTGGTGATGGACGTAGAACCGAGGTCTGCTGTCTGCGTGGATCGGAAGTGTCTGTAAAAATGTCGGAGTTTCGTCCTCGTGCAACTATGACTCAGGATGAATATGTAAAAAAAATACAAAGAGACCCAAGAATAGTAGAGAACTTAAAGAAGAATGGTTTGCCTGACAGTCTGTTGTTTGAAAACTACCGTAAACGGTTTAATTATCATATAGTTCCTAAAATAGAAATGACAGATGTGGATTTGACTGAATTTGCGGTTCATTATTTCAATGGAGAATACGATGTGATTTTATGGGAAAGGCTGAAAGAGAATCCCTATTCCTTACAAGCCCGTCCCCGTAACATATATATAAGCTGGACAGCGGGCAAGGATCAGTATGAAGTCAGATTCCTGCTTGATGAAAAGACAGTGCTTCCGGTTTTTGAGAAGGCATTCGGGAAAGATTATCCGCAAAATGACAATATCTACACTGCGGAAATTTTTGAGAAAGTCTATGGTGATGGCAAATTACCGAAGGGTGATCTTGTCTTCCATATAGATAGTGTGGCAAAGCCTATCGGTGTAAGCCTGAAAACAGATAAGGGAGAATTGAAGATACCCGCTGACAAGGTACAGGTTCTTGCCATTAAAAACGATAAACTGATTTATGAAAGCAACAACTATGTCGATAGCGATTGGTGGGGGTATTGAGAAAAATATATGAATATGGAAACAACATCAACATTAAGCCAAGAACTGCTGCGGGCAGCGGTAACGGCAGAGCCGGAGATTGCGGAGAAGGTGCAAGCTCTGGTGGAAACAATGGAAGGAATGATACGAAGCGAGCAGGATGCCGGGGAGTTTGCCGGGCTGGAACAGCTTGCCGAGGACGGGCAGGTGATGCGGTTCGTGGCGGATACGCTGAACAAGCTGCCGGAAGCGGTGACGTACAGCGACAAGGGCTTCGAGGCGTATGTGATGCTGGTCGCCCTGTCACGGGAAGATGCGTCACTACGATATGTACTCCGGCTATCAAGTTGGTATATCAACTACGGATGCAACCGGGAACTGCTGTATTTGTGCAGGGTACTGTCCCTCTATCCGGAACGGGGGTATCTGAACGGAGTGTATAACCGACTGGCGCAACATGTGCAGCAAATGAAGCGGAAACGTCCGCACTGCACCCAGAGCGGGGAACTGCCCAAAGGCGCCACGGAACTGGAAGTGCCTGTTGCCCGTGCGAAGGTAAAGGAAATGACGGGTGAAGAGTTGTTGCAGGCAGAGGTGTATCTGGGGATGGTGAAGAATAAAAGGCTCGTGGAGAAGGTTACGAAGCACTACACGAAGGCTAAGAATACGGGACATCTGGCTGACCTTTGCGGGTACAGCCTAAGCACTTTCCGGCGGCTGTTCCGTGAAGAGTTCGGCACTACTCCCCATGAATGGCTGAACGGGCTGCGAAAAGACAAGGTGAAGAAACTGCTCACACAAACAGACTTGCCACTGCTGGAAGTGGCAGAGGTATGCGGGTTCGTGTCGCAATCGTACCTGACGGAGTTCTGCCAGATGAATTTCGGGGCGAGTCCGGGTGAGATACGAAGGAACCGGTAACTTGTGATATTGCAGCGCACCAGTTGCCGAAAGCAGAAAAAATACCGCATGGGATATAAAAACAGGTGATTTCGCCGATTTGAGCGATTATCGAAAAAGAACGGACGGGAAACAGAAAAAGTAATATTCAGATTGCCAGTAACTTTGCAGCCGTTTTCAATAAAAGAGATTTAATGGAGAAATTTTTTAATGCGTTGCTGCAAGATATTGACCGCCACACGGCTACGATCAATATGGAGGGAGAGAATATTATCCCAAGCTGCCGTGAAATGATGACTTATCTGAAAAAGAAAATGAGCGAACTGAAAACCTTCACGCTCTCCCATGAATTTAAAGACGATGCGGAGGAGATACTCTTCTTCAAGTACCGCAAGCCGCAACTCTTCGGGCGGTTGCTGTACTTCTACAAATTATACCAGATAGAGAGTAACCGCCCGCCCTGCCACGCTTTTGCGACGGGCTATTACCAATGCGAGGTGGAGAAGCTGAATCAGCTCTTCGAGAGAAACCTCTCCTTCTTCCAATACTACCGGAGTGGGGCGACGTACCGGGACAGCTTCTATTTCAAACGGGGACAGACGGAGATCAGCCCGGAAACGGACACGTTCCTCTTCGAGCCGGAAGCGGAGTTCGCCACGGGCTACGACCTGCTCGTCGCCCGGCTGGTTTCGTTCGAACTGCTGTCCGCCTTCCTGACGAAACGGATGCACGAACCCCCGGAAGAGAGCCTGCCGACAGACAAGAAGCTGTACTGGACGGACAAGAAAGCGGCGGCTGTGGAACTGATCTACGGGATTTACGTGACGGGCAGCGTGGATAACGGCAAGGCGGACATCATCGACCTCGTGGCGGTCTTCGAGCGGCTGTTCCATATCCACCTCGGCGACGTATACCATATATTCATCGCCATGCGGAACCGGAAGAACAGCCGGACAGCGTATCTCGACCAAATGATAGAGAAACTGCTCAAACGGATGGACGAAACTGATAACTAACTTATTGAAAGCCAATTATAGAATTAGCAAGTTCATAGCAAGTTGCCAAATTTCCCCTTCATCATACCCTAACCAATGACAAGCGGTTTGCAGCCGCCGGAAGAGCCGAAGAAAAGGCTCTCCGGCGGCTTTTTTCGTGCCGAAAAATCTTTGGCAAGGTGGTACGGACGTGAAAAGAAAAGTTGTCGAATAGCCGGACATTTGCGACCAGAAATCTAAATATCAACAGATTATGGAAGTAATGACTATCGAAAGCAAAGCCTTTGCCGCCCTCGTGGAAAAGATAGACGGGATAGCGGCATACGTGCAGGAGTCCCGGCAAAGGGAGACGGAACAACAGCAGGGACAGGAAGAGAAGAACCGCCGGAAAACGGACAAGTGGATGCAGAATGCGGAGGTGTGCGAGTACCTCGAAATCAGCCCCCGCACGCTGCAACGCTACCGCACGAACCGGATTCTCCCGTTCTCCATCTGCGGCAAGAAGATCCGCTACCGCCGCACAGACGTGGAGCAGTTCCGGGAACGCTGGATGCGGGAAACACCCGCCACGCAAATAGACCGGATGGCGGAACAGCACCCTTTACACGAACGTAAAAACAAGTCCTATGGTAAGAAAAGAGGAAATACTGGCACGAACGAGTAACGGACTGGACGTGTTCCGCCACTACCTGCCCGTGAAATGGCGGGTGGGCAGGAATTTCCTGAACCCGCTGTACGAGGACAGCAAGGCATCGTGTAACGTGTACTATGACCGCCGAAGCGGGACGTACAAGATGAAGGACTTCGGGAACGGGGACTTTTCGGGCGACTGTTTCTTCCTCGTGGCGAAAATCAAGGGGCTGGATTGCCGGAACGCCGCCGACTTCGTGGAGGTGCTGGAAACGATAGACCGTGAACTGTGTCTGGGTATCGGTGAAGAACTGCCGTCCGACGTGGTGCAGGAACGACAGGCGAAAATGCGGGTTGTCCCGACTGTGGCGGAAGGAAACGGGTTAAGAGAACCGGACGAAACGGCAGAAGGACGGGCAGAACCGGAGCGGAAGCCAAGACCTTACCGGACGACGCAACAGGCGTTCACGGAACACGAACTGGGATACTGGAACGGGTACGGAATCACGGAAGAGGTGCTGAACCGTTACGGGGTGCAGTCGCTAAAGGAGTACCGGAGCGAAACGGCAGAAGGGAAAGCGTTCGGCTTCACGTCCACGCCCGCAGAACCGATGTTCGGATATGCGGGGAAATGGGGCGTGAAGGTGTACCGCCCGAAATCGGACATCCGTTTCGTGTATGGCGGGCATACGGGGGATAACTATTGCTTCGGGCTGGAAGAGTTGCCGCCAAAAGGCGATACCTTGTTCCTGACGGGTGGCGAGAAGGATGTGTTGACGCTGGCGGCGCACGGATTCCACGCCATCTGCTTCAACTCGGAAACATCGGTTATCCCCACGAAGATTATCCGCAAGCTGGTGTACCGTTTCAAACATATCGTGCTGCTGTACGACGTGGATAAAACCGGGCTGGAAAGCTCCGAGAAGCACCGCCAACAACTGACGGAGTACGGGGTGGAACGGCTGGTGCTGCCGCTGACGGGAGAAAAGACGGACAAGGACGTGTCGGACTACTTCAAGGCGGGACGGACACGGGAAGAGTTCGTGAAGCTGTTCCTTAAACTGCTGGACAGCCTGTACGGGGACACGATGGCGGTACTGAAATCATGCGAGATCGACTACGACCACCCGCCACTGGCGGCGGTCAGCATCATTACCGCCGGGGACGTGCCGTTAGGCACGGAAGAGAACATACTCTGCATCACGGGCGGGGAAGGTACGGGAAAGAGCAACTACACCGCTGCGCTGGTAGCCGGGGCGATTCAGGAGAAGGAAACGGACACCGACCTGCTGGGCGTGCGGGTTGAACCGAACCGGAAAAGGCGTGCGGTACTGCTCTATGATACGGAGCAGAGCGAACAACAACTGTACAAGAACACGGGACGGCTGTTGCGGCGTGCCGGACGGGAACGAATGCCGGAGTTCCTGCACGTGTACTGCCTGACGGGAATGTCGAGGGGCGAGCGGCTGACAGCCATCATGCAGAGCATGGACAAGTACCATTACCTGCATGGGGGTATTCATCTGGTGGTGATCGACGGGGTGGCGGATTTGATACGCTGCGCCAACGACGAGGGGGAAAGCGTGGCGCTGATTGATGAGATTTACCGATTGGCGGGGATTTACCGCACGTGCATCGCCGCCGTGGTACATTTTGTGCCGAACGGCTTGAAGCTACGGGGACACTTGGGCAGCGAGCTACAGCGCAAGTCGGCGGCTATCCTCTCGATAGAGAAGGACGAGAACCCGGAAATATCGGTGGTGAAGGCGTTGAAGGTGCGGGACGGCAGCCCGCTGGATATTCCGCTGATGCAGTTCCGCTGGGACAGACAAGCCGGGATGCCCGTGTACGTGGGCGAAAAGCCCCGTGCGGAGAAAGAGAAGCGCAAGGAGAAGGAACTGGCGGAAATGGCACGGGAGGCGTTCGCCCGGCAGGAGAAGTACGGCTACATCGAGCTGTGCGAGCTGATTCAGGAAACGCTGGACGTGAAGGAGCGCACGGCGAAAGGTTATATCCGCTACATGCGGGAAAAGGAAATCATCGAAAAGGAAGGAGATTGCTATGTACACAGACCGGGAAGAATTTGAAGGCTGGATGATGCGCATCATGGAACACTTCGAGCGGACGGAGAAGTTGCTGGAACGGATGTTGAAGAAGAACAGCCTGCTGGACGGTGAGGAACTGCTGGATAATCAGGACTTGTGCCTGCTGCTGAAAGTCGGCATACGGACATTGCAGCGATACCGGGCTATCGGGGCGTTGCCTTACTTCACGATCAGCGGGAAGGTATTTTACCGGGCGAAGGATGTGCAGGAGTTCATCCGCAACCGTTTCGATGCGGTGACGGAGAGAAAGCGTAAGTGAAGAGTAAAGGTTGCCCTGCCTTGTCGTGAGATAAGGCGGGCTATTCTTTTGTAATCCGGCAAGTTTGGTTATATTTGCATAAGAATTTGAAAATTCATAATCCGGCTTGAACGCAAGCGGGTTTTGATTATATAGATTGTACGTTCGCTAAACGTCTTGACACAGAAAACTGGTAATTTTTTGATAAACTGGACGAATGGCGCAATGCACATGCTGTATGCACATACGGCGTGGGCTTGCCTATTCAGTTTACCGGTATACCAGTGCCTTGTGTCAGAATAGCGTGAGTTCACGCTGTTTTTTTATGGCTACTGGCGGGCATAACCGATAAAAACAACGTTATGAAACAGATTACCTTGTATGTGTACCAGTCCATTGACGGATGCCCTGCCCGTGCTGACAAGCAGGTGGATGATGCTATCGGGAAAGCCGATTGCCTGCTCTTGGATGAAGAAACCTATTTAGACGTATTTATGAACCACCTCGGCTGGCCGATCACGGAGAAAGAAACTTTCGTAGTGGCGCAAGCCGATTGTAACCTGACGGAAAAACAATCCGTGAAGTTCATCACGGGGGATGCCGTGGCGGAAATCGGACGGATGAAAGCTACGGGTGACGGTGTGATGGTCGCTTACGGTGAAGGAATTGCAGCCATGTTGCTGAATAGCGGGCTGGCTGACGAAATCGTGGCAATTACGCTGCCGAAGGTTGCAGGGGGTGAAGAAAAGGCTCTGTCGGGTATCAAGGCTGACAATGCGGAATGGGTGGTACGCTCGTGTAGGCTGCTAGATAGCGAGAAGGTACGGACGGTGTACGGAAGGGTGTGATCAGGCAACAGCATTGCCTATTTCCAAAGAACTTCATTCTCCCAATTTGCGGGAAATCCCATTGCCCGGACATCAATTGAAGGGTAACGGTTTAATAAATCCTTAAACCTTGTCACAAACGAATGGTTAGGGTTGATTATATCCAAAAGATACACAATCATGCTCAATATAAAATAGACCTGACGTGTGCCATTTGCCGGAAGCGTAACAAACGGCTTACGGGGTGAACGGGGCATCAGCGGACGGATGCTAAGTGCCTTGTTCCACAAGCGGCAATGATGGGCGCAAATGTTACGGATATAAACGATGCTATGTAACCATGATGCAAAAACCGTGTCGGGCAATCCAAAATAATTTGCGATATTGCGTTTAGCCCTTCCGGGAAGCAAGTTGTTATACAGAATGGATAAAGTACCGAAAGATGTTATCTCCATAGTTATCCAACTTGGCGGAAAAGGATCGGAATACTTGGCTTTGAAAGCCGTTACAAACTCTTCATCGCTACGCTGGTATTCTTCATCTATCTTCGATAAAATCTTGGCATGACGTACCGGATTACTGAAAAGAGAAGAATCGGCAAACCAATAACCATGATATTGTGAAGAGAGTATGTAGGCGACTTGTGTACGTACAGCCACCTCTATCTTTTCCAACTCCGTAATAATCAGCTTGCGGAGTTCACCATCGAACTTGTAGATAGTATATGCCGCCTCAAAAGTGCTACCCGGCTTGAAGCGATGATTCTCTTTATCTGCCAACAATGGATACCAGTAACCGCTCAAACGGTAATAACTGATATTCTGTAACAAATGCAAAGCCTTGTTCTCGTCTGCAAAGGAAAGTCCACGCTGTTTGAGTAAAGTTATCTGATCCGAAAAAGATATGAGATGTTTAGGGTAAGGAATTTTAGTCATAGTAGTATAAAAATAAAAAGCCTACCCTGAGCGCGCTGTTCTGACGGGAAGCGGGGTAAGCATGTTGCTGCAAAGATAAAACAATTCTCTTAAAATACAAAATAGTTGCCATATTTATTATTTTTGATTGGTTAAAAGCGTTCGGGATATTATTATCCTCGAACGCCTGCCATCCGGTCACGGGAAAAGGCAAAGCCCCCTTCGTAATGACCGACTGGCAAAGGCACTTATTGTTATGGAATTACGGGAATAAAACCTGAAAATCCCGTGGGCTTCCGTCGTCTATGAGTTCGTTCCGGTGAAGCCAGCGGAGAATTTCAGTACCGGACTGGCTGCCGAAGTTGCGGACACAATACAGGCGGGAAAGACGATACCTTTTCAGGTGCATGAGCAAGTGTTCGGTGGAGAAAATGCCAAGCTCCCGGCACGCCTTGACAACACGGCGGGAAAAGCCGAGCCTGTCCAGCGGGGTATTCAATAGCTCGCTGTGCTTGCCCGGTCTGCCCCTTTTCTTCCGCTGTGGCACATCGTCATAGATGGTGGCTACCCGGTTACGCTCGAAAAGGGCGAAAAGGGATGCGCCGTCAATCATCAGGACGGTATCGAAACAGGCGTAGGCGATGTGGTTACCGTTCATCCAAAGGGTGATGCGCTGCTCGTCCGTACCGCAAAGGCGGGCGGCTTCCTGCACGGATAACCAGCAGTTCATCGTCTGCCCCCTTTCCCTTTGGGCTTGGGCGGGAAGTCGTACACGGTGCGGAAATCCTTGTCAAAGGTGACGTGCGCATCGAACGCCTTGCCGTCCCTGTTCTTGAAGCCTTTGATAAGGGAGGTCTTGCCTTTGGTAACAAGGTCGGTAATCTGGCTGTCGGTGAGTGTCTTCCCGCCCTTGCTGCGGAAGACGGTAAGCCCGCAATCGACGTTGCTGCACTTGGCGACCTTCGGATAAAAGAGGATGCGTCCGGACTGGCATTTGGGACAAGGGATGTGTTTGCCGTCCACCACGGACACCTGCACCTGCAAAAGTTCCTCGGTGATCTGTGCGGCATAGACTTCGATACCCTTGCGGAAGGTTGCCGCATCCATTTCGCCCGTTTCGATACGGGCAAGGGCGGTTTCCCACTGCCCGGTCATTTCAACGTCGGCAATCTTCTTGCCCTTGACGGTGCGGTACACGGCAAGCCCTTTTTCGGTAGGCACGAGGTTCTTCTTCTCCCGGCGCACGTAGTCACGTGAAAACAAGGTTTCGATGATGGAGGCACGGGTGGCGGGCGTGCCGATGCCTATGTCCTTCAGGCTGTCCCGGAGTCCGGCTTCGTCCAGATTCCTGCCGCAACTCTCCATTGCCGAAAGCAGGCTGCTCTCGGTATGCAGGGGCTTGGGCTTGGTCTGTTTCTCCAACGGTTCGGCGGATTCGAGGGGGAAGGTTTCGCCCTGCCGTAAAACGGGAAGGGCGGCGGATTCTTCCTCTTCGTCCCGCTCGCCACGCACGGCACGCCATCCGGCGGACTTGACAACCGCACCTTTGGCGGTAAAGTCGCTGTTGCCTGCCGTCAGGCGGACGGTAGTAACATCCTTGACACAGCGGGCGGAGAAGGATTCGAGCAGGCGGGCTGCCACCATGTCGTAAATCTTGCGCTGGTCTTCCGGCAGTTCGCCGGGCAGACATTCGGTGATAATGAGCGCATGGTGGTCGGTGACTTTCCCACCGTCCACGCTGCGTCGGTTGAGTGCCGTCCCTTTCAGGGTGGCGGCATAGGCGGCAAAAGCCGGGTATTGTTCCAGCAGGGCGATGCGGGACGGGATTTCGTCGAAAACATCGTCGGAGATATAACGGGAGCCTGTGCGGGGGTAGCTCAAAACTTTCGCCTCGTATAACGACTGGGTGATGTTGAGTGTCTTGTCCGCTGAAAAGCCGAGCTTGCTGTTGGCTTCCTTTTGTAAACTTGTCAGGTCGTACAGTAGCGGCGGTTCCTGACTGACTTCCTTGCACTGCACATCGGCAACCGTAACCGTTCCCGTTGCGGTCACGGCACTAAGGGCGGTATTGACTGCCGGAAGGGTTTCGTACCTGTGTTCGGACAAGGCGGAGAAGGGCGTGCCGTCCTTTGCCGCCACCACCCGGATTTGGTAATAGGTCTGCGGGGTGAAATCCTTGTTCTCCAGATAGCGGGAACAGATCATCATCAAGGTGGGTGTCTGCACCCGTCCGAGCGAGAAGATTCCCTGCCCGGCGGCGATGGAGAGTGCTTGGGTAGCGTTCAAGCCGATTTCCCAATCGGCGATGGCACGGGCTTCGGCGGCACGGTAGAGGTTGTCGTAACTGCTGCCGGGTTTGAGGTTCTCCAGCCCTTCCCGGATGGCACGGTCAGTCAGCGAAGAAATCCACAGGCGGACAAAGGGCTTGCGGCAGTCGAGGTAGTTGTAAATATAGCGGAAGATACCTTCTCCTTCCCGACCTGCATCAGTCGCCACGATGATCCGGTCAGACTGGGCGAAAACTTCGCCAATGACCTTTAGCTGTTTGAGTACACCGGGATCGGATTTGTACTCCTTGCCTTCCCGTATCTGGCGGGGGATGAACTTAAATTCCTGCGGGATGATGGGCAGGTTCTCCCGGCGGAAGCCCGTGTAACCGTAAGCATCGGGCATAGCCAACTGTACAAGATGGCCGAACGCCCAGGTAACGAGGTAACCGTTGCCTGAGAGGTAGCCATCGTGACGTTCACGGACTCCCAACACGTTTGCTATATCCTTCGCCACGGAAGGTTTCTCGGCGATAATTGCTGTAATCATAAATGTTCAATTTTTAATGGTTTGACAAAAGGTGTCCCGTCACTTGGGGCGGGACAACCGAATCGTAATAAAAAAGGGAAAAAGGATTAACGGCGGACACCCTTGCGCTGCTTGGGCTTGTCCTGCTTCTGCTCCTGCCGTTGTTCCTGCTTCTTATCCTCTGTCTGCTGCCCCTTGCGGTCTTGCCGCTGCTTCTGTTCCCCGGTGGGCTGGGTTTGTGCGGATTGGAGGGCTTCTTTCAGGCTCTTGGTGGATTCGTTGGTTTTACCCTGTGAATTGACCGCCACCTGTACCTCGTTCTCGACGGCGGGTTTGACACGCCCCTCTTCGAGTGCGGTCTTGTAGTCCTTCGGGAACATGAAAGCGGGATATTTCTGTCCGGGCTGCCATGTGATATAGCCGTGGTAGGCTTTGCCTCGTTTATCCACCAGACCGGAAACCTTGACCGTCCCGCCACCGGAGAGTTCAAGTTGCGACTTCTCGGTGAGTTCCTGCTTGCGGAAGGTCTTGGGAACTTCCTGATTGGCGGTCTGCCTCTGCATTTCCCGGTGTCCGTCCATCGCCAGTTTGCCCCTTTCGCCAAAGAGCAGTTCAAGCTGCATCTTGGCGGCACTGAACTGTACAGGGGCTAAATAGGTCTTGGGCTTCTGCCCCTCTTTCACTTTGGTCTGGAACTGGCAGACGACGGCTTCGCCCCGCTTCAACTTGGCAACCTCGTCGGGTGTGAAGGTATGCCCGTTCTTCTCGGCAGGGATGCGCACCTTGTCCAACGGGAACGACACCAGTTCGTTCGTTTTCAGGTTACGGCTGATAAGGGACGGGATTTTCTCGCCCGCCCGGTTGGTGACCTCGGCGGGATGCCCGATATTGCCGGAGAGCTTCACGGCGTCTATGTCCTTTTGGGAAAGTTCGTACCCGAAAAACTGTTTCTGCATCTTGTCAAGGTCGAGAATGCCGTGGCTGCAAATGACGAGCTTGCCGTCGGTGTTCTCACGCAAGGAAAGCTGGCTGTCGTTGCTGTGGGAAAGAGAACCGAGGTTGAAGTACACACGGACTGTCTTGTCGGTCTGGAAACCTTTTAGCATCTGGTCGAGCATACCGTTCTGTTCAAGCTGCTCCCTTTTGATACCGATGGATGCGGCTGCCTCCCAGTCAATCTTGTCCACGTCGTACTTGTACTGCGGCTGTTGCTGCGGTTGTGGTTGCTGTTGCGGTGCATCGGTCTGTTGTTGTTGCCCGGCAGCAGGTTGCGCCTGCTCCCGGCTCTGTTGCTGTGCCTGCCGGGGCGGCTGTACTTCGTACTGTGCCATGCGTGCCTGTCCTTCGGGCGTGGGGTTCTGCACGGTCTGCTGGAAATCTGCCGCTACCCGTTGCACGTCTTCCTCCGGGACACGGAAGAAATGGAAACGGGTGGGATCTTTCAACTGGTTCCAGAGATTGGAAAAGAAGTTGGAGAATATATCGCCGTGGCGATCCACCCGGAGAAGGTCGTTGTTGTCCTCCAACGGGTTCTTGGTTTGTAACTTGCCGTCCTGCACTCCGCTGACGGCTTGAATGGTCTTTTCTTCCTTGTCCATGACAAGAAGGATGTCCATCAACTGCTGGCTGTTGTCCGGTCTTTCGTCCATAAACTTAAATTTTTAAATGGTGAATACTAATGGTTCCCAGTGAAACCGGACGTAAATATATAGGTGAATATGTTGATTATCAGCAAGTTTATGGTGGGGTGTCGCTACTTGTCGTCCGGTTCGCTGGTTTGTCGTGGCGGATAGCGGGAAAATGGGGAAAGTATTTTATCTGGTATCACGGAAATAAAAAACACAGCAATTACTGTGTTTTTCGGAGTTTTGTTTTATATTTGTGCAAAAGGACAAATGAAGCCGTTAAATGTCCTTTTGCGGATGATTATCGAAAGAGAACGGACGGAAAACGAAAAGGGAATTGAGGGACGGCGGGGTATCTTTGAAAAAAGATTCAGGAAAACCGGAATTTGGTTTGAACTTAAATAAAGAGTAAACGGAATGAAAACAATGATTACTGTATTGCTATTGGTACTGAGTGCTTGTAGCTATGCCCAACCAAAAACAGCAAAAGAAATGGAGCAGGAAAAGTCAAAGTTAAAAGAATTGATTCAACAAGAGTTGGCAATGGTAAGCCGATACCCTCACCAACCGGCTTACTATGTACAAGTGAATAAGGACGGTTGCCGAATTGTTGTAAAAGTAGATGATATTCCGCTCGGATATAATTTCGCTGAAAATGAGGGGCAGAGTATGCTCTATCCCATCAATGACCGTCTGTTTGGTAGTGGGGAGCATATCCTAAGTGTGGAAGTATATCCACTGGCTACCCAGCAGACAATCGGTACAGATACATGGGTCAATCTGAAAGTTATTCTATACCCCGAAAAGAATGGAAACGAACGGGATATGATAACGGAACTGGATGTACCGAAGAATATCGGGGAGCAAAAGTTACCCGTTTATTGTGATTCGATCCACTTTAAATCCACTCTTCCATTCGACCATAAGAAAGTACTGAACACCGCTAAAGACTTGTATCAAGTGCCCAATCTGGAAGAAAAAGTGTTGGCACACTATAATAAAGTCCGGGACATGATGATTGCCGGGAAATATTACGAATATAATAAAATGCGATTAGGAAGTACGTGGATACGAACTGATATGAATTATCTGACAGAAGAGAACCTTGAATCAGCTTATTTGCAACCAGACGAACTTTTCCGTTTTGATTGTCAGGTTACAGATTGGAAGATTGCTCCCATTGAGAATTATAAGATGGTAATCTGTGGTAATGGGAAATTGGTTTATTTGCAGCGTAAAAGGACAATGGATGAAGTTTTTCAGATAACATACACCGAAAGGGATGGGTATGAGTATATCTCTACTAAATTTATCGCTCTTTATATGCCGCAAGGCAGTGATGAACTGCTGGAACTGTATTAGCAAGTAAAAATTCCATTGGTTCACATTCAAGAAAAAGATGAGAGATTGCACTTCTGTTTCAAAAACAAATAAAAAGAATAAAATGAAAACTATAATGATGGTATTGCTGCTGATACTTAGTGTTTACTGCCATGCCCAACCAAAAACAGAAAAAGAAATGGAACAAGAAATAACAAGAATAGAAGAGTTAATAAAACAGAGATTACAGATGGTGAAGACTTATTCCGAAAAGCCAGCCTACTATCTGCAAATCAACAAAGCGGGATGCAGGTTGCTTGTCAGGGTGGATGATATTCCTATAGGTCATCATTTTACAAAAAATGATGGTCAATCAATGCTTTATCCTATCAATGACATTTTATTCGGAAGCGGAAAGCATACGGTCAGCATCCAAGTTTATCCTTGTACCGGAGAGGCAGAAGTTACCAAGAATGCGAGTGTCAATATAAAGGTGGTTCACTATAAGGAAAAGTTGGTGGGTATGCCTGAAACGTTAGTGGAGTTGGATACTCCAGAAGATATTGGAACGAAGAAAGCAGCGATATATACCGATTCGATAAGTTTTAATGCTACGCTTCCTTTCGATCACAAAAGGATTCTTGCCGAGGCTAAAGACTTACGGAACGTACCGGACTTGGAAAAGAAAGTTCTGGAGCATTATAACAAAGTGCGCCAAATGATGATAGATGGAAAGTATTATGAGTATGAGAGAATGCGCCTTGCGACCACGTGGGTGCTGACTGATATGAATTATTTGGGTGAAGATGCATTAAGAAAAGCCTACATAGATTCAGATGATCTATTTCGTTTTCTCTGTGAACCCATAGATTGGATTGCACTACCTATTGAAAATTATGAAATGGTTATTTGTGGAAATGGGAAACTGGTTTATCTACGGCGTAAAGTAGAATTGAACAATGTTTTACAAGTTCATTTTTATGATACGGAGGAACAAAAGAGATTATCACCCGATATGCGTACCGTTTCTGCATCCATGTTCATTGCCCTTTATATGCCACAAGGCAGTGATGAGTTGTTTGAACTATATTAATAGAAACAAGATTATAAATTTAGATTGAAATGTATGGGGCAGTTACAAGATTTCTTTTAAATATCACTATGGCTATACCTCGATGATGGGGTTTGTGAGTACTGGTACAGAAGTAGTGAGTTGGGGTGCTTGCAGGCTAATGTGCTGTTGTAGTTGTGTGGCGAGTATATTAAGGAAAGAACGGATTCCCTGCAAAGACAAAATGAGGGAATGGAAACGGAATTGTTCAACTTGAAATATTGAGGAATGAAAACAGTAATAACCCTATTAATATGTATAGCTATGGCGACTTGTTCCAATACCAGACGAGGGGCTTCTTCCGAGAAAGAGACGAGAGATATTCCTATCGCAGAACATTACGGTGATAGCTTGGTCGGAAAGTTTGTCACGAACTTGTACGAGTTCAAGCTATACGACCAGCCGGAAGGAAAAGTAACGGAAGAACTTTATCCTGCCCGACATTATGGCGGACACGTGAAAGAGAAGAAAGGTGACTGGATAAGGTTTGAGGATTTACGTGCGATAGATAAACTTGCTGTTCCCTTCTCCGGCTGGACGAAATGGCGTGAAAACGATACGATACTATTTGAGGTTTTGAAAAGGCAATAAGCGTATGAGGAAATGGGCTGTTTACATATTACTGGCTGTATGTCTGTCGGGTTGCGATGATGAAGAAGCTATTATTAATTATTCAAATGAGGGAAAAGAAAAATCTGAATAATTACTTTCAAAATATATACGAAAGGTGAACTATTACACGTGAATACAGAACTATAAAGTAAATCATTAAACATAGGGTTTTATGAAATGGATTATATGGTGGCTTATCGGAATCTTATTGCTGTCCTGTCAGGGAAAAAACTCGTCTGGAATTGGCGACAATAATGATGTATCCGCACCTGATACTGCGCTTGCCTATAAATACAAGGTATCGGGAAAGGAAAAATCAGCTAATGGAGACCAGCAAGGAGCAATAGATGATTATACTCAAGCAATAAAGATTAACCCGACTTATGATACCGCCTATTATAATAGAGGGGTAGTAAAAGCACTTATTGGGCGATATAAGGATGCAATCTTAGATTATAATAAAGGTATCAAAATAAATCCGAATTTTGCAAGAGCGTATAATGCAAGAGCTAACTCTAAAGTACGCATTGGAGATAAGAAAGGTGCCTTGACCGATTATAACAAGGCTATTGAAATAGATAAGATGTTATTAGATGCCTATATCAATCGTGGAATACTTAAATATGAAATGAAAGATTACGAAGGCGAGATTGCAGATTACCGTTTGGCAATCCAGTATTGTGAACCGGATTCCGATGTATACAACAACTTGGGACGTGCCTTATACGACTTGGAGCGTTTCAAGGAATCGGCAGACGCCTATGGTAAGGGAATTAAATACTTTCCGGAAGATTACAGGCTGTATTACGGTCGTGGACTTGCCCGCAAGCGAACCGGAGACAAACGGGGAGCCTGTGAGGATTGGATGAAGTGCAGCGAATTGGGATGTGTACAAGCAAATGTATTGTTGCCCTTGTGCGAGGAGTATATTAAGGAAAGAACGGATTCCCTGCAAAGGCAAAACGAGGGAAAAGAAAAATCTGAATAATCACTTTCAAAACATATACGAAAGGTGAACTATTACACGTGAATACAGAACTATAAATCAAAGCAATATGAAATCAATTATTATTGCGCTGCTTGTGGCAACATTAAGTTTCAGCGGCTATGCCCAAACTAAAAAGAATAATATGGAAACAACATTAAAGGAACAGATGGCAAGTTATACGAGCAAACCGATCTATTATGTAGAGTATAGCAGCAGCGGGTGTCTGGTAGATATAAGAATAAATGATAGCAGCGTCCAAAAGGATTACAACCCGGGCACAGTTGGCGGAGCCGTAATTACGGCAAACCCAGCTATTCTAAAGAGTGGAAAACAGAGAGTTACCGTAAGGCTTATTCCATACAGAGGTGACACCCTGATCACAGAAAAGGAGCCATTTACTATGCGCATAGGCTACAAAGATTTCATGGAGCCATCGGGAGACGAAGGTCGTCGCTGGCACTGGGTTATGGAGATGCCGCCAATTGTCATGCCCGAAGAGGGACTGTCATACTATGAGTGGAGCGGAGAGTTCGAGGCAAAAGTTCCTTATCAAGTCGTAGGTTGGAGCGACTGTATAGATTTAAGGGAGATCCCCGACATAGAGCAACGCGTTGTAGCTAAATTCAACGAGTTCCGCCAATTGTACATTGATGGCAAATATGATGAATTAAAACGCCTACAACACCCTAAGTATTATGAGTTAGCTGTTATGCTGTATGAAGATGAGAATGATATAGAAAAAAAGCATATGAGTGATGTTGCAGATGGTGAATCTCAGGATAAATCAGGTTATCAGCCTGTAGAGGATTATAACTTGGTGTTCTATGCCGATGGCAGATTGGTGACACTTGAAAAGTATGATAAAGAGTTTGAGTATTACCATAACAGCGCCCTATTATGGTACGCTAAAAAAAATGAGGATGGAACTGCGTATGCTAACTCATATCTGTTGCAATTTGGTATTCGTAAAGGCACAAACGAGTTGGTATTAATACAATAATAGTATGAAACTTAAAACATTTATCATTATGGGAGTATTGAGTTTTACATGTGAATACAGGATTATAAAATAAATCACTAAACATAGAGAGTTTTATGAAATGGATTATATGGTGGCTTATCGGAGTCTTATTGCTCTCCTGTCAGGGAAAAACCTCGTCTGGAACTGGCGACAATAATGATGTATCCGCACCTGATACTGCGCTTGCCTATAAATACAAGGTATCGGGAAAGGAAAAATCAGCTAATGGAGACCAGCAAGGAGCAATAGATGATTATACTCAAGCAATAAAGATTAACCCGACTTATGATACCGCCTATTATAATAGAGGGGTAGTAAAAGCACTTATTGGGCGATATAAGGATGCAATCTTAGATTATAATAAAGGTATCAAAATAAATCCGAATTTTGCAAGAGCGTATAATGCAAGAGCTAACTCTAAAGTACGCATTGGAGATAAGAAAGGTGCCTTGACCGATTATAACAAGGCTATTGAAATAGATAAGATGTTATTAGATGCCTATATCAATCGTGGAATACTTAAATATGAAATGAAAGATTACGAAGGCGAGATTGCAGATTACCGTTTGGCAATCCAGTATTGTGAACCGGATTCCGATGTATACAACAACTTGGGACGTGCCTTATACGACTTGGAGCGTTTCAAGGAATCGGCAGACGCCTATGGTAAGGGAATTAAATACTTTCCGGAAGATTACAGGCTGTATTACGGTCGTGGACTTGCCCGCAAGCGAACCGGAGACAAACGGGGAGCCTGTGAGGATTGGATGAAGTGCAGCGAATTGGGATGTGTACAAGCAAATGTATTGTTGCCCTTGTGCGACGAGTACATTAAGGAAAGAACGGATTCCCTGCAAAGGTAAAACGAGGGAAAGAAGTTACATCTTGGAATGAAAAAAGGAACAGATAAGCTGATTCCCTTAATGATATAAATTCTATGTTGTGAGCAATCAAACCTAATAATATGTGAAATTAATATTATTTTCAATCACTAAATTCTTTTTATCATGGGATTAGTAGCCTTACTGTCACCAGTCTGTTTCATTTGCTTGCTGGTTATCATACTTAATTTATTTACGAATACAACTAATAATAATCACAAATTTGGTTGGAAACAACGGTTATGGATAATCATAAATTTGCTTGTATGGGCTTATGAGTTCTTTTTTATGGTAGTAGTCTGTGAAGGTGTAGAGAATTTGAGAGTTGATTTCGGTGGTGGGTTGGGTGACTTATTCCATATCTTCATACTTGCAGGTGTAGTGCTACTACATATTGTTTTGCTCGCTATTTTTACCTACAATCATCTACAGACCTTCTTTTTTGTAGTTCTTATGTGTATGCCCGTATTCCCTTTGATGCTGATGCACCTGAATGCAGCACAGGGAAATGAGGAAAACGATTATATGATTTCAGGCAACTGGGCCGGACTGTATTATAACAGGCAAGCCCAATATGAACAAAAGATGCATGAAAGGGAAGCAGAAGAAGCGAAAAAACCGAAGGAACCAGAATTTGCCACAGAGTTTGAGTCGTATCTGTACGATGCCGAACATGGGGATTTATGGGCACAAAATCATATAGGCAGATGTTACGCACTCGGTGATGGTATCGAACAAAACGATTCTTTGGCTATCAAGTGGTATCGTCTTGCAGCAGAGGGTGGATATGATATGGGGCAAAGAAATCTGGGAGTATGTTATTATAAGGGTTTGTGTGGTCTTGATATTGATTATACAGAAGCCGTTAAATGGCTTCGCAAAGCGGCTGAACAAGGAAATGATGATGCCCAATATTTAATGGGGTGTTGTTATAAAAACGGTAAAGGTGTCGAACAAAGCGATGAAGAGGCTTTCCGGTGGCTTAGGCTTGCTGCACGACAAGAACATGAGTGGGCACAAAAAATACTTCGAGAAAATAAGCAAACATGGTAGTTTGTTAATAATAAATAACTGCGGATTATGAAACTAAAAATGCTTTTGATTATGGGACTACTAAGTTTAGGATTAAATATCAATGCCCAAAAACAGAAGAATAAGCAAGAAGGTATTCTTGGCGACGTCCTTACTAAAGAACAGCTATGTAAGGAAGAAGCTCTTAAATGGAAACCGATATATGAGGGAGAAATAAAAGCGTTGGCTACTGCCGATACACTCTATCTGATAGATCGGAAACATGTCAATTTGAGGGGTTGCCATTATGATGATGCTAAGTTAATCGCTTTAACGTCCGAAGAAAAGAACGTGATTGTAGAGGCATATAGTAAAGGGGAATTTGCTGTATTAGACTTTAATCGGTATGATGAATTTGGTAATCTCCTATGTATTGAGAACTCTAATGATATTGTTGAACCTCTCAGCCTGTTACCATATAATGCTTATCTGTTTGCAGTAAAGGGGAAAGATGCGGAAAATGTATATACAATATCCTATATACACCGGAAATTCAGAGTATGTGCTTTGGATTTTGACGTTACCATTTCCGATAAATGGAAAGAGAAGGTAAACGCTATTATTAAGAAATATTGTCCCGACAGTTATTCCCAAAGTGAAGAATACTGGGAAAATAAGCGTAGAGAAGAAGGTAATTGCAACACAAAAAAACAAATATGTGAAGGAGATCAGAAAAGTTTGGCTACAACCGATACATTATATTTGGTAGATCGAAAATATGTAAGTATTTGCCCGGAATTTGTCAGCCATGTCACTACAAAAGAAATACCTTTAACTAACGAAGAAAAAGAGTTGATTGCAGAAGCATATAGCAAGGGAACATTTGTATTGTACGATGAAGATGGTAACATTGAATACCTCTCGGAATCCACCAATAGAGATGAAGAACCTGCTGCCATTGGTAACCCGGTTGATTATTATGCATATCTTTTTCTTGCCAAAGAAAGAGATATTCCTTATAAACATGGAGAATTTGGCAACCAGAGGTATCGTGTTACCCTTTCCGGTGAATGGAAAGAGAAAGTGGAAGCGATTATTAAGAAGTATTGTCCTGATAGTTTTTCCAAGAGCGAAGAGTACTGGAAAACATATAAAAACGAATATTTTCCTCCTAAAGAACGGGGCTTGTGAGGACTGACACGGAAGTAGTGAATTGGGATGCTTTCAGGCTAATGCGTTGTTGCCGTTGTGTGGTGAAAAATAAAAAATTACAAACATGAAATTAAGAAGTTATGAAAACGATGTTAATATTTATAGCCATAGTTCTGGCGGGAATACTTGCCAAACCATTATTCGATGCAATTGTATCGCTACCATTTCCAACATCCGGCAAGTATGACCCGCAGGGGGGTGGGGATGGTTATGGTATTGCGATAATCGTATTCATTGTAACTGTCTTGCTGCTTGCCGTTTTTCTAACGGCACTGATTGTTGCGGCTTGTAAAATATCCAATGGATGGGTACTTACCGGGGTATGGGCAGCAATCATTCTCTTATTTGCAATATATCCGACAATTCATTTTATTAAAGAGTATCCAGATAATCAATTTGCGAAAAATCGATCCAAATTGGATAAAATGCTTGCAGACGGAGCGCCTGATGAAAAAATAAAACCACTTGCAGAAAAAGTTGCCAAGAAGTATAGCGGGTATGTCTTTAATGAATTGGTTACATACTTCAAGTTTGATATGGCTCGTGAAATGATTGAGAACGGATATGACATATCGAAGTCAAGCTATTTATTGAGCCATATGGTAGAAGAAGACTGCTATACCGACCCAGAATTTACGAGAGCTGTTTTCCTGATTGAAAACGGGGCTGATGTCAACGGAAAGGCACTTCGTGGCACTCCGATTTTTCATGCTATTGGATGGGGAAACCTAAAATCAGTAAAACTATTATTAGACAATGGAGCAGATGTAAATATTAAAAATCAAGAGGGAGATACGCCATTGTCTTTGGCTAAACGGCTGAGAGAAGGTGAGAGCGATATTCATGACCCCCAATTTAAGGCTGACATGTTACGGCAAGCAGATGAAATAATAGCGCTGTTACTCGAGTATGGGGCAACCGAAGACAATAAATGATGCACTCGGAAAGTTGTACTATGGTCGGGGGCTGGCACGTAACCAGTCGGGCGATAAGAACGGGGCTTGTGGGGACTGGCACAGAAGTAGTGAATTGAGATGCTTTCAGGCTAATGCGCTGTTGCCGTTGTGTGGTGAGAAATAGTTGATAAATATAAATTTGTAGGATTATAGAAACGTATATTCCGCCAGCAATCTGTCTGGCCGGAATATACGTTTTTCATTTATCACACGTTCTTAATCAGGTGTGAAAGTTCGGGATCAGCCTTGATACGTTCGATTTCGTCGGCGACAATCTGCTTGACCTCGTTCTTGATGCGGTAGTAGTTGGCATCAATCTGCTGCTGCATGGTATCGTTGCCATCCTTGTCGGTGAAGTCGAGAATCTGCGGTATCTTCACGTAACGGGCGGTTTCCCGCTTGACCTGCTCGTTATCCACGACAATCTCGGCATGGAAAATCTTCTGCTCGATGCGCTCGTCGAAATTGTCGGCTACCGCACCGACGAACATACCCTGTGTGAGGTTGGAAATCTTGCTTGCCGGAATGAGGCTGTCCATCTGGGTGTTGATGGAGACGGAGGTCTCGTTCCGGTTGATGGTCATGTTCTGCCGTTTCTGCAAGACCTTGCCGAAACGCTCTCCGAGCGTTTCGGCAAGGTCTTGCAGAAACGCTCGGAGAGCGTCTTGGCGGTTTCGGCAACTACCTGACCTGCAAAGACATTGCCGACCGTATTGCAAATCACAGCGGACTCTTTGTCCCCGTAATCACGCTTCAACTGGCTGAAATCCTGAAAGCCGAGCATGACGGCAACCTTGTTGCTTCGGGCGGTGGCAATGAGGTTATCCAGCCCACGCATGTAAATGGTGGGCAGCTCGTCGATAATCACGGCGGATTTGAGCCGTTTTTTCTTGTTGATGAGCTTCACGATACGGGAGTTGTACAGTCCCAACGCCGCCCCGTAAATGCCCTGCCTGTCGGGATTGTTGCCGACTACCAGCACTTTCGGTTCTTCGGGATTGTTGATGTCGAGGGTGAAATCGTCCGCCGTCATCACCCAGTAGAGCGCCGGGGAGATCATGCGGGAAAGCGGTATCTTGGCACTGGCAATCTGCCCCTGCAATTGCTCCACCGCCGAGGATTCCCATGCGTCCATGAAGGGAGAAAGGTAGTTCTCCAGCTCCGGGTACGAGGTCAGGATAGGGAAAATGTCGGCGTACTTACGGTTCAAAAACTCGATGGCATGGGGAAAGGTGCAATACTTGCCGTTCTTGTAGATTTTGAGATACCATATAATACTGGCTAACAGAATGATAGGAGATTCTACAAAGAAGTCGCCCTGCTTGGAAATCCACGTGCGATTCAAATTTAACATTATCGTGTACGCACTTTCATACGCATCGGATATGTCGGTCATGAAGTCCGGATGGATGGGATTGCAGCGGTGGCTCTCCCTCGGATTGTCAAAGTTTATCACGTAGAACTTGGGCTTGACCTTGTAGCCGTCCAAGTGATTGAGCAGGTGGTTGTAGGCTATCTCGGAGAGGTCGGGGTATTTGAAATCATACAAAAAGACGGAAAAACCTTTTTCTATGACCTGCTTAATGTATTGATTGATAATTGCGTAGGACTTCCCGCTACCCGGAGTTCCCAATACCATTGTCGCACGAAAAATATTAACAAGGTTGATCCACCCGTCATACGTCTTTCCCCTGAACCAGAAGCGGGTGCGGAGATTGACGGAATACTCGTTCTCCTTCAGCTCGGTCTCCTGCATAAAGCTCTCGTTCTCGACGTTGAACACGTCTTCGAGCAGGTTGGTTTTGAGCAATCGGGACATCCACAGCCCCGCCATGAGCAGCAGGATATATCCTGCCGTGAGGGTGGCGACGTAGAACACCGTGTTTGCCGATAGCGGCAACGGTAGTGCGAGCAGCCACCCGTTGAAAAAGAAGAGCAGCAAGCCCGACACACCGGAAAGGGTGATTTTGCGCCAAGTGATTTTCTGTTCTTTCACGCCCTTTGTGCCGAGGCAGCTAAGGGCGAGGAACAGCAGGGCGAAGAGCTTCGTCCAGAGGATGCTGGAGAACAGCCCGGCGGTACGCTGGAAGCCGAGCAGGATTCTATCGACCACGCCGATATTGATACCCCACTCCCGGATGGACTGGTAACAGAACCAGTAAATATTAATCACGACAAACAAGATGCTTATCGCACGCATGAACTCCATGACTTTGGCAAGTCCACGCAAATCGTCTTCGTTTTGCATAAATCTGAATTTTAAATGGTGAGTAAACTAAAAAAACGGAAGGCTACTGCTGCCTGCCGTACCTACGCCTTTTCTTCCTTTTCCGCTGTTGCGGTGCGTACTGGTCGCCGGATGCACCACCCTGCACGGGTGCGAACAGGTTGAAAGCGTTTGCCACATTTTCAGCGGTACTGTCCTTGTGGTCGGGCTGGTACGTCGTATCACGTTCCTGCCATTCAGGTGCGCCGGAATGTTCCTGCTGCTGTACGGGGTGCGTACCGTCCTGCCCGTTGAAAAGGTTGTTGAACACATTGGCTGAAAACTCTTTGCCCAGACGGGAACCGTTGAAAACGGTCTTGTCGGCATGGTCGATAAAGGTTGCGCCATAGATGCGCCCGGCTTCGTTCTGACGGAATACCACGCCGATACCCTGCCGCATGAGTTCACGCTCGAAAAGTGTCCGGTCATGTCCTGCGGTCTGCATGGCTGCCGCTATGCGGGCGGCGGGGTCGG
>OGRC01000784.1_pt1 | contig 24112 bp, 21 predicted proteins | sample 1553431 | NCBI WGS metagenome assembly OGRC01 (sample SAMEA2580064, study PRJEB22360) | human gut metagenome | biome: human gut; feature: human-associated habitat; material: faeces | place: Denmark | collected 2008/2010
TTCAATAAGTAGAGTAACATTTTTTTTCTATTAATCCAACCGCATTTTTCATTTTCTTCACGGATTTTGGCTCTTTTGTTGTATTTTTTCTCATACATATGTTATACTTTTGATTAACGAGAAAAAGAAAATGAGGTGCTTTTAATGAGCGAAGAAATGAAAGAAACAATGCAGACAGACAATGACTGCACAACAGAGGAAGCTGCTGCTTCCGCAACAGAAACGATGGCTGACTACGAAGATCATTTCGATGATGCCAATCCGTGGAATCTCGTCACAAAATATATGGAAGAAAAAACCGTCCTTCCGGTAAAGGTAGAAGGCGTTGTAAACGGCGGTGTAATTGTTATGATCGAAGGACTGCGCGGATTCGTTCCCGCTTCCAAACTTTCTCTTTCCTACATCGAAGATCTGGAAACGTATCTTCTGAAAGACATTGAAGTACAGGTGATCGACGTGGATCAGGCAAATAACCGTCTCGTCCTTTCTGCAAGAGAAATTCTCAAAGCGAAAGAAAAGAAAGCCAGGGAAGACCAGATTGCCAGCCTGAAAGTCGGAACAGTTTTAGAAGGAACGGTTGAGACTCTGCAAAACTACGGCGCGTTTATTAAACTCGACAACGGTCTGTCCGGTCTTGTTCATGTTTCACAGATTTCACAGAAACGTGTGAAAACACCTTCTGATGTTTTAAATGCCGGAGATAAAGTTACTGTAAAAGTGATCGGAATCAAAGATGGAAAGATCAGTCTGAGCATGAAGGCTCTTGAGGAAGTCAAAGAAGAACCTGCAGAAAAGGTTGTAATCCCCAAAAGTGAAAATATCGGAACAAATCTCGGCGATCTTTTCAAAAATATCAAATTATAAAACGGATCTCCCTTTCTTAACACAGACAGGCGGCAAAGAAGCTCTCACGAGTTTCCTGCCGCCTGTACTGTTCATCACATCTGCACACATGCATTTCCCAATATTTCTTCCTTTGATTCCCATTTTTACTGCTCGTATGCCCTCTGGCTATCTCTGCATTACATCTGCCTGCCTCTTCTACCGCGCAGCGAACCATTTTATGTGATACCGTATTCGTAAAAAGAACAATCAGATCCGGACTGCCGATCTGCTTACTCATACCCGCCGACATCTGAGTAAACACTTTCGCCTTACATTTAAACTGCTTACATATCTTCTTGTACTGACATACCATCCGGTCATGTCCGCCTATAATCACAACACTCATCGTAAACCTCCCTGAAACATTCTGTCTGTTTTTCACATAAGATCTCTGCTCAAAGAAACAGTCCGGTCTGTCAGTCCCCGCTTCTTTGATAGTTAGTTTTAACTAACTCTTTTTACATATCATACATGAAACCGGTCAGTATTTCAAGTGTTTTTGATAATTTTTCTCATTTTAAACTGCTGATCAAACTGTCATGACTTCTCTTTTTTCCCATTTTCGCATCGTATACAAGTAATATGGTACGAGAGGGATCAGCGCTGCGATCCAGGCTGCCGGATCTGCAAGACATACCCCCTGAAAAGTAGTTCTTCCTGCAACTACCATAACAATCGCACTTCTCGCCGCAAGTTCAAAAACACCGCCTAACATAGGCACAAGACCATACCCCATTCCTTGCAGCGTATTGCGGTATAAAAATATACTTCCCAAAAACGGATAACACCAAAATACAGTGCGAAAATATAATACTGATACATTGACAACGTCTGTCTCAGAGGGACTGATAAACAACCATGTCATATATTTTCCTCCAAAATAAACCGCCGCCATCGCGATCACACTCCAGACTAAAATCATAATCTGCGTACATCTCACACCGGACTTCACTCTGTCCATCCTGCCGGCCCCACGGTTTTGTCCGACATAAGTTGCAACAGTCGCACCAAACGCAACAAATACTGTCATAATCATATTCTGAAGTTTTCCCGCCGCCGAAAAACCTGCCATATAAGTTTCTCCATATACATTTACAGCCCCCTGTACAATGATCGTTCCGATCGCCGTGATCGAAAACTGCAGTCCCATCGGGATGCCGAGCGCAAGAAGACGTCCGAAACTTTGAAGAGAAATCTTCCAATCGTTTTTTGTCAAATGAAGAATCGGGAATTTTTTCACAATATAAACGAAACATAACAACGCCGAGATTGCCTGCGCAATGACCGTGGCATATGCACATCCCTCAACTCCCATGCCAAACACAACAATAAACACAATATCCAAAGCTACATTGATCACCGCAGATATGATCAGAAAATAAAGCGGTGATTTTGAATCGCCAAGAGCCCGCAAAAAAGCCGCCAGCGAATTATATGCCGCAGTCACGATCAATCCGGCATAAATAATCCCCATATAATGCTTCACATCAGGCATAATATCTGCCGAATAATTCATCATCTGCAGAATCGGTTCATTCGCAAACAATAATCCCGCAGTCATAAGTACAGCGCACCCACTTGCCAAATACACCGACATCGCTACATAATGACGCATCCGGTCATACTGCTTTGCGCCAAACCACTGCGAAACAAGAATCGCGAATCCACTGCTCAATCCGTTAAGCCATCCAGTCACAAAAAACATCAATGAACCGGTACTTCCAATCGCCGCCAATGCCGTCACACCGATAAACTGCCCTGCTATGATCGAATCCGCAATATTATAAAACTGCTGAAATACATTGCCCAAAAACACTGGAATCATAAACTGAAGAATCAGTTTTGCAGGCTTTCCTGATGTCATATCATTTATGGTACTTTTTGCTTTTTCTACTCCCATCGTATGCCCCTCCCATTTCATACGTTTGACTTCTGATAATAATCCAACACTCTATTATACACTGAATTTTACCATTGTAAAGTATTAAATCAATGATGTTTATGTACAAAATTACTATACTAAAATTGGTACATATGTCAGATATGCCGCTTCTCTTTCTTATGGTATAATATGTTCAGTGTACATAGGGAAGCACAATCAAAAAGTATCATTTTCCCTATGCACTGAGCGTACGGTTATAAAAAATATAAATATGACCCAGGAGGAAAAAGTTATGAAAAATTTAATCCGTAAAATCTCACTCATTATGTGCGTAGTTATGCTCACATTGGCAGTAAGCGCATGTGGAAAATCTAACGATGACACAAAGAAAGAAGATACGAAAACAGAAGACACAGCAAAAGACACGACAAAAGATGATGCTGATGATACTGATGATGCTGATGCAGACGACGAAGACAACAGCACTATTACAGGCAAATTTAAAACACTCGAAGATTTTGTAAACTCCGATATCATGCAGCAGCAGCTTGAAGAACAGCTCTCATCCCTTGAAGGAAGCGGAATCGCACTGGCTCTTACAGCAGAAGACAACAAACTGATCTATAACTTCACGATTGAGGACGCAGATCTCGCAGCAGCTCTCGCAGCAGACCCGTCTACTTTACAGTCCTCTCTCCAGTCTCAGGCTTCTACATTTGAAGCTGTTGCATCTTCTCTGAAAGCTGCAGTAGAAGTAGACAATCCGGTTGTTGTTGTTCGTTACCTTGACAATGCAGGAACAGAGATCGTATCTCAGGAATTTGCAGGTTAAAACAAAAAACTGATTACACACAAATACCGTACAAACAAGACAGCGCAAAAGCCAAAATCTTTTGCGCTGTCTTCCTTTCTGCCTGAAAAACATTGCTCCATTCGAACTGTAATCAGTCTTCTTTTAACAGACTCTATTTATCGATATCTTCCAGTTTCGTCTTCCCGATCATGAGATTCAAAATCTCCACATCCGTCTGTTTCATTCCCGCACGGCCCACATATCCGACTGCCTTAATCGTATCTTCAGGGCAGTCCATGACAAGACCTTCGCCTTTTGCAAATGTCAGTCCTCTCATTGCCATCTTATGACTTAACACCGCAGCCTGAAGCGCCGTAGATATTTTGGCAGCACAGCTTGGTTTTGCACCGTCACAGACAATACCGCCTGCATCTGCGATCGTATTGACAACAGTATTTTCTATCTGTTCCAATGTTCCGCCGCATAAATATGTAATTCCTGCCCCTGCTCCTGCTGCAGCGCATACCGCCCCACAGTAAGCAGACAAAGAACCGATGTACTTTTTCTGATTCAAAGCTACAAGATTGGATACACATAATGCCCGATAGATTTCCTCTTTGGATTTCTCAAGCTCTTTCCCAAACTCGATCACCGGAAGAGAACAAGTCATCCCCTGATTCCCGGAACCCGAATTGATGATCACCGGAAGGGCACAGCCGCTCATTCTTGCATCCGATCCTGCTGCCGCTTTCGCCACCGCGCGCCACTTCACATCGTTTCCGAACTCTTCGAGCACAACCCTTCCGACCTGCGCACCCCACGGATTTTTCAATCCTTCTTCTGCAATCTTTGTATTATATTTCACCTGACGTTCAAGAACTTTCTCCACATCTGCGATCTGAACTTCATCTGCAAACGCAATAATATCTTCCAGATTTAAAAGACTCTTATCCGGCGTCTGCTCCTTCTCCTGACTGGGGTGTTCTTTTTCTTTATGAAAAATGACCTTCCCGTCTTTTTCAATATGCGTAATATTCGTATGCTCTTCTTCAATTATGACAACCGCTTCCTTCCGCAATGTCTTTTCACATATCGCATGTGCTTCGATATATAAATTTGCCACACCGTCTTTTAATACGCAATCACAAAATCCACTCTCCAAAAGATTCTTTGCTTTTCCGATCTCTTTGTCCGAAACATGTTCTAAGACTTCAAGCGCCTGAGACGGATCTCCGCCTGTTATTCCGAGTACCGCAGCCGCTTCTACTCCCTTCATTCCACCGGAGTTGGGCACTGTTACCCCTTTTACATTTTTAATAATATTGCCGCTGCACCTTATCGTAAGATGAGTCGGCATTGCCCCCAACACTTCTTTTGCCTTTGCCGCAGCATAAGCAAGTGCAATCGGCTCCGTACAGCCGAGCGCCGGAACAAGCTCATCTTCTAAAATTCTCACATAATCAGCATATATTTTCCGATCCATAAAAAACCTCCTGATTTCTCGATCTTCTGATGGATTATATCTGCAAGTTACAGCCATTTCAATGTTGCACCATCTTTATCGATTATACTATCAGGAGGTTTTTATAGCAATCTCTTTCTTTTACATGTCTTCTTTATACATGTCTTTCTTCACAATCTCACACTGTTTATTTCCATACGATGCCCTAGTGAGTTTCCTTTTTTGCCTTTCCCACATTTGTCGTACATCCCGCACATGATCCGCAGCTTCCGCCGCATCCCGCACAGCCTGATGATTTTCCTTCTTTTGCATTTTTGCGCGCACGATAAATAAGGAAAATACAATATGCTGCGATCAAAAATAAGATTAAAATATCTGCCGCCATAGCATCGCCTTCTTTCTAAATAAAATTTTCTCTACGCAGTCTGAACTGATCGTTTCGAATATTCTTTTCTGTTTTTATACGGATCCGGTCTGAACAACAAGATCAAAAGGACTGCCGCCGCTGCAATACCGACAGCTGTTCCGACCGTAAATGCTCCGCCGAGCACAAAAGTACCAATCTGGTATACGCTTAGAGATACGATATATGCAAATATATTTTGGAATAAGATCGCAAACCAAAACCATTTTCTTGACTGCAGCTGCTGCGCCATCGTTGCGATCGCCGCCAGGCATGGAGAATCCAAAAGGTTAAACAGCAAGAACGAAAATGCTGCCATTGCCGATGGGAACCATGCTGACACTCCGCCTGCCACATTTACCGCATCTTCCACATCACCGGATACATTTGCAAGCACTCCCATCGTAGATACGATCGCTTCTTTTGCCGTAAATCCCGAAAGAGCCGCCGCAACCGGCTGCCACTCTCCAAACCCAAGAGGACGAAAGATCACCGCAAGCGCTCCGCCGATCATTGCCAACAGACTGTCCGCACTGTCTTGTACAAGTCCGAATCTTCCGTCTGTGAATCCGAATCCGCCTAAGAACCACATGATTACACAGGCAAGAAAAAGGATCGTACCGGCTTTTATAATAAATCCTTTCAGCCTCTCCCATACATGGAGAAGAACGGTCTTCGCCTGCGGGATATGATACTGCGGCAGTTCCATTACAAAAGGAGCCGGTTTTCCTGAAAAAGGTTTTGTCTTCTTTAATATTATAGCAGATACAAGCACCGCTGCAATCCCTATAAAATACATCAGCGGCGCGATGAAAGAACTTTCTGTATATCCTGTCGCTTCTCCGGCGATCACCCCGCCCATAAGCGCAATAACCGGAAGTTTCGCTCCGCATGGAATAAATGTAGCGGTCATAATCGTAAGCCGTCTGTCATTGTCCTGCTCAATCGTTCTTGACGCCATAATTCCGGGTATTCCACAGCCCGAAGAAATAAGAAGCGGAATAAAGCTCTTTCCTGATAATCCGAAATGGCGGAACAATCGATCCATAACAAAAGCAATCCGAACCATGTACCCACAGTCTTCAAGCAAAGACAGGAAGAGGAACAACACCGCCATTTGCGGAACGAATCCCAGAACTGCGCCCAAGCCGCCGATGATCCCGTCGACAACAAGTCCTGTCACAAGATTTCCCGCTCCGATGTTTCCTAAAAACGTGCCGGCTATATTTTGAATTTCAACAACAAATACGTCATTCGTCCAATCCGTCATCCATGTACCGACTGTTGTCACCGAAACATAATATACCGCCCACATCACTAATATAAATATCGGAAGCCCTAATATACGGTTTGTTACAATACGGTCAATTTTGTCCGAAGTTGTCAGTTTCTCTCTTCCTTTTCTAACCGTCTGCGAAACAATTTTCTGAATATACCGATACCGTTCATCAGTGACAATACTTTCCATGTCATCGTCCCGTTTTTCTTCCATTGCCTCGCGCAGTTTTGACACAACTGACAGAGACTCTTCCGGCAAGTTTAAAGAGCCGGCTGCTTTACTGTCATTTTCGAGAAGCTTTACCGCATACCAGCGTTTCTTGCTCTGTTCAATTCCTGCCGGAAGAAGAGCCGTCGTCTGCTGTATCATATCTTCCAGTTCTTCGGAAAAAATTCCATCAGGAAGGTTTTCTTTCTTCTGTTTCGCCATTTGAACAGCCTCATCAATCAGTTCTTTCAATCCCGACTTTTTCAAAGCTGACGTTTCGATTACCGGGCAGCCGAGAAGTTCGGATAACTGTTTCTTATTGATCTTTATCCCCCGCTTTTCAAGCAGATCAGCCATATTCAGCGCGATTACAACCGGAACTCCTGTCTCAGTCAGCTGTGTCGTCAAATACAAATTACGCTCAATATTCGTCGCATCTACAAGATTGATGATCACATCTGGATCTTCCTTTAAAATATAATCCCGGCTTACAACCTCCTCAAGTGTATACGGAGAAAGGGAATAAACTCCCGGCAGATCCGTTACCGTGATCTGGGTCCCTTTTGACTTTTTGCTTTTTACTTTTCCTTCTTTTTTCTCCACCGTGACTCCCGGCCAGTTTCCGACATACTGATTTGCACCTGTAAGTGCATTAAACATCGTTGTTTTTCCACAGTTTGGATTTCCGGCTAGTGCAACTCTGACTTCCATTTCCCTCAACCTCCTGCTATATTGACTCTACTAAGACGCACTTCGCATCTTCTTTTCTTACAGACAACTCATATCCGCGAACGGTAATCTCCACCGGATCACCAAGAGGCGCCACTTTTCGGATATAGATCTGACTTCCCTTCGTGATCCCCATATCCATGATCCGCCGCTTATACGCCCCGTCTCCCTCAATTTTTATGACAGCTACCGTACTTCCTACTTTCGCGTTCCCTAATGTCATTCCCATCTCATTCTCCTTTCCCGGTTACAGTTTTCTATCTGAACTGCCGCCTTTCCCGCTAGATCATAATGTGCCTTGCCATCTCCGCGTTCACGGCAATTCTGGAATTTTTAATATTTACAATCACATTTCCACTCATCTCAGACAAAACAGTCACTTCCGTTCCTGACACAAACCCAAGATTACCGAGAAAACGTCTTGTTTCCTCATTCCCACTCACCCGGGTGATCACAAGCGCCTCACCTATATTCGCCATTGTAAGCGGCATAAAAAACACCTTCCTTCTCTGTCCAAAAGTTATCGTATTTTGAAATTGATAATCCTTTTCATTTACATTTAGTTAGTTTACTCTAACTTCAGTGGATTGTCAAGCATTTTTTCAATTTTTCAACCTTCTCCAGCTTACTTCCGCTCTTTTCCTCTTCTCCATCTCACTTCCGCCGCATTTCCCACAGCAAAAAAAGAGAGACCCGCAGACTGCTGCGCTGCCTCCCAAATAAAAATGCGTCTGCGGGCATCTCTTTTTTGCGTCCCGTTGATGAACTCTATCATATGTGATATACTCTCATATATACCATACTTTTTTATATACAAATAAACGTACTTAACTGAAAAATTATTTGAGGTAAAATGATATGATGATCAATGAATCTGCTGAAAACTATTTAGAAACAATTCTTATATTAAGCGGACAACTTCCTGTTGTCCGCTCTGTAGACATTGCAACAGAACTGAACTTCAAAAAATCAAGCGTCAGCGTTGCAATGAAGAAATTACGTGAAAGCAGTCATATTACTGTTTCACCTGAAGGCTATATTTCCCTCACTCCGTCAGGGAAAGAAATTGCGGAGCGCATATACGAACGACATACGCTCCTTAGTTCCTGGTTAGAACGTCTCGGCGTTGATCCGAAAACCGCTGCAGATGACGCCTGCCGTATTGAGCATGTCATCAGTACAGAAAGCTTTGACGCGATCAAAAAACACATTAAATAACAACTTCTATTCTTCTTCCATTTTGATCTGAGCAAGAACTGCGTTTAATTCCTCCGCGGATTTACGCAGTTTTTCCATCTCTTCCTCACTGAAATCAATTTCCAGTACCTGCTCTGCACCTCCTCTTCCGACAATCGTCGGAATGCTTAAGCACAACCCTTCAAATCCATATTTTCCGTCAAGAGCTACTGAAATCGGGGCAACGGTATGACTGTTTCGTACGATTGCCTCTACAATCTTTTCTGTCGCCATTCCGATTCCATAATAGGTTGCCCCTTTTCGTTCGATGATCTCATAAGCGCTGTCACGGACTCCTTTATAAATCTCATCTACATCCTGATCAAAATGTTCATATCCCCGCATTTTTGCAAAGTCTTTTAATTTGATCCCGTAAATATTTGCGCAGCTCCATGCGGCAAGCTCACTGTCTCCGTGCTCTCCCACAATAAATGCATGCACATTTCTGCTGTCTACATCCAGTTTCTCGCTGATAATATATTTCAATCTCGCCGTATCAAGCACCGTACCGGAACCAATCACTCTTTCCTTCGGGAAACCTGACTCTCTAAGAGCTACTTCTGTCAAAATATCCACCGGATTTGATACAACAAGCAAAATGCCTTCACAGTTTACCCTCTTGATCTCCTTTATGATCGAACGCATGATCGCCGCATTTTTCTGTACAAGATCCAGTCTCGTCTCGCCCGGTTTCTGATTTGCCCCTGCGGTGATGATCACAACGGACGCATCCGCGATATCTTCATATTCTCCTGCATAAATATCCATTGCATGGGCAAAGGGAAGTCCATGACTGATATCCATCGCCTCTCCTTCCGCTTTTGCTTTGTTCGCATCAAGGAGAACCATTTCGGAAAACAATCCCTTCTGCATTAATGTATATGCAATCGTCGAACCTACAAACCCACATCCGATCACTGCCGCCTTCTGTATATTTACCATATCTTAATACCTCCTGTTTTTCCCTAACTTTCGTCTGTCTGCACTCCCTTGTTCTATTCCCGGGACTTCTGCAAATCTCATTTTCGTTTTAATCCCTAGTGTTTTGCTAGGAATTAATTACACCTTCATTATATAGTAGTTCCCCGAAAAATCAATCCCCTGTCAGGTATTTTTTTCCATACAATATTAAGATTTTTTCTTAGAGTATTATCAAATATATCTTCGGCGGCATAATCCAATGCTTTTTCAAAGACCTTTTTAATCTTCCAGCGAATGCTTCTTTGTAATCGTTACTTTTTCGTCATAACAAGTAAATATCTGTTCTATCTCGGCTTTTTTCAATTTCGGAGTGATCAAACTTACAAGAGGAACGATCACAAGTCCTGCTATCATTGCCATTGCACCTGCATTAATCGGAGATTTTATAAAACCGACAAACATATTTGTCACAGTTAAACCTACGCCTGACAAAAATCCTGCCCATACGCCCGCTTTGGTGACACCTTTCCAATATAATCCATATAAAAACGGCGCAAGGAATGCTCCTGCAAGAGCCCCCCACGAAATTCCCATAAGCTGCGCGATAAACGTCGGCGGATCAAGAGCGATCACAACAGAAACAACAATAAAAAATACAATTAAAATCTGCATTGTCACAATCTGTTTTTTCTCACTCATCTTTTTCATCACATTATCCTTCAACAGATCCAGCGTCAATGTGGAACTGGATGTCAACACGAGAGACGAAAGAGTTGACATGGAAGCCGAGAGCACAAGGACAACGACAATTCCGATCAGCAGATCCGGAAGTGTAGAAAGCATATGCGGTATAATACTGTCGTAAACAACCGCCCCTCCTGCATCATCATAAATTGCAGGGCTGTCGAATAAGCGTCCGAAACCGCCAAGGAAATAACATCCTCCTGAAATAACGATTGCAAAAATCGTCGAGATCACCGTTCCTGTATTAATCGATTTCTCATCTTTAATCGCATAAAATTTTCCAATCATCTGCGGGAGTCCCCAAGTTCCTAATGAGGTAAGAATAACAACTCCGAGAAGATTCAGCGGATCAGGTCCGAAGAACGAAGTAAACGCTCCCGGCTGCCCCTGAGTCAAAGGAATATCGCTTGGAATCTTCGCCATTTCCGATATTGCATTCATAAATCCGCCCTGACCGTTAAGTACCGCTGCAATAACGGCTGCAATTCCGATAAGCATAATAATTCCCTGAATAAAATCATTGATCGCGGTCGCCATATACCCGCCCAATATAACATAAAGCGCCGTAAAGGCAGCCATCGTTATTACGCACCATGTATACGGAATATTGAATGCCATCGCAAACAACCGCGATAACCCGTTATAAACAGATGCTGTATACGGGATCAAAAATACAAACACAATGACAGATGCCACAATCTTAAGTGATTTGCTCTTGTATCGTTCTCCGAAAAAATCCGGCATCGTTCTTGACCCAAGATGCTGCGTCATAACTTTTGTTCTTCTTCCGAGTACAACCCATGCCAGCAGACTTCCGATCAATGCATTGCCGATTCCGATCCATGTACTTGCAATTCCATATTTCCATCCGAACTGTCCGGCATAACCTACAAACACAACCGCCGAAAAATAGGACGTTCCATATGCAAACGCCGTCAGCCACGGACCTACCGATCTTCCGCCAAGCACAAAACCGTCTACACTTGTAACATGTCTCCTTGAATAAATCCCCACTGCAACCATCACTGCAAAGAAAATAATAAGCAGTATAATTTTAATTTCCATCTCTTCTCCCTTCCTCCGGCACATCTTCCTTTTATTTACTTTAAAGCGTTACGCTTTAAAGTGTTAAAGTACCTTTGTTTAGAATAACACGGGTCTATGACCCGTGTCAACTATTAACGATTACTTCATTTATCACTTTATTTATTGCTTCATCATTTCAACCCGATTTTGAACCTTCTTATCAAAATTTTCGATCTGTCTGCTGTATGGCTCGTTCATATATTTTGAATGAAGCATAAAATCTGCGGTTGCAAGATTATTTGCAATCGGAATATCATATACGACAGCAATACGAAGCAACGCTTTTACATCCGGATCATGCGGCTGTGCTTCCAGCGGATCCCACAAAAAGATCATAAAATCAATCTGACCTTCTACGATCTTCGCCCCGATCTGCTGATCCCCTCCAAGAGGACCACTGCAGTACCCTTTCACAGGAAGTCCTGTCTTCTCTGCAATAAGACGGGACGTTGTTCCTGTTCCGCACAAAAAGTGCCCCTTCAAAATGTCTTTATTCTTCTCGCACCAGTCTACGAGATCTTTTTTCTTGCCGTCATGCGCCACAAGTGCAATATGTTTCACTTTTTCGATTTCCATTGTCACAAACTTATCGTCAAACATTCCATTTCCTCCATTTTGAGCAAAACCTTTCTTTGCGCTCTACACAAACTGCTCCATCGTATCAAATCTAAGCAAAGCAACCGCTCCCATCGCAACTGTAACCATCAAACCATATACCAGTATGATCGGAAAAATCAAAGCCTTGTTGATGAGTACTGCAGCTAATACCCCGACTCCGACTCCGATGCCTAAAAGCGCCATCTGAATAAACATTCGAAGCAGACTTTGTCCCGTTTTCCCGAACACTTCCCCGAGGATACTCTGTACGATCACCATAGTATATAAGCGATCTGCCTGTAAAACAGTATAGATCAGAATACAGTAGATGATCTCTGCCACCGGTACACGCCAAAAAATCCCGATTGGAATACAGATAATACATCCGTCTGCAAATGCTTTCACATGTTCCATAAGAGTTGCATACCACATTTTTTTCAGCGGACTGTCAGGAATAAGAAAAATATACGGATTTTTCAATTCGCTCTCCCACTTTCCTGTATAACCGCTCATAATAAGCGCTACATACGCGACAACTCCCATCAGAGCAATTCCAGCCCTGCTGTCTGATACCGATTTCTTTAAGACATAGGCAAAAATAAAAGCAACTGCCGCCGAAAGAACCGTCATTTTCGTAAAAATAAAATACTTTTCTTTCTTATATTCCAAAAACTGTCTGTAAAAGATCGCCTTCGCGCCTTTTGCCGTAATCGTGCTGTCTACACGCCGGAATTTTCTTTTTTTTCCTCCGGCATTGGTTACCAATTCTCCGCTTTTCTGTCTTTTTTTTAGTTCCGCATAATCATCTGCGAATTTTGCCGCCTCTTCATAATATCCGCCGTCACATTTCATTCTGAATGCCGCCGCAACGATAAACAGAGTAAACATCGCATAAATTGCAGTGCAGATTACATTCAGCGTTGTCGGACCGAGCAAAATCAGCCGGGATACTGCGATCTGCCATCCGACTACCGGAATCATCTGAAGAACCGGCCAGTCGATAAACGAAAGGGCGCTTTCTACCGACAAGCCTTTTTCCTTGAAATAAAGTACGATCAGCAAAGTAAAGGCGATCAAAAATACTTTCATCCCAAGGCAGATTCCTTTTATCAGTTTTTGCGGAAGTCTGTCATTCGTATATAAGATGATCATAACAGAGAGTTCTACCGCGAATTCTACACCGCATCCTATCAGAAAGAAAAGAAGCATCTTCCACCATTCCACATGAAAGACCGTCAATCCTCCGATTGCCAGCACGATCCATATGAGAAATGACATCACATAATTCAGCCATGCTCCATGTATTAAAACAAGTTTGGGACTGACAGGAGCAGGAAAGACAAACTGAGAATGAGCCGGTCGGAACAAGATTCCTTTTCGCGAAGCATAAGCCATAAAATTCCCGACTGTAATATAGATCGTCCACACCGTCACGAGAATAACAAGTCCCTGCACCGAATCGATCCGAACAGAAACTGCCAATGTTCCAAGCATCGCGATGAGAAAAATCCCATAAGCAATCCCAAAGATCAAAGCAAGAAGCGTCGCTGGTTTTTTCAATGCCCTTTTCAGGTTATTTACCACAGTCCTTTGTGTCAGATAGATCAGCGCTTTCATGATTTTTCACCGCCTGTCATCTCAAAGAACAATTCGTCAAGATCTTTCCCCTGCGCATCTGTTTTCGTGTAAGAACCGACAACATGTCCTTTCTCCATAACAAACATGACATCCCACAGATTTTCCACCATTTCCAGCATATGCGTACTAATAAGAACCGTCGCACCTTGATCACGCATCTGCGCCGTTACATCTTTGAGTTTTTTAATAGCAGCCGGGTCAAGCCCGACCATCGGTTCATCCAGCAGAATCACTTCAGGCTTCACTGCAAGAGCGCAGCAGATACTCACTTTCTGCATCATTCCTTTTGACAATTCATTGCCAAGCTTCTCCTGCTTGTCGTCCATCTCAAAAGCCTTCAGGATCTCTTCAACTTCTTCATCCGTGATATCACTGTTATACGCCATCCTCACATATTCGATATGCTCTCTTACGGTCAGTGCATCAAACATATTCGGAATTTCCGGTACATAAGCGAACTTTTTCTTCGCATCGATCTGCCGCGCCGGAATCCCTTTAATATTGATCGTTCCTTTGTATCGCAGCAGTCCTGCAATACTCTTTATAATTGTCGATTTCCCGGATCCGTTTGGTCCAAGAAGAACTCCGATCTGTCCATTCGGAACTGTAAATGACACCTGATCCACAGCCAATGTTTTTCCATAATATTTTGTCAAGTCTTTAATTTCCAGCATATTTCCCCCTATAAAACCTAAAACCGTCTGATGGAATTTTATTCATAGTACTTAATGAGAGCCTGTGTTCCAAGATCTCCGTAACCTTCTGCTTCCAGCTCCTCATAATTTGCAAGAACCTGACTTAAAACTTCAAGATTCAAACCGCTTCGGTTAGCCTCGATCAACGCCAATTTCATATCTTTAATAAAGTGTTTCATAAAAAATCCCGGCGCATAATCTCCTTCAATGATCTTCGGTCCAAACAGATCAAACTGTCTGCTTCCTGCCGCTCCTGTCGCCACAGACTTTGCAAACACATTCAGATCAAGTCCTTTTTCCTTTGCGTATGCCAACGCCTCACAAACGCCGGAAAGCGCTCCCGCGATCATAATCTGATTTGCCAGTTTACAGTGCTGACCGCAGCCTGCTTCCCCTTCATAATTTATATTTGTTCCCATCGCCTCAAACAATTCCCGACATTTCTCATAATCTTCTTTCTCGCCTCCGACAAGGATCGAGAGCGTTCCTTCTCTGGCGCCTGCGTCGCCTCCGGTAACCGGCGCATCCAGTACATGAAATCCGCGCTTCATTCCTTCTGCATACAGTTTTTCTGCGATCTGCGGACTCGTCGTCGTCATATCGATCAAATAAGCGCCTCTTTCCGCGCTGTCCAATATATTCCCACTGTCAAAATAAACTTCTTCTACATCCTGCGGAAATCCTACGATTGTAATAACAGCCTCACACCCTTTGACACAGTCGGCGATGGACTCGAAAAATACAGCTCCTTCTCCGATGACGTCCTCAACTTTTGATTTTGTACGGGCATAAATATGGAGTTCATACCCAGCTTTCATAAGGTTTCTGACCATAGATTTCCCCATGATCCCAACACCGATAAATCCGATCTTTTTCATTTTTCTTCCTTTCCCCTGTATTGCGCCGTCTTTCTTTTTCCTTTCTTCCGCCCGGCTTCACATCCTTTTTTGATTAATATTTTTCTGCAATCTCACCTTGCTTTTTATAGATACTGTTTGCCGGAACAAATCCTCTTACAGAAGACAACGGATAAATATTGCTGTGACTTCCTATGACTGTACCCGGATTCAGAACACTTCCACATCCGACTTCTACTTCATCGCCGAGCATTGCCCCGAATTTTTTCATTCCTGTCTCAATATTTCCTTCAGGAGTTTTCACAACAACAAGCTTTTTATCCGACTTTACATTCGATGTGATCGATCCTGCGCCCATATGTGATTTATAACCAAGAACAGAATCGCCTACATAATTATAATGAGGAACCTGTACTTTATTAAAGAGTACGACATTCTTAAGTTCTGTAGAATTGCCGACAACTGCGCCTTCTCCTACGATCGCGTTTCCGCGGATAAATGCGCAGTGACGCACTTCCGCCTCTTTTCCGATGATCGCCGGCCCGTTAATAAATGCGGTAGGCGCCACCTTAGCAGATTTTGCGATCCAAACATTATCCCCTCTTTTTTCGTATTCATCACTGCTTAACGTATTTCCGAGTTCTACGATAAATGAACTGATCTTCGGAAGTACTTCCCACGGGTATGTTACTCCGTCAAAGAGATCTTTTGCGATTGTTTCATCTAATGTATAAAGTTCCTTTACTGTCAATGCTTTCATGTGTCTTTCTCCTTTTCTGCCGTTTATCGGCTCTTTTTATAAAAACCTGCCGCTTTATCATAACAGATTTTTAACTGATATTGATTATTGAGTCCTTTTACTCCTACTGTCCTGTTCGTTATAAAACGATCCAGCTTCACCATATATTCATCCGAAGTAATACTTCCCTCCGCCACATAAGTAAGTCCCTTTTCCCAGCTTGCGGTAAGTTCCGGATTCAAAAGGGATTTAATAGAATGATCCACTACGTCAAATACCATCTCTCCCTGCAATGTCGGTGTAATGATCTGCGTCTTTTTATTCAGGGCAAGATATTTGATATGGATCAGTTTTTTTAAAATTTCCGCGCGGGTTGCGCTTGTTCCGATCCCACTTCCTTTGATCTGAGCACGAAGATCTTCATCCTCAATCAGTTGCCCCGCATTCTCCATCGCAAGGATAATGGAACCTGAATTGTACCGTTTCGGAGGCGAAGTCTCCCCCTCTTTTATGTCCAGCGCGCTTACCGGAAGAATACTCCCTTTTTTCAACTTTTTAATCGCCTCAAACAGCGCAGTGTCAAGATCCTGTTCTTCCGTCTGCTCCTCGTTTTTCTCTTTGTTCCCGTTGCGTTTTCCCTGCGGAACTCCCGTTACTTTCAAATAACCTTCCTCTGCCAGCACTTTGAAATTCGAGAAAAATCTTTCTCCGCGAATCTGTGAGATAATCGCAACTTTCTGATATACCGCAGGCGGATAGAAGATGCTCAAAAACCTTTTTACAATCAGATCATACACTTCATGTGCCGTTGACGCAAGTGCCTGCAGCGCTCCCAATCCTTGTCCCGTCGGAATGATCGCATAGTGATCCGTAATCTGCTTGTCATTTACATATCTTGTCTTTGCCAGATTTTTGTGACTTCCAAAAGAGAGAATATCCTGCAAATACGGCTGTGCCGCAGGATATTTCGAAAGTCCGTTCAAGTTTCGGCTAATCTCTTTTGCCACTGCTGTTGACAGAACCCTTGCATCTGTTCGCGGATATGTAACCAGTTTCTTTTCATATAATTCCTGTACGATCCGAAGCGTTTCATCAGGGCTGATCTTAAACCGTTTTGAACAATCATTCTGAAGTTCCGCCAAATTATAGAGGAGAGGCGGATTTTTCTTTTCTTTTTTCTTCTCCACAGACTCGATCGTACACTGCAGCGGCTCTTCCTCTGACAGATATGCGATCAATTCTTTTGCTTTCTCCTCTGTCTTAAATCCATTTTCCTTATACAGATTAAATGATTCAAAATATCTTGAGCCTTTCACTGCCCGCCATTCTCCCTCGAAGCTGTGCCCAAACCCGTCAATAGTACTGATCACACGGTAAAACGGAGTCTTTACGAACTCTCGAATTTCTCTTTCACGTCGCACAACCATTCCTAATACACAAGTCATCACCCGTCCTACCGACACGACAGAGTGTTTCGTATTTAAATAATTCGAAATACTGTTTCCATATTTCAATGTAAGCAGCCGCGAAAAATTAATTCCCATCAAATAATCTTCTTTCGCACGAAGATAGGCAGAGGCTCCCAGATTATCATACTCTGACAGATCTTTTGCTTCCCTGATTCCCCGAAGGATCTCTTCTTCTGTCTGAGAATCAATCCATACGCGAAGTCTTCTTTTGCCCGAAACATGAGCTTCCTGCTCTACAAGCCGGTATATATACTCTCCTTCTCTTCCCGAGTCGGTGCATACATAGATCGTATCGATATCCTCTCTGTTTAAAAGAGAACTGACAATCCGAAACTGCTTTGCCGCTGACGGAATGACTTCGTATTTAAATTCATCCGGAATAAACGGGAGTGTCTGAAGAGTCCATTTTTTCAAAGCCGGATCATATGCCTCCGGATAACTCATTGTAACCAAATGTCCGTAGCACCATGTGATCACCGCCTCCTCGGATTCCAAATATCCATCCGCTCTTCTTGCCTTTACTTTTAATGCCTTTGCGAACTCCTGAGCCACACTTGGTTTCTCCGCAATATAGATTGATTTCGCCATATACTGTATTCTGTGTTCCTTTCCTGATCACAAAGGATCATGCCTTTCTTTTTCCAATCGCACGAAATACCTTCTGAAAGATCGATCTTTTTTCTCTTTTTGCTTTCGGAAGCACTTTCGGCGGTCTTGCGTTCAGCGCCGCCTTCATAAAGGCTGCCTGTGCGTTGACTGCCTCCCCTTTTCTTTCCTTCTTCTTATATGTACCGTCATCTGCCATAATGCGGGCTTTCAGATTATCTGCCAGCATTACTTTCAGATCATGGATCAGATGTTTCTTAATTCCCTCATCATAGATCGGGCAAGCAACTTCTACACGTTTCTCCGTGTTTCTCGTCATCATATCCGCTGATCCGATATATACTTTCGCCGTTTCACCTGTTCCGAATACAAATACCCTCGGATGCTCCAAATATCTTCCTACAATACTTGTAACACGCAGATTTTCCGTATGTCCTTTTACACCCGGTAAAATACAGCAGATTCCACGCACGATCAAATCTACCTTTACCCCTGCGCAGGAAGCTTCCTCTACTTTCCGAATGAAATCCATATCTGTTACGGAATTCATTTTCATAATGATGCGCCCTTGCGCGCCTTTATGGATCTCCTCATCCATATGCTTCAAAACGCTGCGTTTCAGACTGAACGGAGAAACAATCAGATGATGATACTCTCCGTCCAGGTTTCCGATAGACATGTTTTTGAAAAATACAGCCGCATCCTCGCCAATTCCCTGATGAGCCGTCATAAGCGAATAATCTGTATACATCTTCGCTGTCTTTTCGTTATAATTGCCCGTTCCTACCTGCGTAATATAGCGAATGTCGTTTCTGCTCCTATATGTAATCAGGCAAAGTTTTGAATGAACTTTATAGCCGTCAAATCCATACAGCACACGACATCCTGCCTCTTCCAGACGTTCAGACCAATCGATATTGTTCTGCTCGTCAAAACGAGCCCGCAGTTCGATCAGTACCGTTACCTCTTTTCCATTTTCAGCCGCCGCACAAAGATATTCCACAAGACGCGCCTTTTTCGCCAGACGGTAGATCGTAATCTTGATCGTCATAACATCGGGATCAAATGCCGCTTCTTTAATAAGCTGCAAAAACGGATCCATACTCTCATAAGGATAGGACAAAAGGACGTCTTTTCGCTTTACCTGCTCCATCACACTCATTCCCTCCGCAAGAGCGGCAGCAGGCTGCGGTGTGAACGGTTCGTCCGTCAGTGCTTTTTTCATTGACTCCGGTATCTTGTCTGCGATCGCAAAAATAAAACCAAGCTTCATTGGCATTTTCGTCCTGAAAATACATTCCGGCGCGATCTTAAACTTGTCGCAGAAATATTTTTCCATCTCTTTTCCAAGCGGCGCGGCTGTCTCAAGTCTTACCACAGCCATTCTGCGCCTTTTATGAAGCGTTTCTTTCATGATATACCGAAAATCTTCATTGTCCGCCAGCGCCTCGTCATCCGGTGCAATGTCCGCATTTCTTGTCACACAAATATAGTTTTTATCCGACACCTGATACTGTTCAAATACAAGTTCCAAATATTCCATGATCACTTTTTCCATACGGATGTAGCGCACATCATGACCCGGAAGATAAAGAACATCTGAAATATACGGAGGAACAGGTACAATGCCGAGCATAGCATTATTCCCCATCTTCAGCGTCGCCACAACATAAATATCCTTATTCAGCAGATGCGGAAACGGATGATTCGCATCAACAATCTGTGGTGACAAAACCGGAAGCACCTGCTCTTTAAAATATTTTTTAACATACTTCTTTTCCTGCTGCTCCAGCTCCTTAAAATCCATTCCGCATACTCCATATGGCTGGAGCTGTTTCTTTATTTCCGCATACGTTTTATCTCTTTCTTTATAGAGAGGTGCGACCGCTTTATAAATGGCGTCAAGCTGCTGCTTAGGAGTCATCCCTGATCTGATATCCTGCTTCTTACTGTCAGCCTCAGCCATATCATACAGACTTCCTACACGGATCATAAAAAATTCATCAAGATTACTTGTAAAAATTGCGACAAATTTCATGCGTTCCATAAGCGGAACACTCTCATCCTGAGCTTCTTCCAACACCCGCTGATTAAAACGCAGCCATGATAACTCTCGATTTTGTGTATAATCTAACGTTTCTGTCTTTTCCATCCCACTCTCTCCTTCTCTGATTTTCTGTCATTTTCCCACGAAGCAAACTGTTGTCTGCCCTTCCGGGAAAAGTTTCTATTTCTCTAAATATTCCATAAGATCCTCAAATTTTCGTTCTGTATATTTATATCCGTGCTCATAAAACGCATGCAGCGTTTCTTTATTTCTCTCCAGCCTTGAAACCGGTTTTACATGCGGTCTGAGAATAAATATCTCTCCTTTCTTTTCAAGCTGATCCAAATAATTCATCGTTTTATTGTACTCAAAACTTCTCCTGAAAATCGTTCGGATCAAATTCGGATATGATTTGTATGCCCTTTTGTATACTCTCTGCATAGCCGGTGAAAGAACTGATTTCCTATATCCTGAATTCTTCGTAAGGATGACAACAATCTTTTCATTTTCCATCTGCTGCGCTCGTCTGATCGGAACAGAATCTGCCAGTCCTCCGTCAAGATACGGAACGTCATCAATATTCACGATGGGAGTAAGCAGCGGCATACTTGACGACGCCCTGCAAAGCCGCATCAGACGGTCACTGTCATGATCCTCAGTCATATATTCTGCCTTTCCTGTCAGACAGTTTGTCGTAACGATCTGACAGTTGATCTCCGAATTAAAATAGGTCTCAAAATCAAACGGAAGTAATTCCTTCGGATATTTATCAAAGATCAAGTCCATATTCATCAGGCTTTTCTCTTTCACGAAATCTTTAATCCCGTAATAGTAGTTTCCTTCTTTATCAGCCGGTATCATACAATCTCTCGTTCTTCCCGGCTGCCGTGAAACATAATCCACCGCATTACAGGAACCTGCCGAAACGCCGATCACATCTGAGAAATACAAGTCTTTCTCCATCAGATAATCCAGCGCTCCCGACGTAAAAATTCCGCGTGTTGCGCCACCTTCAAGGACGAGTGTTGCCTTCTTTATTGTCATATTGATAACCTCTTTTCTGCTACAATCTACTTCCCTCTTTTAACTTCTCCATTATATAACTTTTTTTCTTATTGTGAAACCGGAAGTTGATTTTTAAACAAATCTTTTCATATTCTTTTCAAATTCTTTTCAAATTCTTCATTTTTCTGACAGAAAACAACAAAGAGGAAAAAATCAAAATACCGAGAGCCTTCTCTTTCTTTCAGACTCTCGGTATCTTTGTTAAAACGGAGACGGAGGGATTCGAACCCTCGTGCCCCGGAGGGCAAACGCATTTCGAGTGCGCCCCGTTATGACCACTTCGATACGTCTCCATATGAAAGCTGTGCAGGAACTTCACACACAGCTTTTACATTATAACAGAATTATTTCCAAAAAGGAAGAGGATATTTTAATTTTAGTCGTCTTCCTCAGTTGTTACAGTATATGTCTGTCTCTTTCTCGCCATCTCATCGCTCTCAAGATACTCATCATACGTCGTGATCTTGTCGATCAACTGTCCGCCCGGAACGATTTCCATAATGCGGTTTGCCGTTGTCTGCACGATCTGATGATCTCGTGATGTGAAGAGCAGTACTCCCGGAAACTTGATCAATCCATTATTGAGCGCCGTGATCGATTCCATGTCAAGATGGTTCGTAGGCTCATCAAGAAGAAGGACGTTCGCTCCGGAAATCATCATCTTAGAAAGAAGGCAGCGTACTTTTTCTCCTCCTGAAAGAACTTTCAGTTTCTTCACCCCGTCTTCCCCTGAGAAAAGCATTCTTCCAAGGAATCCACGGACATAAGTCACATCCTTTTCTTCAGAATACTGTGTCAGCCATTCTGTAATATTATAATCACTTTCAAATTCTCCGCCGAAATCTTTCGGGAAATACGCCTGTGAAGTCGTCACTCCCCATTTGTAAGTACCTTCATCCGGCTCCATCTCTCCGATCAGGATCTTAAAAAGAACTGTTTTGGCAACTTCGTTGCTTCCGACAAAAGCAACTTTATCATCATGACCGAGAGTAAAGCTGATATTGTCAAGTACTTTCACCCCGTCGATCGTTTTGGAAAGACCTTCTACCGTAAGCACTTCATTTCCGATCTCACGGTTCGGACGGAAATCAATATACGGATACTTTCTGCTGGACGGTTTGATTTCGTCAAGCTGGATCTTCTCAAGAGCACGTTTTCTCGATGTCGCCTGTTTTGATTTTGAAGCATTGGCGCTGAAACGAGAAATGAAGTCCTGAAGTTCTTTGATCTTCTCTTCTTTTTTCTTATTCGCCTCTTTCATCTGACGGATCAGAAGCTGACTTGACTCATACCAAAAATCATAGTTTCCTGCGTAAAGCTGTATCTTTCCATAATCAATATCCGCAATCTGTGTACATACTTTATTCAGGAAATAACGGTCATGGGATACAACGATCACCGTATTTTCAAAATTGATCAAAAACTCCTCCAGCCATGCGATCGCGTCAAGGTCAAGGTGGTTTGTCGGCTCGTCAAGAAGAAGGATATCAGGATTGCCGAACAGCGCCTGTGCAAGAAGCACCTTCACTTTCTGCGGACCTGTCATATCTTTCATCGTTTTATAATGAAGCTCTGTCTCGATTCCAAGACCGTTCAAAAGTGACGCCGCATCGGATTCTGCTTCCCAGCCATTCATTGTGGCAAATTCTCCTTCAAGCTCGCTTGCCTTGATTCCGTCTTCGTCTGTGAAATCCTCTTTCGCGTAAATCTCTTCCTTCTCTTTCATGATCTCATACAGGCGGGCATTTCCCATGATTACTGTGTCGAGAACCGGGTATTCATCATATTTAAAATGATCCTGCTGCAAAAAGGAAAGACGCTCTCCCGGAGTGATCGCAACTTCACCGTTTGTCGGTTCAAGCTGACCTGATAAAATCTTCAGAAACGTAGACTTTCCGGCTCCATTGGCGCCGATCAGACCATAGCAGTTTCCTTCTGTAAATTTAATATTGACATCTTCAAAAAGCGCTTTTTTCCCTACACGCAGAGTTACATTATTTGCACTGATCATTACAATATCTCCTTTTTTGAAACTTCGTTTTTTGGGATATGTGATGCTTAACACGCACCAACGCTTATATTAACATACAATCCATAAAAAAGGCAAGGACTTATAGGAAACCTGTACGTTTCCTATATCCCTGCCTTCTGCTCCCCCATATCCGGATATGAAAAAGATCACTCAATGTCTGCCGTTCTCATCGCTATACACTTCACAAAAACGCGCAGCCAAAGAAACCGGCTCATTCCCTGCATAGAGATGAGAAACATCTCCCAGCTTCAATCCCCGGAAACAGGCAATTCCCTGCTCACGTTCCTCTGTCACTATCTCTGTCACCGATGTCGGCGCAAACGCAAAATACTGCCACGCCGCAAAAGGAGACATATTCCACAAATGGGACAGCAATGCACATGTGATTCCAAAATGACAGAAAAATGTCACCGTCTCTGTGCATTCCTTTTCCACTCTATAAGAACTTCCTTCACGAACATATCCGTGATCTGCAAGAAATTTGTCAAACTCAGAAGTCACTCTGTCGTACACTTCTACCGCATCTGAATTCCGGCATATATCAGATTCCCGCCACTTGATCTTATCCATACATTCACCGTGTTCTATCCAATAAGAAGGGGTGATATCCCACACGATCCTCGGCACATACTTCCCATTCTTTTTATCCGCAGTCGGATATGCCTTCTGAAGATGCACCGCCTGATTCAGATCGATCCTTGCCGGAAATTCTCTCAGCCATTCTAACGTCTGCGCGGTCT
>OGRC01000806.1_pt1 | contig 23668 bp, 22 predicted proteins | sample 1553431 | NCBI WGS metagenome assembly OGRC01 (sample SAMEA2580064, study PRJEB22360) | human gut metagenome | biome: human gut; feature: human-associated habitat; material: faeces | place: Denmark | collected 2008/2010
CGCCGATATATTTTCTGCAAACTGTTCCAGCATTGCCGCTCCTTTTTCTGCCGTTGCAGGAATCGGATTTCCATACGTTCCCGAGACACTCAGATCCCCGATTGAGGTGTTATCCATCCCATACACAATCGGTCTGGCGGGATATTCTTCCACCGCCCGCTCCATATGAACGATCTCCGGCTTTACCGCCAGCATAAGTGAGGTCTCAAATTCACATGCATGAAACATACCTCCCCATGTCGGAGTCTCCATATATTCATTATAAATTTCTTTCATTCCCGGATAAAACATCCCCAGTACTTTCACATCTGTTTCATCTTGTATTTCCCGTATCGCGTATTTCATCGTTGACCCGTTCGCCTCATGTCCATTCAAAAAAACGAGAAGTTTTACTCCATATCTTTCTACAGAGCGAACAACATCCTTCAATGTTTCCTGAAGAATATTCTGCCTGACCGCCACGGTTCCGATCCTGTCACGCCAACTCCACGAATACCCGAAATGAATACTTGGATACACAAGAGCCCCTGTTTTTTCTGCTGCCCTTTCAGCCAGTGCTTCTGCCAAATAAACATCGGTTCCAAGGGGAAGATGATATCCATGCTGTTCCGTTGATCCAATAGGAACGATTACTACCGGAAATGCATGTAACTTTTCCTGCACTTCCTGCCATGTCATATCTTTCACCTGATTACTCATATTTTTGCCGCCTCCACATACTTTCGCGCTGTTTGTCTAATTGTTTTTAGATCGGTACTCTGCGCATGTTTCGGGACAAGATTGCTTCCAGCCGCCACACCTTTATATCCTAATCTATAAAAGGTCGTCGCGTTTTCCGGCGTTACCCCGCCAACTGCAACATAGTCCATCCTTGGGAAGGGACCTTTTAATGACTTAATATAATGATTGGAAAATGCATCCGCAGGAAATAATTTCACAAGATGAATTCCACAATTTGCCGCTGCCTGAACTTCAGAGGGCGTCAACACGCCGGGAAGAACTTCTATCTTCCGTTTCAACGCATACCGGACAATCTGCTCATCAAATCCAGGAGTCAAAATATACGGCACACCCATATCTGAAAGGACATCAATCTCTTCTTTTTTTGTCACTGTCCCTGCGCCAATATAAACATCTCGACCTTTGAAATGCTTTCTGCTGGTTCTAATGCATTGCATCCCGTTTTCTCCGTCACTTAGAGAAATTTCAAACCATCGGATCCCTTCTTCCACAAGTCCTTCCATAATAGGAATAATTTCTTTTTCTGCCACCTCACGAATGATCGACACAAGTTTTGCATTTTCTAACATCATTTCACTCCCTAATAAACTGCCAGCCATCGTTTCGGATTTTCTACAAAAATTTTATTAATGACATCCTCACTTACTCCTTCATCGAGAAGTCTTGGAATGAATTTTGTTTTAATATATCGAAATCCCGGACCGCCTCCATATCCTTCCAAATAAGATGCTCTTCCCATATCACCCGAAATAAGAAGCTGATCGGTATATCCGTGGGATATCAATGACTTAATTAATGCAATTCTAACACTGTCCGGATAATATTTTACCTTTCCCGGTCCGTCAAATTGAATATAAATTCCCCGATCTGCAAGTTTCAGCAAGTAATATTCATCCGGATTCCGATCTAAATGTCCTAAAACAACGGTAGAAAAATCTACTTTTTCACGGGCAAGAATGTCTAACAGTTCCATTCCCATCGTTCCGGCTTCGGTATGCCCCCAAATTGGCGCTCCACACTTTTTCTGTGCCTGTGCCGCTGCAACTGCCGTTTTTTCTTCGAGCGGATGGATCATATTATAATATGTACCAATTTTTATGAACCCTGCTCTGATCCCGTCTCTTCCTTTTAGGATATCATCTGCAAGAATATTGGAAATCTCTTCTGTGCTTTTTTCTTCTACCCACTGCGGATAGTAAATATGTTTGTTAAATCCGGTTGTAGCAATAACATGAACGCCTGTCTCTTCAGACATTTTTTTCAAAAGAGGCAGATTACGGCCATAATCTAAAGTAGATGCCTCTACCAATGTCTGTCCGCCTACCGATTTAAACAGCTTCAATTCCTCTACGCTTCCTTCATAATCACTGACTTCCAAATCCCTGTCTTTCTGACATATTGGCGGAACTGCATACAAATGTTCATGCGGGTATGTAAATCCCATTTCATCCGCCTTAATGTCTCCGCAAACCGTTCTCGCAAATTTCATTCTCATACCGCCTTCCTTTTTCCACTTTCCTTTTAAACTCCTGCAATCATTCCTATCAAGCGCATGAATACAGCCACAAGAATTGCGTCTGTCGATGCAAACCACAGACCTTCCACTCCATATCCTGTCACATCAATTAACGGATACGCCAGCGCCACGATCAGCGTAAATAAAAATCCTAAAAGAAATGAAGCGACAACGCATCCTCTTTTGCCACCTAATTTATCGCCAAACACTCCGGCAGCTCCGCCCATGAAAAATAAGCCTATCACTCCCGGTAATACAACAACTTCCAACTGAGTCGAAATCAAAGTTGCAAGAATTCCGCCGACCATTGCACAGAGAAAACCAACTGTTGTAGCAACCGGACCACTTGCATAAAAGATCGGAACATCCAACGCAGGTCTTGCACCCGGAATGAGTTTCTCGCTGATTCCTTTAAACGCCGGAATAATCTCACCAAGAAACATTCTGACACCTTGAAGCAGTACGAGTACTCCTGCTACAAATGTCATTGCCTGAATAACTGCATACACGATCACATTTTGTCCACCGGCTAATTCTGAAACAACTTCCGTTCCAGCCATCAAAGCTGTAAAGATATAAACTACGATCATAACGATACTCATAAGAATTGACATATCTTTCAAAAAGTCAAGTTTGTTCGACACTTTTACCTTTTCCCATGTATCCGTTTCTTCATCACGATTTTTCTTTCCGACTAACTTTCCAACAAATCCACTAAAAACAATCAGAGAACTTCCCCAAAATCCAAATGCAACCTCATCTGTTTTTAAAATTTTTCTTGTATAAGGCTGAGCGATTGCCGGAAATGCAACCATACAAATTCCCTGAACAACAGAACCGATTGCAACCGCCGTCCATCCGTTGATCCCCATCTGATCCAACACGATCGCCATCGTTCCTGCAAATGAAAACATCATATGTCCTGTCAGGAAAATATACTTAAACGGAGTAATTCTCGCCAAGATAATATTAATCACAAAAGATAAAAGCATAATCATAGGCGTTTCAAATCCAAGCACTGTCTGAACAGCCGCTACTAACGCATTATCTTCGGGAACAACGCCCGACATTCCAAATGCCGCGTTAAACATTGTACTAAACGGTGTCAATGCAGATGCAATCAAACTTGATCCTGCGCTCAAAATCAGAAAGCCCAGCATTGTTTTCATTGTTCCTTGAATCACGGTTGATGGTCTGTTTTTCATCGCAATAAGACCGATCATAGCTACCAATCCCAATACAACTGTAGGCTCACTTAAAAATTTCACAAAAAAATTCACCATAATATACCGCCTCCTTACTCATTCAAATATGGTCTGATCTTTTCTTCGATTTCTGCTTTATCTAAGAGATTCGTAATTGCCAATACCGGAACATCTGCCTCGATCTGTTTTGCAATCTCTGATGACGCCACGATCAAGTCACAGCTTTTCCCTTTATAAGAACCCAGATCTGTCGCCTCGCCTTCTACCGTAATGCCTTGCTTTCTTCCAATTTCTTTCACCGACATTAACAACATAAGACTTGTCCCAAATCCCATTCCGCACACTGTTACAACCTTCATCTTCTCGCCTCCTTTTCCATCAATTTTTCCAGTTCCTCATATGTATTCAAAGCTGCCAGTTTTTCAATCATCTGATCGCCTGCCAGCAAAGAACTCAAATCCTGCAAAAGTTCAATGTGCCCATCGTCTGATACTCCCCCCAGTGCAAACACAACCCAAACAGGGTCATTACAAGGATGATGAAAACAAACCGGTTCTTTTAGTTTCACAAAACTAATGCATGGTTCTTTTACATTTCCACCTGGTCTTGCATGCGGCAATGCTAACCCCGGAGCCATTACCATGTACGGTCCGAGCCTTTGATAGGAATCTATCATTTCTTTTACATATCCTGCTTCTGCTTTTTTACTTTCGACAAGAATATTTCCACAATATTCGATTACCTCTTCCGGCGTAGATAAAAGAGGCGGATCCAACCGCACCATTTCTTTTGTCAGCATCCGTTTCAGTCTATTTCCCATAATACACCTCCATATAGCGTTCTACCTCTTCCGCCGATTTACAGGACAATAATCTGTTCTTATCTTCCAGGTTCAAAAAGAGATGGAATATATATTCTAATTCTTCTTTCATACGGTCATCCCCTCGTTGGAAACACCCCATAACAACTAATTTCACTGATGTTCTTCCCCAAATAATCGGTTCTTTCAATAACGCAAATACAAGAAAACTGTTGCCTTCGATCAAGCCGTGAGGCATTGCGATTCCCTCCACAATTTCTGTCGATACCAGATTTTCACGCCCCACGATCCCTTCTGCTTCCTGTTCCGTAATAAACCTTTTTTCTCTGCACAGATCACATAAGTAATTCAATAACTCCATTTTTTCCATATATCGGTCGATATACAAATACATTTTCGGTACGCTCTCATACCTCCATTTTTGGTGGTGCGCCAAATTTCCGACAAGTTGTTCCAATGCAATCTGTTCTTTAATATCCAGCATAGGGGACAGCCACACCCACGGTTTATCTGCAATTTCCGACTCTTCTATCGGAAATGTCGTAATGAAAAAGTCTACATTTTCTGCTTCTTTTTCTGCCTCCTCTAAAAGACAGATTCCTATCACTTCGAGGTGAGGATATTTATTGTGCAGTCTGCTTTCCAACAATTTTGCCGAACCGATTCCACTTCCGCAGATAATCGCGCATTTCCATTTTTTAGATTTCAGGCTTCTCTCCAAATAGGATGCGAAATGCATTCCCAAAAAACTGATCTCATATTTACTTAACGAAAGCTTTGTCCATACCGAAATCTCCTCCGCCACTTCCATCGCATAGTAATATGCCGTAGGGTAACTTTCCAAAACATCATTGTAAAACAGATTTTCTGTCTCCATCCCCAAAAGATATCTGCTGAAATTAGACGCCAAATGAAGCACGAGTCCGTTTACTAAAATATCATCCTGAAACAAATCTACTTTATAATCGTTTTTAATTCTCTGAAACGCTCTCTCTGTCAGATCCTGATAAAACTGAAGATTTTTTTCGTTAACACTGTCTACATACCCGTTTTGCCAAAAAGCCTGTCTGTAAACAAGGGCAAGGTATATGTTTTCTATTTCCGCATCAGATTTCGGACAGGCTGCTGTTCCAAGCCTGTTTTGGATATCACGGACAACTTCCATATCATGATTCAAATGAACTGTCTGACTAATATTTGCGAAATAATCGGTCTTAATCGTTTTCCCTATCGCAATCCTCTGCCTTTGTATCAACAAATATTTCAAAAAGAATAGTTCATTTTCTTTCCTTTTATACACTGATTTCTGTGCAAGCTCCGCATCAATCTCACTTCTCACTTTCGTCAACATTTCTTTTGAAACACTAAAAATCTTCTCTGTCTCTTCTAATGACTGCTTCTGCAGCAATTTATATAAATAATTTCGTATATAAACCTCACTGCCTCCTACAAAAAAACCGACATATGGCTTATTTAAAAGCCTAAGACCTTCTTTTTCCAGCTTCCTCTCTGCTCTTTCCATAATTTTAGACATACCTGATCTGCTATAGTGCAAAAGCTCTGCAAGATCATCCAGCTTACATGTCGGCTCTAAAAACAATTTATAAAGCACCTTTGTCACTTCCGCATCTTCTTCAACTGCCAGCACATCCCTGAATTTTTCCTCTTCAACAATCTCTAACCGATATCCTCTTCCCTTTACTGTATGAACCAAAAATCCATATTTTAAAGACTGTTCTTTTAATTCTTTCATATACCGGATCACTGTCCGCTGACTGATTCCAACCAGCTCCCCAAGTTCTTGTGAATTCAAAAATTCTTTTGAGGATTCCAACAGAGCCTCTAATAACTGTCTGTATTTTTCCTGCATTTTCAAGCTCCTGTTCCTCCTTCCCTTTCTCTTCACTGTTGTTATATTGATTATAATAATATCCATTTATGAAGTCGATATGCATTTATGGCAGTTGACACATGCCAATTTTCTCACCTCTCGCCTGTTCAATAGTAATCATCAATCACACTTCGATTTGCCATAAAATCTCAGTACAAATACTACGCTGTCGTACAGATGATTCGCAGATCGGCCTTTTCAAATCAACGAGCTGCTCATCCCAAAGAACGTCTATATTGTATAGAACAGCATTTTCTACACGACAAAAAAAAGACAGATAACTCTGTCTTTTCTTTGTCTCACTATCTGCAATTATTTTCTGATCTGTCCATTGCCGAATATAATATATTTTGTCGTAGTCAGCGCTTCAAGTCCCATAGGTCCTCTTGCATGAAGCTTTTGGGTACTGATTCCGATTTCAGCTCCGAAACCAAACTCAAAGCCGTCTGTAAAACGCGTAGATGCATTTACATATACAGCCGCCGCATCGATCTCATCTTGGAATTTCAGGGCATTGTTATAATCATTTGTGATGATGGATTCGGAATGTCCTGTATTATATTTATTAATATGACTGACCGCCTCATCAATGGACTCCACTGTCTTAATTGAAATAATCGCGTCAAGATATTCCATTCCCCAGTCTTCTTCAGAAGCTTCTTTAATTTCCGGACAAACCGCGCGGGCTCTTTCATCCCCGCGTATTTCAATTTCATGTTGTTTTAATTTCTCAACAATCGGTGGAAGCGCCTTTTCCAACACTTTACTATGGATCACAAGTGATTCACATGCATTGCAGACTCCCATTCTCTGCGTCTTGGCGTTTTCAATAATATCAACTGCCATACGGATATCCGCCGTCTCATCTACATAAACATGACAGTTTCCCGTTCCGGTCTCAATAACAGGCACTGTACTGTTCGCCACGACATTCGCGATCAACCCTGCGCCGCCTCTTGGAATAAGTACATCGATCAAGCCGTGCATCTTCATCATCTCATTCACAACTTCCCGACTTGTATCCTCGACAAGAAGAACAAGATCCTGACAAAGTTTCGCTTTGCGCAGCGCGGATTTGATTGCACGGACGATCGCCTGATTCGAACAGATCGCATCGCTTCCGCCGCGCAAGATCACCGCATTCCCGGTCTTAAAGCAAAGACCAAAAGCATCAGCAGTCACGTTCGGTCTTGACTCATAAATGATTCCCACAACACCAAGCGGAACTCGCTTCTGACCGATCCGTAAACCATTCGGACGAATTTTCATCGAAAGGATTTCTCCAACCGGATCATCAAGGGAGGCAATCTGCCGGAGTCCTTCTGCCATATCTTCAATCCTTTTTTCAGAAAGTGCCAAACGGTCGATCAGAGACTGTTTCACTCCTTTTTCCTCTGCTGCCTTCAGATCTTTTTGGTTTTCTGTAAGGATTATCTCCCGCTGCGCGATCAACTCATCTGCTACCGCGCAAAGTCCTTTATTTTTCTCCGCCGTTCCGAGTTTTGCCGCTGCCGTGGCGGCATTTTTTGCATGATTTGCAAGCATTTCCATATATGATTCCATTTATATGCTCCTTTCTTCCCGCCCGACGTCAGGCAGTACGCATTATTATAGCTGAACTGTTATAAATTTTTCTTATTGTATCACCTATCGCACTTTTGTGCCACTCTTTCTTTATAAAACAGTTTTCAAACAGCTTTTGAAGCACTCTTTTTGCAGGACTTTAATCTCGTGCCGCCGCCTTTTTATAGATCTGATAAATATCTTCCTGATCCAGTTTCTTTACACATCCTATCGTCCGTTTTCCGAAATGACTGCATTTTAATGCAAGTTCCCGCATCTGCTCTTCACTTACTTCAAGTTCAAGTCCTCCAAGATCTGTCGGCATTTCGATCTGTCTGAAAAATGTTTCCATCGCCTCGATTCCCTTTTGGATTACCATATCTCTGTCGCTGTCTTTTTTCACACCCATAACATTGACCGCAAACTGTTCAAACCGATTCGGAAGAGCTTCCCATACATAACGAGCCCAGCTTCCCCATACCGCGGCCAAGCCTGCGCCGTGCGCCACATCGAACATTCCTCCCAGTTCATGTTCAAGCTGATGACATGCCCAGTCGCCGCCGTCATTTCCACATGCCATCAATCCGTTATGAGAAAGGCTTCCCGCCCACATCACTTCTGCCCTTGCCTCATAACAATCCGGAGCATCCATCAAAATCTTCGCATTTTTCATCACCGTACGCAAAAGATGTTCACTAAGTCCATCCGTTAATTCCATATTGTCGCAATGGTTAAAATATCTTTCCATCGTATGCATCATAATATCCACGCATCCGCTCGCAGTCTGATATTTCGGAAGCGTCATTGTCAGTTCCGGATTCATAACTGCAAATTTCGGTCTGCAATAACTGCTGTTATATCCGCGTTTCAGCCATCCGTTCTCATTTGTGATGACAGACGAATCACTCATCTCCGAACCTGCCGCCGCGATCGTAAGCACAACTCCGATCGGAAGACATCCGCATGCCTGACGTTTCTTCTCATAAAAATCCCAAACGTCCCCTTCATTCTTCACACCATATCCGATCGCTTTTGCAGAGTCGATCACACTTCCGCCTCCGACTGCAAGGATAAAATCCACACCCTCTTTTCGGCACAGATCGATACCTTCATACACAAGCGACAATCTCGGATTCGGAACAACTCCGCCCAAAGAAAGATAGGAAATACCTGCCTCATCAAGTGATGCAAAGATCCGGTCAAGAAGACCGCTTCTTTTTACACTTCCGCTTCCGTAATGAACAAGCACTTTCCTGCAATCTTGTTCTTTGACAAGCTGTCCGATCTGATTTTCCGTCTCTTTTCCAAACACGACCTTTGTCGGCGCATAATATTGAAAATTTTCCATTATTGTTTATCTCCCTTCAAATCATAATAAAAAATATACTGCTGCATTACTCCTGCGCATCCCTTGTATTTCTTAAACGGAAATTTACCCGCATATACTGTATCAAGCACCTTTTGAATATGCGTATCAACCGGAAAAGCATCAAGCTTATGAAGCGCAAACAGACAGATACAATCGGCAACCTTACCGCCGATACCTGACAGCTGCAGCAATTCTTTCCTTGCTTCATCATAAGACATCTCTTTTATTTTTTCAAGATTCACTGTGCCATCTGCCGCCATCCTTGCCGTCTTACACAAGTATTTACTTCTGTAACCAAGCTTAAGCGCCCGAAGTTCTTCTTCGGACGCCTGTGCCAGTTGTTCTGCTCTTGGAAACGCATAGTATTCTTTTCCGTCATATGTCTCTTTTCTGTCCCCATACTGCCGACTGATGTTCTGTATCATCATCTTGATCCGTGGGATATTACTCTGCTGGGACAAAAGAAACGTCACGATCATTTCCCACAAATCTTGTCTCAGAATCCGAATGCCGCTCCCGAATTGTGCAGCCTTTCTCAAATATTCATCCCCTTTTATAAGAGACAGGTAATCGTTATAGCATGTATCGAGATCAAAATATCCTTTCCAAACTTGTTCAAATTCTTCCTGCGTGCAGTAAAACCTCACCTTTCCAACGCTGTTTTCCGCTTTTTCTCCGTCATCCGGCGCTTTTGCTTCTTTTGGATCTTCTAAAACCTCAATTTTTAAATACCGGTCTCCTGCTGTAAGTTCATAGAATTTTTCCGTTCCCTCTATCGGGTTCAGCCTGAAACATTGCCCTGAAGCGCAGATCTGTGAAATGGAAAAATTTTCTTTTTCTATCGTAATCATCTTTTTGAGTTCTCCTTTTTTACGGCGCTTTTCCTTCCAATGTCTGATCAATGATACTTCTCATAATATCTTCCGTAAGCTGTCCGGTCACATATCCATAAAGATTTCCGTCACGATCGATCATATATGTTGTCGGGAAAGCCGAAATACCGTACCACTCAAACATTTCGCCTGTTTCATCCATCAGCACCGGATATGTATATCCGTTCTCCTTCATAAAGTCCGTAATCTCCGAAACAGTTCCCTCCTGTCCGACTCCCGGACCTGCAACTCCAAGGATCACAACTTCTGCTTCCTCGCCCTTCTGTGCATATTCTTCATAAAGTTTTTGGATTTCCGGCATCTCATTCCGACATGGACCACACCATGTCGCCCAGAAATTCAAAAAGACAACTTTCCCTTTATAATCATCCAGATTATGTGTGTTTCCATACTGATCTTTCAATCCTGTCATATATGCGCGGACTTTTTCTCCATCCTGTTCTTCTGTCTGTTCTTCTGTCTGTTCTTCTGTCCCTTCTTCTGAAGATTCAGCCGATTCTTCTCCAGCGGCTGTACTGCCTGCCCCATCTTTGTCAACAGATGAATCTTCCTTCTCACTGTCCTGCGCGGTCTGCTGTCCGATCGAAGACAAGTATCCGGTAATATCATTCATTTTTCCGGTAAACATCAGCAGTCCCATGAGCACCATGAGCACTCCTCCAACCTTCACCGTATAACGAACAACTTTCATATGTTTTTTAAAGAAATTTAAAAGCTGTGCGGTAAAGATCCCTGCCAAAAGAAACGGCAGGACAAATCCAAGTGTATAAACTCCGATCAAAAGAAAGCCTTTCGCACCCGACTCTGCACTTCCTGCCATCAGAAGAACGCTTGTCAGCGCCGGGCCCACACAGGGCGTCCACGCAAAACTAAATGTGAATCCCATGATCAAAGCTGTAATCGGCGACATTGTCATTTTATCAAGATGAAGCGGAAGCCTGTGTTCTGATCCGAGCACTTTGGAGCTTCCAAAAACTCCGAGCTGATATAACCCGAACAAAACGACTAATATTCCTCCGATCCTTGCAAACAGCATTCTCTGTTCATGGAAGAAACTTCCGGCAGCCGATGCGCCCAACCCGAGGATGAAAAATGCTCCTCCGATCCCTGCTACGAAAAAAAGTACTCTTAAAAATAATTTAATCCTATTTCCCTTCATTCCGCTGTCCTGCCCGCTTCCAAGCGCCGTATTCAAACCGCCTGACAAGTACCCCAGATAAAGCGGTACAAGGGGCAATACACAAGGAGAAAAAAAGCTTAATAATCCTTGTACAAAAACTGTAACTGCGGAAATTCCGGTCTCAATCGAAAATCCCATATCCTACTCTCCGTTCTTTTTCTTTTTTGTTTTTTTGTTATCTGTGTTTCTTACTTTTTGCTTTCTTTTCTTATAACATATTTTTTACGCTTTGGACAGTGATATTATCACCAACAAAAAAGCGTCCGTGAACAATGACTTTTTACAAGTCTTGTCCGCGAACGCTTCCTAATTCAGCTTAAACAGTTATTGAACTGCCTGCATTCTGTATCTATACTGCTATACCACAGATCTGCATAACCCGAAATTTATGAATTTCTTCTTAGAGAAGTTCATTCTGATGTGTTCCGTACAGATATTCATCAATCGTATTAATAATGCGATCCTCGATCAATTCTACCGGATCGTTCTTCAAAGATCCTTCACGTACTTTCGTATACTGGATCGGCATGAACTGGCTGAGCAGATTCAGCGGAATTCCAAGTGTGCGAAGGTTCGTAAGCAAACGGTCTGCAGCAGCTTCTACAGCCGGTGTCGGCATATAATATCTGCAGCGGTCTGAGAAAGAATATTTTCTCTTCAGACGAATCTCAAGTTCTGTTCCCTGATAATGTTTCTTCCAGTTTTTGTCATTTTTAAGCATCTCAGCATCAAGAACTTCTGCGAACTTACTCGGCTCTGTATCTGTTCCGTAGATCAGTTCTTTCTCGATATTTTCCAAAGCAAACATCGCTTCACGCATAGCAAATGTAAGTCCCGGACCTACTTTCAAAATGCCGACGCCATCTTCTACAAGCTCACGCAATTTGATCTTTGTCTGATAGTCTGTAGAATGTCCTTCAAATACAAGTGTCGGAAAATCTTTGATCGCAGCCATAAGATCTTTTGCTTTCTCGCGGTCATACTCTGTACATCCGCTGTCTTTCTCTTCTACGCCCGGCTGAACAACAACTCCGATTACACGCTCCCATACGTCTTTATCAAGACCTTCTTCTGCAAAAGCTTTCTCGAATGCCGCAACTGTATTCTTAAAATCTTCTACTTTCGTTACCTGAACTCCGTTATCTTCTGCTCCGACAGCTCCGCCCGGGATCGGCACTTCACTTCCGATTACATATACCGGCGGGATTGCTTCCGGATCACGCGCCAGCAGTTCCTTGTATGTCTCTTCTGCAACTTTTGCAAGATGAGCGCCGCGTCCTGCGATAATCTCATCTGACAGACGAACCTCTTCCGGATCGCTGTTCACCTTCATACTTGTATCAATATGGATCTTTGTAAATCCTGCAGCTACATAGTGACGGATCAATTCTTCTGAATCAGCCATCGCCTCTGCTTCATCTTTATATGCGAATGTAAGCGGTCCTAAATGATCTCCTCCAAGAAAGATTCTGTTGCGGTCAAATCCGTTACGATCCGCAATCTCAAGAACAAATTTTTTAAAGTCAGCAGGTGTCATACCTGTATATCCGCCGTTCTGATCGCACTGATTTGCCGTACTCTCGATCAAAACGCAGGATCCGTCTGAAAGGCCTCTCTTAAACGCCGCCTCGATAACATAGCCGTTGGCGCTGCACACAGAATAAATTCCGACATTTTTACCCTGTTTCTGCAATTCAACAATTTTTTTCAATGGATTTTGTCGCATGATAAACTCTCCTTTTCGATTTACTTTGTTATATTTATCGTAGCACTTTCAATTTGCGCCTACTTTGGATTAATTAAACAATCGTTTGCATTTTTTGAGAAAGTGCAAAATGGAAATGCGAAATCACCTGTTCTGTGCTATACTTATAGCGAAAATAATTAATTAAAATGTAATAACAAGAAATTACATTAAATTCTAAAGAATCGAGGTTGACATTATGCCATTAGTTACAACAAATGAAATGCTGAAAAAAGCGCAGGCAGGACATTACGCAGTAGGCGCATTCAACGTGGAAAATATGGAAATGGTCATGGCGGTTATCAAGGCAGCCGAGGAAATGAACTCCCCGGTCATCATGCAGACAACTCCATCCACAGTAAAATATGCAGGACTTGACTATTATCTTGCAATGGTAAGAACAGCCGCAGAACGTGCAAGCGTTCCGGTAGCGATCCACCTTGACCACGGCAGCAGCTTTGAACTTGCAATGCAGGCTCTCCGCACAGGATATACTTCTATCATGATCGATGGTTCTCACGGCTCTTTCGAGGAGAACATCACTTTAACACGCAGAGTGGCAGACGCATGTCTTCCTTCTCAGATCAGCGTAGAAGCTGAGCTTGGTAAAGTCGGCGGTAAAGAGGATGATCTTGAAGCAGAGAACGATTCTCCGTACACAGATCCTCAGCAGGCAAAAGAATTTGTAGAGCGTACAAACGTAACTTCACTTGCAGTTGCAATCGGAACAGCACACGGACTGTATCAGGGGACACCGAAGCTTGACTTCGAACGTCTTGCTGCAATTCGCGAAGTTGTTTCTATTCCTCTTGTACTTCACGGAGCTTCCGGTGTACCGGACGACGCAGTACGCGAGTCTATCAAACTTGGTATCTGTAAAGTAAACTTTGCTACAGAGCTTCGTATCGCATACAGCGACGGCGTGAAGAAATATCTTGCAGAGAATCCGGACGGTTTCGATCCGAAGAAATACGGAACTGTAGGTATGGAAAACGTTACAGCTCTCGTAAAAGAAAAAATCAGCGTATGCGGATCTGAAGGACAGGCTTAATTATAAGCTTTCCCCGCATAAACATATAAAAAATACAGACCGGAGAATTTATCAGATCTTCGGTCTGTATTTTTTATTTTTATCTTCCTGTCATTTATTTCATTTTTGTCAGCGCAATTATATGCAGAATTGCAAAGTATATACCAACAAGAGCAATTCCTCCACTGAGTACACATAAGCCAACAGAATACTTTTCTACATATGCATTCAATACGACAAGCACTGCAAGAAGAAGATACAGTATAATAAGAACGACCACTTTTCCCTTCGCCTTATTTTCCACGATGTACTGAAGCGCCGAAACACGGCGTTCAAAATCCACATCATTTACCACTTCCATTTTTTTCAAAAATCCGCGGCGGAACGCAAATTCTGCAATCGCCATCATTACTGCCCAGGCAACCGCTGCCTGAAGCCATGTCAAAAACGTTGCGCCGAACAGAATTGCCGCAAACAGAAGCACAACAAAACGATTTTTAAAAAACAGCGCCGAGTTCTCATGCTTTTTATCTACGAGATACCCTTTTTTGGTAATCATATCGTAAAAAATAACCCGTCCCTTTTTATCTGTATAAATATTTCTGCCTGACAGGCGGATCTTCTCCACCGGTTTCGATTTTTTCTTAGCCATTTTTAATCATTCCACAATCTTTCATTTTCTAGTTTTTATCTAACATTGCTTTTCCCATGCAGTATGTCTGAAGTACCTGATAATCACGGTCAAGAACAACAAGGTCAGCATCCAATCCGACTTTAATAGAACCTTTGCGATCATCGATCTTTAAGCATGCAGCCGGGTTCTTCGTACAAGAATTAATTGCTGTATCTACCGGAACAAGCGCTTCTTCGATCAGAATACGCAAACCGTCATTAATATGAAGTGTAGATCCAGCCAGTCCTTTTGATGATGTCAGATGCGCACTTCCATCTTCGTAAATCTCAATCTCGTTTCCGCCGAAAATAAATTTCGATCCTGCCGGTGAACCTTTTGCCATAAGTGCATCACTTACCATGATTCCGTAATGAGGTCCTTTTGCTTCAAAGAACTGATGAAGCGCTAACGGTGTTGAATGGTTACCGTCACAAATAATCTCTCCGTACATGCTCTTCATTCTGTAAGCAGCGCCTACAAGTCCGTTTGCACGATGATTAAACGGTGTCATTCCATTGTATACATGTGTCATTGATCTTGCACCATGAGCAAATGCCTGTACTGCCTCTTTGCTTGTTGCAGCGGAATGTCCGATACTTACAACAACTCCGTGATCTGCACAGTAGCGTGTCAATGCAAAATCATCATCTGTCTCTGTTGCCATTGTAATATATTTGATCAATCCGTTCGCTGCTTCCTGGTATTTCTTAAACTGCTCTACCGTCGGTTTTACAATATACTGTTCCGGCTGCGCTCCCTTGTATTTCATATCAAGGTACGGTCCTTCAAAATGAACTCCCAGAATCTCTGCGCCTTCATATCCGTCTTCAACAACTTTTGCCACGTTTTTCAAAGCGTTCGTCAAAACTTCTTCGCTCTGCGTAATTGTTGTTGCAAGGAGAGCCGTTACGCCTTCATCTACGATATTACGAACCCAGTAACGAAGTCCGTCTTCTTTCGCATCGTTTGTATCAAATCCATACGCTCCATGGCAGTGTACGTCGATAAATCCCGGTAAAATGCGGTTATCACCGTAATCACAGTCTACCGGATGTTTTCCGTACTCATAGATGTCAACGATTTTTCCGTCTTTCACTTCAATCTGTGCTTCTACGAACTGATCTGCAAACCAAACTTTTTTACTTTGAATAATCATTACAATTCCTCCTGTCTTTCGTAGGATATACGAATCCCACATCTTGATTTTCATTAAAAAATGTTATATTATTTAAAAAGTACAAATCGTTTTTTACAACCGAGGTATACCATCATGACAAATCAACATACAACAAACAAATTTGAACCTTTCGGATCATTTTATGATGAACCGCTCGATACTCAAAAACATAATTTAAATCAATGGGAGTTTGCTGCATCTTCAAAAAAATTAGATACTCTCTTTCTTTTTCCATGCGAAATATATATAGAGTGTCCCGCCGGGTTGGCGCTTCTTCTTATCGCCGCATCTCCTGACATGACGGATCTGAAAACAGTTCCGCTGCGTCATAATTTAAAACTTGCGCCGAACACTGCATTTAACCTGATTCCGTTGACCTCTTCTCTTACATGGCGCATCCTTATAGCGAAAAACTGCTGTAAAGAACAGCAGCCTGCAGATTTTACAAAACCTCTGCCAACGCCGTATACATACCAGCCTGTATCTGTACCGTTCCATTTGAGACGGATTGTAGACTGCTGGTTTACGAAGCAGTCCAAAGCGTGTCACATCGCACAGCCTGCGCATAAATCATACGAATTGATCTATGTATACGAAGGCAGTCTGGATATCACGCTTTCTTCCGGGAAGAACACGCTTCAGCCTCATGATCTGATCATATACCGTTCAGACAAAGCTGAAATGTCCGTTCAGGACGGCTGTTCCTATCTCACAGTTGTGTTTGAGGTAAATCACAGACGCTCTCTGCATGTCCTGGATCATACATTTCACTGTACAAGTGAGATGCAGCAGATCCTTTGGAAACTTTTGATTGAAAGTGATGAACATTCCTACTATACGCACACTTTAATGATCTGCTATCTTCAGGAAGTCCTTCTGTTGATCATGCAGTTCTATGAGACAATGAACCATAAAACGCTTTTGACAGACAGCAAGTCGGCTCAAAATGACCTTCTCTCCGAGATCTTATCCTACATGAACAAACGTATAACCGAGCCGCTCACGATTGAAGATATCTGTCATGAATTTTTTATCTCGCGATCTTCCCTGCAGGCATTGTTCAAGACACACCTAAATACTTCGCCGAAAAACTATCTGCTCAATATTAAGCTTCAAAAGAGTAAAGAGCTGATCCGCGAGAACCAGTACACAATCAGTGAGATCGCATACAGACTCGGTTTCAGCTCCATCCACTACTTTTCGAGGCTGTTTAAAAAATATTTTAACACAACGCCAAGCGACTATGCCAGAAAAGCAGCCGAGAACCAAAACCGCCAAAACAAACTATGATTATATCTGCATGATGCTTTAGTCTGTGATTACGTTCTGAATGCTGTATCGGGAAATTTGGATCACAGTGCTTTTGTTGATCTCCACATCGATCACATCATTTTTGATCTTAACGATCTTTCCGTAAATACCACCCGCGAACATGATGCGCGCTCCGACTTTAATTGCTCCTTGCAGATCGCGCATCGCTTCGCGGTTTTTCTTCATGTTTCTTGAAGACATTGCGATCAGAACGATTGCGCAGACACCGACAAGCACTGCAACTGTAACACAAGTCCAAATAATAACTTCACTGTTAATAGCCATAATTATATTTTATCCTCCTTATCGGAACATGGTCTGCCTTTCGGCAAACCATGTTCTTTCTCTTCCAAGCCAGTCTTATTTTCTTGTATACGGATAAAGTGTAACACCTTTTACAACTCGGTTTACTTCACCTGTCGGACACGGATTATCCGGTGTAATGTCAAGTGAAAGTGATTTAAGAACTGCAAGTGTCTGTGCAAACAAGATATAGTCAAGTCCGAGAAGAATATTCTCATTCTCCTCTTTCATATCATATACAACTGTATAATCTGCAAGCGCTGAAACTGCCTCATCTGCGCTGCTCATAACAACTACGATCTTGTTTCCTTTTCTCTGTCCGCTCATTTCCTTGAGAAGATCAACTTCATACTGTCTTGTATAAGCTTCATCACTCAAATATACAACTGTCAATGTTGTGTCATCAACGATTGATTTCGGGCCATGACGGAATCCCATCGGTGTGTCATACATTGTAACAACACGGCCTGCTGTCAGCTCAAGCATCTTAAGAGCAGATTCCTGAGATGTTCCTTTTAATGTGTTGCTTCCAAGGTATACGATACGCTCGAAATTATATTCGTCAACGATCTGCTGAGCAACGCCATAGTTATTGTCAAGGAAGTTCTGTCCTGCTGCTGCAATCTTGCGAACTTTTTCAACTGTCTCTTCCAGCTCATTCAGGTGGAAGCAAAGATATGTTGCAAGATACATATTAGAGTAACTTGATGTCATTGCAAAACTCTGGTCATGTGTCTCATCTGTCAGGTTGATTGCATAGCAGTTGTGTGTCTCTGCTGCACGTTTGGAAAGAGCTCCGTTTTTATTACATGTTACAAAGAGATGATAAACGTTATCGCACACGCTCTCTGCCGCATCTACTGCTCCAACAGACTCCGGTGAGTTTCCTGAACGTCCGAAGCTGATCAAAAGCGTCGGTTTCGTACGGGACAGATAAGCCTCCGGTGTAGCAACGATATCTGTTGTTCCGTAAGATTTTACTTTGTGGTCGAGCAGTCCTGCAAGATGAGCAAACAATGCGTTTCCTACGAACTCACTTGTTCCTGCTCCTGTAAGGATCACATCGAAATCATCACATTTGATTACCTGATCGATAAATTTCTGAAGTTCATCTTTGTGCTCTTCGATCTGACGGCATGTCTTCTCCCATGTCGCCGGCTGCTGATAGATTTCCGACAATGTAAATGTTGAAGATGTCTCCTTCATTTTGTCTTCTGTGATACCAAAAATTGTACTCATAATTTATCTCCTTTCGTACTGCTTTTTGCAGCGTGTTTTATAGTATGCAGTTAATATTCAGACTTACGGCTGTATTCTTTCAAACGAACATCAGCCATATTTGTTAAAAGCCTCGTTTTAAATTCCGTCTTCAGACTCTTCCTGTACTACCTGCTTGAATTCATATTTTGTTACCTGCTCTTTTCCTGTCTCAAGTACAGACTCTACAAGTCCATCCAAATCGTCCATGAATTTACGCGACATTACGATCTCTACGAGCATCGGCAGGTTTGTGCCCGCAACAATACGTACATTCTCTTTTCCATGTCCGAGCGAAGCTGCAACGTTAAACGGTGATCCGCCCATCAAGTCTGTAAAGATAATAATTCCTTCACAATCTTTCAACTCATCCATTGCTTTCGCAATCTCTGTTGTCAATTCTTCCGTTCCGTATGTCGGAAGGAAATCTACATAGCGGTATGCTTCCTGCTCTCCTGCGATCAAATTCACAGAGCTTGTCATACCTGAACCAAAATTTGCATGTCCTGTAACGATTAATCCTACCATAATATATCTCCTGTTCTATTTACTGCCTGCATTTTCTGCAGCATTTTGCTTTAACTATCTTGCTCCTGCGCCTCGGCCTCTCTAAGATAACGATCGACAACGGGCATATAAACAGCTTTGGGATGTAAACAAGCCTTTGCGCTCTGCATATAGATCAGCGCGTTTTTGTCATCCCCCAGAGCAGTATATTGCTTTGAAATCATAACCAAGATCACTCCGAGTGCAAATCCATAGTACCGCTTTGAATTAATATCCTCGTCCATCTCTTCGATCAGATCTGTTCTGCCGTCAAGCATGACCGCATATGCATTTTCATTATAATGAATAAATGCTTCGTCCCCTGTTTTCTTAATTTCTTTTAAGATCCAGTCTGCATACTTCCTGTTTCCTTTGATCAGGAACGTATGGAAATATGTTTCCAGAAAACTTTGCTTATCATCAGGGCGCGGATATGTTGTATCCAACATGTGTATGAGCATTTTCTCGAATTTTTCTTCTTCTTTCGCCACATATAACGCTCTTAATTTATAGAGGTCACAGACATACTCTCCAAGAAGTTTTCTCGTAATCCACATATCTGCCGTTCTCTCTACAAGAACACAGTCCTTATTTTTAAGCCCGACATTCATATTATGCAGTTGAAAATTTTTGATGCCCTGAAAGATAAGATATCCAACAGCGGCAATCAATATAATAAAAATTGTTATTGTGTTCAAAAAGCCACCTAATTTCTCTATAAAATAATGTAAGGGGGGGATTAAAATCCCTCCCCTTACTTATACCCGACATAGATTTATGTCGGCATTTTCATAATGAATCGACTTATTCAGCCGGCTCCTCCGGAAGCTGATACCACTCAACAAGCGGTGTATATCCTCCCGGAATTGTGTTTCCGTCAGCATCCATAGCTTTGGAATCACCTGCCCAGATACCGAATGCACAACCTACGATACCTACTACGAGGATAAGGATGATACATTTAACCGGTGTCCAGCCTTTTTTGATCAGAACGTAAATTCCAAGTGTGATCAACAACGGGATCAGTTTCGGAAGTACTCCGTCAAGAAGGCTCTGAATGTTGATTGCCGGATCGCCAACAACGATACGCAGTGATGTTCCACCATAGTTAGCAATAAGTCCACCTACAACGAAGATACCAAGGATACTTGCTGCACGAGTAAACTCTTTTGCGCTTGATGTCAACAGTGTAACTGCTTTTGTACCAAGTCCGTAAGACCAGTACATAAGTCCAAAACGAACTGCAAACTGAACAGCATTGAAGATGATAAGGAAGAGAACCGCACCGATAATCTGTCCTTCCATCGCCATGTTCGCTGTCAAACCTGCTGTGATCGGAACAAGTGTCAGCCAGAAAAGAGCGTCACCGATACCACCGAGCGGTCCTGCTGCGGAAATACGTACGGAACGGATTGTAGCTGTATCAGCCTTGTTCTGCTCAAGGGAAAGAACAATACCCATTACAAATGTTACGAGGAACGGGTGAGTGTTCAAGAAGTCAAGGTTGTGTGCCATAGAAGCTTTAAGGTCTTCTTTGTTTGTATGTATTTTCTGAAGACCCGGAAGAATGCCCCAAAGCCATCCACAAGCCTGCATTCTTTCATAGTTGAAGGATGCCTGTAAGAAACAGGACAGCCAAACCATTTTGTTCAAAGTTTTTTTATCCAGCTGTGGTGCCGGAGTCAAGTCCTGATATTTCTCTGGAATATTATATGCCATCCTGGTCACCTCCTACAAAGCCTGCGCCTGCGCCGGCATTCTGTTTGATCTTTGTCTGTGTTGTGAAGTCATAGATTGCAATAGCTGCACCTACGAATGCACAAAGGAGAAGTGTTGCTCCTGCTGTTGTTGCGTTTGCAGCACAGATAAGTGCCATTGCGAAACCTGCAAGAAGGAATCCCCACATTTCTCCGGACATCATAACTTTCATCAGGATAGCAAATCCAACGAACTTCATAGCGCCGCCTGCTGCATCCAGACCAGCCATTACCCATGAGAACTGGTAAGAGAAGTCTTTCAGTGTCTCACCAAGAGCTGTTCCACCGTAAAGTCCTGCTACTGCAAGAACTCCGAACAGACATCCAAGTACTGCCATCTCAAGGAAGTTGATGTTGCGGATACCTTTAACATTTGCTTCCTCAGCGTATTTGTCAGCTTTAGCCATCATACCGGACATAAATGTAAATGTCAGTGTAACTGCATACTGTCCGAATACTGCGAACGGAATTGCAAGACCCATTGCTGCGCCTACACCGTCTGCTGTAGCTTCCATGTCAAGTGAAACTGCGAAAATAGTTGCCATAATACCACCAAGAATTGCGTTTGGCGGCTGTGCACCACCGATCGGCATACTTCCGATCTGAATAAGCTGGTAAGCACCACCTACTACGATACCAAGCTCGAAGTTACCAAGGATTGCTCCGATAATCGGACAAGTAACGATCGGCTGGTACAGGGACTCTAAGAAGCTGAACTGGTCAATACCCATGATAAAGGCTACTACGAAAACCAGAAGAGCTTGGATGATTGTAATATCTCCCATGTTTACTCCTTTCCAATTAACCGATAAAACTTAATTATCATTTGAATAATTTTTCTGTACTTTCTGCCGGTGTATCAGGAACTCGTTTAATTTCCAGTTCCACACCGAGATCCTGCAACTTTCTAAAAGTTGCAACATCATCGTCATCAACTGCAACCGAAGTTGCCACCTGACGTTTACCTTCAGCCATGTGCATATTACCGATGTTTAATTTTTTGATCGGTACGCCGCCCTCTACGAGCTTAAGCACATCCTGCGGTGATTCGCAGATAATTGCAATATGCTGATTTGCAGAAGCTTTGTGGATGATATTGATTGTCTTCTCGATTGTGAAGAAACGTGTCTGCGCATAAGCTGGAGCAGCCATGTTCATCAAACCTTGACGGAATTCATCCGCGGCAACCGCATCATTCGCAACAAGTAACAGGTTCGCGCCTACAACGCCGCACCACTGTGTTGCTACCTGACCATGAATCAGACGATTGTCAATTCTTGTCAATCGAATATCTGGCATTTTTGTGTCCTCCTTCCTTATTAAGATTAGCATTCATCGGACAGGTCAAAGCCCCTTTCCTCATGCCGTTTCAACAAGCTCTCTTTAAGAAAATAAAAATACCTAAAGAGTAAATCTGCTTACGAAGGTTATTATACCAAATTCCAAGCTGATTAGTTTGCACTTTTTATTTATCCATTTGCATTTTTGATTAGATAATTTTAATGAAAAAGTTATGCTTTTTTTATTTTTTTATCACAAAAGTTACAATCAATCCCTTTCGTTTTACATTTTTTTCATATTTAATATGGAAGAAACACAATTCCGGTCTTATTTTCCCCTTATTTTTACAATTTTGCGATACTTCCGGTTGTCTTTTGCATATTCGCATTTCATTTTTGCATTTTTATGCATTTTAATTACATTTTATGCATTTTTATTTATTTTTTCATTTTTCTATTGCATATTTATGAAATTAGGTGTATAGTATGGATAGTTCAAACAAAAAAATGAATTTTTAACAAGAAAAATAAATTTCAGGAGGCAATTAAAATGAGTAAAGAAAAAGTTGTACTTGCATATTCAGGAGGTCTTGACACAACAGCGATCATCCCATGGCTGAAAGAGAATTTCGACTATGATGTAGTCTGCTGCTGCATCGACTGCGGACAGGGAGAAGAACTGGACGGACTGGAAGAAAGAGCAAAACTTTCAGGAGCTTCCAAATTGTATATTGAAAATATTATTGATGAATTTTGTGACGATTATGTAATGCCGTGTGTTAAAGCCGGCGCTGTATATGAGAATAAATACCTGCTCGGTACGTCAATGGCGCGTCCGGTCATCGCCAAAAGACTTGTTGAAATCGCACGTAAAGAAGGCGCAACAGCCATCTGCCACGGCGCAACAGGAAAAGGAAACGACCAAATCCGTTTCGAACTTGGAATCAAAGCGCTTGCACCGGATCTTAAGATCATCGCTCCATGGAGAATGACTGACGTTTGGACAATGCAGTCTCGTGAAGAGGAGATCGAATACTGTAAAGAGCACGGAATCGATCTTCCGTTTGACGCAAAACACAGCTACAGCCGTGATCGTAACTTATGGCACATCAGCCATGAAGGTTTGGAGCTGGAAGATCCGGCAAACGAGCCGAATTATGATGATCTGCTTGTTCTCGGTGTAACTCCGGAAAAAGCTCCTGATGAAGGAGAATATGTAACAATGACTTTTGAAGCCGGAGTTCCGAAAACTCTGAACGGAAAAGAAATGAAAGTTTCCGAAATCATTACAGAGCTGAACGCTCTTGGCGGAAAACATGGCATCGGCATTGTTGATATCGTCGAAAACCGTGTCGTAGGAATGAAATCCCGCGGTGTATACGAGACGCCGGGCGGAACGATCCTTATGGCAG
>OGRC01000810.1_pt1 | contig 23589 bp, 18 predicted proteins | sample 1553431 | NCBI WGS metagenome assembly OGRC01 (sample SAMEA2580064, study PRJEB22360) | human gut metagenome | biome: human gut; feature: human-associated habitat; material: faeces | place: Denmark | collected 2008/2010
CGTTCTCGAAAGCGGGTGCAAAAGTAGGACTTTATAACATACACACCAAATATATAAGGGGATTTTTTTGCGTTTCTCTTGAACATTTTTATAAAATGCTGATTGACAAATGTGTTGAAGAACATATTTTTTTGAATGCCAGCAGAAGGGAGAAAGGGATGAAAAGAGGTACACAATTATAATATATGCGCGCCCGTACGCGCGCACATATCAGAGGCTATCAAAGCCATTTTCGTTTAAAGAATCACGCCGTTAAAGAATCGTTCCGTTTGGAAGAATACGCAGATCGACTTCGTTTTCTCCCCGTTCCAGTTCCACCAGATAATACGATTCGGTACGTGTTTCCACATAATCCGCATCATCTATCCTATAATCCGCATACGTTTTTCTGATAACATCGAGCACTGCCGCGGGAAGTTCATTCACCCGCACGCCCCATTCGGTTCTCACCCAATCCTGCGCACCGTTGAAGTACACATCTTTCTCACGTCCTTCGTGAAATATTTCCACTTCCGTCATGCCTTTCTCCATATCGGATTCGATGATACGCGCTCCCGCATATTTCTGAGTGATGAACTCCTTGATTTTGTCGGTCAGTATGCCGCCGGCGTTATTTCCGGGTCCGGCAGGGTTCTGCTCCATCGGCGACAATTCGCCGGTGGCGGTAATCTTTACTTTCACGTCACCCATGACAGACTCCAGTTCGAGGCGGTAATATTCCTCTGCCGAAGTTACATAATGGTCTACATCGTCCACCCGGTAACCGGCATATTCAGAAGCGTCCAACGCCTGTTTCACCACAGCGGGCAATGCGGCATAGCTCATTTCGGTCTTGGTAAACAGCCAGTTGCCCGTCCCATCAAACAGCAGTTCGCGCACTACCTTTCCATCCAGAATTTCCACTTCCGTCATGTTATCTTCACGGTCGATGTCCAGAATGCGGGCATTGGGGAAATTCGCTTTCAGGAACGCGTCCACACCTGCGGCCGGAGCTACGGGGATGTAATCGCTGTAATCATAATCCTCGTCCATGTCGACCAGTTTTTTCACCAGTACGCCGTCCTTCGAATAATAAAGGTCGATTTCCGTTGCCACGCCGTCTACCGTATTCTTCACTTCAATCACATAGACATCTTCCAGGCCATTGCGCTGAATCCGTTCCACCTCGTCGACGGTCCATGCGGAGTACTCGCTCTCGCCGAAAGCGGTTTTCACTTCTGCGGGTAACTGGTCGAAGAGGATTTCACTGTCCGTCGTCATGTACCACCGGCCGGCATTGTCGAACCAGGCCGCATATTCGCCTGCTGCCGCACGGGTAGCTGCCATATTGAAATCCGCCACCACATACTCGCCTTTCACCGACCAGTTCACATCGGTAGCATTCGGATAGAGCTGAAACAAAGCAGCCTGCGCCTCGGCACTCACCTTACCGTTTTCCGGACCACCGACAACAGGTGCATCGTCGTTACTGCAACTCCACAAACTCACAGCCATACAAACCATGGCAAACAAATGTTTTTTCATAATCATTCTTTTTTTCATTTATAAATTCAAGACACTGTTTTTCTCTTTACCATAAGAGGCTTCATTGATACAACCTCTTCTCATGCCACAAAAGTATGGGGCAAATCTGGAAAGAAACTGGAAAGACTGAAAAAACATCTCCCCTCACCCCGCACACCCCGGATTAGGCGGCGCAGCTTCCCGCACAATCGCAGCCGCATCGAAGCAGGGACACTCCTTTATCCACTCTTCGGGTTCTATCTCGCCGTTGCCGTTCAGGTCGGGACTGAGGTCGCGGTGGCCGCAGAGGCGGCTGCCGGGATAATCGCGCAGCAACAGCATTACGAGCACCCGCAGGGAGTGTTTCTGAAAATCGGTGCGGGTATCGGCTGGATGTCCGTGCGCATCGAGTCCGCCTTCGTAGCAGATGCCCAAACTGTGGGCGTTGTGGCCGCGGACATGCGCACCGGGCTGTGTCATGGGACGGAGCGTCTTTATATCGCCATTCCTGCGGATGTAATAGTGATAACCTGCGCCGGAGAAGCCCCGGCGCAGGTGGTCTGTTGTCTAGTCATGTTCGGTGTAGCTACGGTCACAGCGGGTAGCGGAACAGTGAATGACGATGAGGTTGATAAATCTCACTTTTATTAAGTATAAAGTTAAGTAACTTAAGAATTAAGTACGTAATTTACGTATGAAGTACAATCAGGCGGGCATTGCGTTCATGCCTAAAGCGCCTAAAACAGCCGAAGCTACGGCGATTACGATTTTAAGGAGCTTGTCCCACCAGTTTGATTTTGTTGCCATAAGATTTAAATTAAGGGTTAGGTTAAAAACTATGATAAGGGCGTGCCCGAATGCTGTTCCGCATAAAAAAGGAAAACGGGATGAAAAAAAATCCGGGAAATCAGCAGGAGACCGACTATCCGAGCGGATTCTCCTCTTCGCCGCTATTGCCGCCGCTACCACCGGAAGAACTGCCGTCCGCAGGCTTGTCCAGCGAGAAAGCCACATTTGCCGGGCTGCGGGTGGCAGCCGTACTGCCGTTCACAAGCTTCAGCTCCTTGTCGGGCACAAAGCGGATATTCACTTTGGAGATATTCCTCACCGTGCAGTCTTCCGACTTCTCCACACCCGGACAGCGGAACGTCATGTGAAGCGTGCCGAGCTGGTTCAGCTTCACCTTGTCGCCGTTGGCAAGGTTCGCCTGAATCTCTTCCACAAGAGCCTCTATCACGTGCTTCACATCGCCTTTTGTCATGGCGCAGTTCTTCTGAATACTGGCGGCGAGGACATCGATATCCACCGTTCCGCACGTTTTGGGTTTCTGACGGAGATAATACAACATGGGAGAGCTTTTATCGCTCACGATTCTACGACGCTGAAAGCGTTCTACAAGTACATCCATAAAAATAAAGTTTAGGTTTAGATTAAAAAACAGTAAATAAAATTCTTAAAAGAAAAAGCCCGGGCCACACAACAAACAAAACAACCGGAAAACCAGCAAAGAAAACCATTTAAAACAGTATGAGAAAAGCATATAACAAAAGATTTAAGGCGCCTTATCCAATAATTACTTCCCTTCTCGAGCACATTACAAAGATACGAAATCAGAGAGGCAAAGTCAAGTATTTTGCCATTTATTTTCGGAGAAAAGCGAAGTTTTTTCTAACAGGAAGAGCGTGCGTTTCTCGCCATCCACTCCAGTGTGGGTTCGTACTCGCCAATCTTCGTCAGCGTGGGGTTATGCCCGAAATATACATCTCCCGTCTCGCCGTTGCGGTGCTTGGCAAGAATCACCATGCCCAACCCTTCGGAAGGGAATTTGCTCTTGCGCTCGGACGTCAGCCCGTACAGTGCGGGACGATAGAGCAACATCACCACATCGGCATCCTGCTCGATGGCACCGCTCTCTCTGAGGTCGCTCAGTGCAGGCCGCTTGTCGGCACGCATCTCGCACTCACGGTTCAACTGGCAGAGCAGGATAACGGGAATATCCAGCTCCTTGGCTATCAGCTTTGCCTTGCGGCTCGCTTCCGCCACTTCCTGCTCACGGTTGCGGTTCTTCTGTTCCGACTTCATATCGCAGAGTTGCAGATAGTCGATAATCAGCAGGTCGCAATGCCCCTTGCTCTTTTGCAGCAGAGCCGACGAGCGGATATGATCCATGCTCGCCTTCGGGTTGTCGTCCACATACACAGGCAGGCACGACAGTTGCCGGGCGGCTTCCAGAGCCTGTTGCTGCTCGTCGGCGCTGAGTTGCCCGCTTTTGAGGTGTCCGGCATCCAGCGAGGCAGCCTGTGCGCAGAGCCAGCGGTCGCCCAGCCTTTCGCCCTGCATTTCGAGGCTGTTCACCAACACCTGCTTCCCGGCACGTCCCGCCGCCAGTGCCAGATGCAGGGCAAAGGCGGTCTTGCCCACCGAAGGACGGGCGGCTATGATGTGCAGATCGCCCCGCTGCCAGCCGGCAGTGAGCCTGTCGAGGTCGCGCAGGCAGCCGGCAAAGTCGGTTTTACCTTCCAGGTGTTCGATAAGCTGATGCAGTCCGGCCAGGGCATCGCCCAAATCCACCGACTCATCGGCGGCTACGGCAAGCAGACGATGCAGGCCGCTAATCATCTCGCGCCGGATATACATGCCGCGCAAGATAAGCGCATGATACTCCAGGTGGGCGGACGATGCCACCCTGCCCAACAGACGCGCCAGCTCGAAGGCGCCGCCCACGAACTCCAGCTTGCCACGGGCGGCAAGCTCGGCACGCACCGTAATGATGTCTATCGCCTTGCCCGCGCGGTGCATGACAAGCAGGGCGGCAAAGATTTCGCCATACTTCGCTTCGTAAAACATTTCGGGGCACAGCTTCCCGCTTACAAGCACCATAGCGGTACTTTCGGCGAGACAAGCGCCTAAGATTACCGACTCCAGGTCGGCATCATGAGGATTGAGGATTTCTGCCATAAGGGTAAAAGGGCGATTAATTGACAAATTCGTTTTCAAAGATTCTATATTCCAGATATTTGGCAGCCTGGTAGCAGAAATGCGTATTGTTCAGGCTGAAATAATAATCTTCCACTTTCCGGTAGGCAAGTTCGCGCTCGCGGGTGGAGAGTTTTTTCCAAAGGGCGCGGACATAGCTGCCGTTCTCCACCGGCAGGTGGGTGGTGCGGCCGTAATAGGCAAGAAACTCCTTCAGCGACTCTTCGAAAGCGGCGGAGGATTTCGACTTGGCGGCAACGGGGGCGGCAGCGGCGGAAAAGCTGCCGGCAGCGTTCATAACCTTCCCAATGGATGCCGGCTGTCCCGTCCAAGCATCATAGCCGGGCACATGGATGTGGCTGGGGCAACAGCCCGGCACGCGCTCGATAAGTCCTGCAGCGAAGCACCGGTCGAAAAAGCGCCGGGTACGCGCCCTTGTCCAGCCGAATATGTCCGCCCAGCCCATAAAAGTGATGACGGACTCTCCACGGGCACACTGCACCCCGGCTCCGTTGCAGAATACTACGGCAGGCTTGAAGTTGACGTTTGTCAGCACCCGCAGGAAGGCTTCTTCCTCGCAGCATGCCGCACCTTTTTTCTCGCAAATCTCTTGTAGCAATGCACGCGAAACCATGACATAGCCCATTCTAAGCAAATTGTTTTTCATACTAAAGTTACAGATAAATATTGATAAATGTCGAAACCGGAAAACGACCGCTCCGGCGGTCACGGCACATGCCTTTACGTCAACCGGTTATGCACGCGCGGCGGCCATGCTTCCGGCCACGCAGCGTACACAATATAATTCAATAGAAGATAAGATATACTATCGTATATCTACGGCGTAGCGGTACGGAACGGCGACGCAGAGCGACAGAACCGATGATGCGTTCCACCCCTACGGATGATGTATACGAGTGTAACAGACGATGTGTCCGCCCCTGACAGACGATGTATTTTCATTGATTTCATTATTCTTTCTAATTGTTTAAAATTTATACCACATCGCCCGGAAGCGTTTCACTGCCCCAATGCACGATGAATACACAAAAATATTAAATAACGAAGAGGCATGAAAAGTAAATATTTACACGTAAAATCATGTAAATATTTACTTTACAAACAATTAGAAAGGAAAGTACGTATTTTATTTCACTGAATTAGTATTAGTAGCAGTGAAACAGAGAGGTTCCGGTGGTGAGAAATAAGGACGGCTTCCCGAATTGGCAACAATTCCAATTTGGCAAGCAGCACTTGCCAAATTGGAAAAGTGGGATATTCACTTGCAAACTTTTTCATAGTGCGCAATGACCGCCTGAATTTATGCGGGTGAACTTTTGGATTGTCACTCTACTCAAATTCCCCAATCATACTAAAGCAAAGCCACCAAGAATTAACCCCGAATTATTCTTCTATTATAAAAGCCGGTGACGTCTTAATGCAGCGAATCGTACGGGATTTGTTTACATTATGGTCTTCCGCCTTGGCTGTAGTCCCTGTATGAGTCCAGCTTTGGTGCCCTCCACTTATGGTTGCCCACAATACCTTTGCAGCAATTGAGTTTGAAGAATTATATTGATGACCGAATCCTCCCAAGACCAGATTGTTTTCGTCAAAAGCAATTTGAATGTAATTGGCTGTTGCAAGGAGACCTCCCTCCCACGCTACATTTCCTCGGCTATGGGCTGAAATAACGGCAGGTCGTCCACTACCCGTAGTGTAATTTACCGGTGCGCCATTAAGCGTGTAGCTAATAGTTCCCGACTTTAGCAAAAGCTCAAAATCTCTCGACGTAGGAAGCTGGTATCCTTCCGGACAATGGCTGCTTACCGATCCATTCCCTATGATTGCCGGATTCTGGAGCGACTCATACGAATCGAAATAGAAACGCGGGACGGATGCGTCATACTTTAAATTCATTCCCTGCGTATAACGCCCTTTGTACTGGCTGCCGGTTAAACGTACAAAATCCTCGTCAGAACAAGAGGCAAAATAGGCAGACAGATCACCTATTGTTTCAGATTCACTGACGGTGATCTGGTCGTCGAAACTCTTTGAGTTTCCTTGTAAGTTGAAACGACACCAGTAAGTGTCACCCATAAGGACAACAGGCAAGCCGCGATTCAACCGGGTAACGGTGTATGTTTCATGTATGCCATTCGGGCCGTTCACGGTGAGCAAATCCTCCTGAGTGCTACCATTGGCTTCCGGATCGTTAGGCTTGTAGCCTGCCTGAATCTCATAAACTCCGTCTCCTTGGGGTATCGCCCTTAGCCAACTGCCACCACTGACACTAACCTCATAGTTCTTAGGTACCTCTATCCGACCTAAAGCACTGTCGACATATTTATTGAAATGAATGTTATAGGGAGGGGTGTTTGTAAGATGATTATACAATTCTCCCTTGAAGGTCGTTGCATTGGACTGGACAATTACCAGCCTGCCACTGTAGTAGTCCGGATGCCTCTTACTGTGCATATTCAGGTACATATATTCCGTCTTAGTACCCGGTTTTTTCCAAGAATTGCGTACCAAGAACTTTTTCCCTTGGAGGTCGGCACGAGTTTCCGTATACGGAGTAATGGAGGCTGTTGTTCCATCAATTGTGAATTCCGCATCTTCCGGCACCTTATCCAGTACAAGTATTGACGTTGACTCCTTGCTCGGGAGGTAAACCGTATCTTTCGTTGCACTTATATACGCCCCTTCAGCCAAAGTAGAAAGTTCACTATTAACCAGAATATTGGTAGAAGGTTTTGCCGTGATAGTTTCTTCTACTTCCCAACTTTCATTCTCCACGGATATGCTTGCCTGCAAATTAGAACTGTCTCCGCTAAATAACTTTATTTTATAAATGTGGTTTCTATGGATTGTGTTAGGCAGTGCCAGTGAAAGTGTGACAGGATCGCCTTCAAGGGTGCCATGCAGCTCCACAGGAATACCATCCCCCACTTGTTCATACAGGTGGACCAATCCGGCATATTCACCCGGCTTCAACGGGGTATTGAATGTAGTATCTATTTTTGCCAATGCTGCACCGGACGGCGAACTGACCGGGTTTTGCGGAAGCAGGAATGCTTCACGATGTATGTTATCCATACTTATCCTATTGATTTGTATGTCGGCATCGTCAGCTATGTTTAAGTCTACTCTGGCAATGGCCCGTGTAAGCAATACTTGGGTGGTACTCTCCTGGCTTCCGGTTAAGTCTGCCTTTCCGGTCATCACCGGTTTATCTCCATCTGCCTGAGGAGAGGCAGAGAGTATTGTAGTGGCAAGCAGTTCGGTCTCTTTCAATTGACCTATTTCCTGTGTGATTCCATTCAGCAGATTACCGGTGTTTACAAAGAAATAGATTTGCTCTCCTTCGGCCAACGAGCTGATTGTAGTATATCCGTTCTTATCCACTCCCAGATTTTTGTAAACGTCGGACAGAACTCCCTCTTTGAACAGATAAGCCTCTATGTTTCCCGGCAGGTTCGTACTATAAACAGTTTCCGAAGTCGGTGTATAGACCAAAAGCCGGAGCGAATGCTCATTCTGAACATCATTTGTTTTTCCAGTATTATAATCCTCCTTAATGCATCCGATGCAAAGTATTGAAAATAATGCAGATATAATAACAGACAAATGTTTCATAATTATTAGTAGATATTGGGGTTATTTCTTGAATTTAATATTGTGTGCGAATTGACGGGAAAATCACTTATGTTATTCTTGTAGAACACATCGGCACATCCCGAAGCCCACTTTCCGTATGTCATGGTGCTATTATGGTTGTACCCTAAACAATGACCCAATTCGTGAAAAATAGTGGTACAACATCCGTCCCTGTTATTGTAATGATAAAGGAAAGATTTCTGATAGACTCCCCATGTTCTGCCCCCACCTAATCCTATTACACCATTGCCTGCATATACAAGTCCGATGTCGAATCCGGAAAGATTTTCCAGCCTGGATATAATCTTTGACGTGTCAATTGCATTCTTATTATTGTCAAGAAGAGTTCCTTGGAACGTCAAAACCCGCTGCTGGAACCTTTCCAGCGTACACATATATCCGATATTCAGATAGAGTGCAACAGCCTCCCTGCAATGTACGGGGCGTATTCCCAGCCAGTTCTTGTAGGGAGTACCTGTTACGGGATTTCCTCCGTTAAGTACGAATTTGATGTTCCATTTCGCTTTTATCCGGGAAATCTTAGTCCAATACGGGTCGTTGCAAGCTATCTTAAAACTCAAGGAAGCCGGATTCATCTCTTCTGCTGAAAATTGTTGGACTTTCCCTGATTCAGTGCGGTATACTCCTTTCTCCAATACCTTTATCGATGTCTTAATGTCGGCAAATGCCGGAATGTCGTCAATGTAAACGAACTCCACATATTCATCCATAGTCGGACTTTTTGCCATGACTGTAACCTCTTTTATGCCTACGGGAGAATAAAATCTCATGTGCAAACTATCTTTCTCCATATTTATCTGCAAAGGTTCGGTTATACGAAATGACCGCTGATTTGCATTGGTATAGACAGAAGCAGGTTCTTCATCACTTAGAATCGTATAATAATTTAGAGAAGTAAGCTCATCGGCAAGGTTAGTACCCACATTGTCTTCCGGATGTACAGCCTGCACATGTACGGTAGAATGCTTGGCGGCATCTAAGGTTGCCTTTGTTTCATACTCCGTGCCAACACTTTCCTTTCGGTGATTTATTGTATTTACTACTACTTGACCGGAAAAACCATCTTTTGCGGTAGGGAAAAATAAGAACTGTTTTTGTTCCGATAAAGAGAAGGATGCTATGCTTCGCTGTCCCGAATGGCTGCCGTCTGCATGCAGGGCAGAATAACTCCTGCTGTCTTCCGAGGAAATAAATTGACAGTCGTAAACCGATTTGCGCACGTAATCGCTTTTGTATTGTACATCGAAAGAAACCATCCCTACAGCTTGGGGAATGCGTATTTCCTCTATCTTGATTTTTCCGTTTATTACCGAGAACTTGTGATTCGTATAATAATATTGGGCTTTCAGAGGCTCCGCCGGCGTATTTTCAGGAAAGGACAGCCACGGTGAGGAACTCTTCTCTATTTTATGTATCCGGGCTCCATCCTCTTCATAGTTGCCTTTCGTGGCTAATATAAGAAGGCTGTAGGTTCCGGTTTCGAGCCCTTCCACCATCACTGTTGCAGGATCGGGGAATTTAACTTCACAGTTAATGTCTATTTGGCCCTCTTTGAGAACATAGGCACAAAGAGTATCGAAAGATGCGGTCAAATCCAGGGTGCGGGTAGCGGAACCCGTATCGTCAAAAGACTCTGCCTTTAAGCGAAACAAAACACCCGTGCCGTCATATTCGGATAACGGATAACTATTGTCTTCTATTTCGTCCCGGGTGCAAGAAGCCAAGAACGGCAGAAGAAAGCAGCAAATAAAAATTACTCTTGAGATACGCATAAATAATCCGGTTAAAAATGACCTTTACCACAAACAGGTTCGATTCTCACTTTAGGAAATACCCCTCAGGCTTTATGCACAAACAGCAAATCTTCAATCATCAGGTCGAGTTCTGCCGGATGGATGCTGTTCTCGTGATAATGGAAGTAATGGCTGAGCAGGGTGCGTACCTGCTTCACGCGCGACTCGGCAGTGTATCCGTGCCACTGCCACACGCCTGCATCGAGTGCATGGCGGATGACGCCTACGGCAGGGGTAATCATGCCCCGCACATCGTCGCCGGGATAAATCTGAATTTTCTCCTGGGGCAGGATAATGGTTACCTCAGGATGGTAAGCACGTACTACGCGCAATGCTTCGGTCCAACGGACGTGCTTGGCTATGACATCACGTGTTTCTTTTCTAGGATTCTTCATTACGGGTTATCAATTATTAAAACTATCAATACTTCTGTTATCTGTCATTCATCTATCTGCCGGCTCTCACTCAATATTCATCTGCCGATTATCATTCATCTGCCGGCGTTCACTACTCATCTTCCTGCGTGCCTCCATCCGCTTCTCGAAAAGCTCGGACACCCATACAGGAAAGCCGAAAACGGCTACGAAAATCGCTAAAAACAGGACGCCTCCGCAAGCGATTCCGTAGCATATTCCTTTGTGTGCAAACAAACAAAAACACGAACAAAGTCGGGACAAACCTTTTTTATTCATAACATAGGGATTGTTTTCGGGTTCTATTAATCTGTTATCATTCAAATTCTATCGCCTGATTCTAAATTTCAGACGAATGGGCTATCAATCTCAAAGGTCGCGTATGCAACGGTAAAAATTGCCCGACTCACTTTTGCCAGCCATTTTAATAGTGCCATTACCATCGTAAGTCACATACGGACATGTGGTTCCGTCTCCGCCCGCGTCCGTGCCCGTGCCTCCGGCAGCATTCGTCAGGCCCGCCTTCCTCAGTTCCGGCCACAGGATGTAAATCAGCACTGCTTCCTTGTGGGTGGGCAAGCGCCAGCCACCGCCGTCGTCGGCAAGGTCCTTGCAGCGGTTTACGGCATCCTGCCAAGTGGCGGTGAAGCGGGTTGGCGACAGTTCGAACTTATAATACACTTTTTCGTCGCTCACCACGGAGCTGATATTCGTGGCAGTGTTCGTGCCGCGTTGTGTGTTTGTTCCGTCAGTAGTCCGCGCTTTCTTCACCTGGGTATTCGGTATGGCGGAAGCGTCTATGACAATCTTCCCGTTTTCCACCAATACCTGCTGGGCATAACCCGCAGTTGCCGTGAGGCAAACCAGCATCATACATAGTTTTTTTATATTTCTCATAATCATACTTATTACAATTTCATTCCGATATAACCATGTGCTCATTCCCACACCCTTAGTACAACGCCCTGCAACAGCGGACTGCAAAAGTCTGTGATTCCTTGAGCTGCGAATTGCTGAACACAAAAGGATAAGAATCTCTCATGGAGACCGACACGTAACTCATAGTCCTTGTCCCCAACTCGGTAGAAGACATCATTCCGTTATATCCCGCAAACTGATATTCGCTCTGGGGAAGGGAAATAGCCATCAGGAGCAGCTCATTCTGCGACGGCATATACCAATGAATCTCAGAGGGCTCGAGAATACCGTTGCCGTTCAGGTCGCGATTCTTCTCGTGGCAGTAACGGGCGGCGGAAGTCTTGTATATGGGGTGATAAATTCTCCCAGTGGGGTCGGGAAGATAATAAGGCGCACCGGTAGTCTTTCCGGTATAGGGCGGTATAGCCCCCAGTGTACCGTCCAGCCCGTTGCCAAACATTCTCCGGTACGAATTCGGGGCAACTCCGAAATTGCCAGGCTCGTTATCCACCCGCGTAAGATCCGTATATACCGATTCCACTGTCACGTACTTGCCGTTGCGGAACTTATCATTTTCATTATTGATATATACTTTATACTCGGCAAATCCCCATTGCATACTGTTTATATTCTGCACCGAAGGGTCGATACCCGGATTCATCGTCATGCGGTATTCCGGATACCTCTCCAGTACCATGCGCCGCTTGACATCGCTCGGTGTTCCGTCCTTATTGAGGACATACAGTCCGGCATACTGGTTATCATCATCCGTATAGAAAGAGAGATACCCATCCTGGCTGATGGTGAAGCTACGGACTTCCGGCTGATTCGGGTCTCCCCCATCCTTGTAGAACGAGAAGCGCACTATTGCAGAGCGGTAACCGTCTCTCTTCTCAAATTCATCGGCATAGACGTATAGGGTTTGGTTGGTGACCGTAGAGGTATTGCCGAAAGGCAGGTCCGTAATTTTATAGCACATGCGGTAGGTGGCATCGTCAAGGGACATCACATCGTCATCCTCCTTACCGGCAGGAACGGTGTTCCAGCCGTCTATGCCTGCTTGAGTCAGCTTCTCCCGGACACTCTTGTGCGGAATGTACTTGGGGCGCACGATTTTACTTTCAGGTTCCGAATCCTGCTGCCAGTCTTTGGCGGGCGACGACGACTGCTTCACCTGGTGATACATCAGGTTCAACGGAGAGATTTTGAGCCAGGTAGCACTAAATGACGGATCGTCATAGGTTCTGCCTTCCGAATCGAGTATCTCCACCGTTCCCGTGCCACCGGCAGCATGCATACGCATGGCGCGGAAGTCGGGGTGCGCGTCCATTCGCAGGTTGTCGCTGTAATCCACGTAGAAATCGCCTGCCTCGGAATCCACGTTTGTATCTATCTTGATATCGTCGATTCCATACACCGTGATGTTGAATTTATAGTGATTCCCGCGAATAATATTGTAATCGCTGTGGTTGTCATTGCCCAGATAGATGTATGCCTTTATCCGTTTGGTTTCGAGGTCGGTCCTGTGCATGGCATGAATGACAACGGCAGTGGCGCGTTGGGGTTTGAACCATGCCTTGCCGCGGTGGTCGGTATCGTTCAGAGCCATATTCGGATATCGCTCATCGGGATTATCGGGCAGTGCCTTTGCCACACGTCCGCCCCTGCGGTTCTCGAAGAGGTAGAGCGTTTGAGATAGCGCTTTTATCCTGCTTGTCCTCGAAAGGATAATCCGTTGTGGTTGTCAGCCAGTATTCGTCTTTATCAGCACTTGTTCCCGGAGCGGGATTGGCATCTTTACTATCGGGAAAAAGATAGCTGCGTGCCGGAACATCCTCTACGTCCCATCCAAGAATGGAGACAGTATGTCCAGCAGGGGTCTCGTCGGTAACCGTGAGCGTGAGTTTTGCCGCAAGGAATTGAAGCCATATCGGTTCACTAATCGTGTTGGAACCCGGCTGCACGTTTACGTTCTCCACAATGGCAGTCATTACAAGAGCCTCGGTGTCGCTCAGACCGAAGTTCAAGCCGGAAGCCGATACCATGAATTCACGCAGATCGTCGTAGGAAGTGACGGAAGCCAGCTGGTCTTCCATATTGCCCCTACTGTTAGCCACGAAGCAGAATGTAAGGTTATTGCCCGACCAGGTATCTATCTGGAGAGACGAAAGCGATCCGTCGGACTGTGCCGTGTATTTGCGGTTGGTTACTATCTCGCCGCTGCTGTTGAATACCAGTACGCGCAGGCTGTCCAGCCGATTCTCCACATCGGCATCGACAGCGCGGGTGTTGGCAGAGGTGCGGGTATTGCCTGCACTGACTGCGCCGTCCATATCGGGCAGCAGCATTCTCAGACTGACGCGTGCAGCAATGCCTTCTTCCACACGTGTAGTATCGAACTCATCGCGCATACACCCCGAAAGGAGCAGTGCACCGAGAAAATACAGAATTATTATCTTTTTCATCTAAATCAACTTTTATTTTTAATTTTATCCGGTTGCTACATCATTATATAGCTATCAAAATTCTTTCCATATCTCCTGCTTGCCCCAGTCGGTGACTCTGATGTCTACGCTTACAGCTCCCTGAAAGTCCACCAGTACATTGAGCAGCCTGCCTTCCGCCACACGCAGGGGGTTACCGTTGCTGTCGGCAATTACGGTGGTTTTCAGCACGTCGCGGTGGTAGATGTCTATCTTAATGTCCGCTTCGGTGGGGAATATATTGAAAGCAGGGGATACGAATTCGCCGTTGTCATTGAATGCCGCCTGGGGGCGGTAGCTTACTTCCGTGCCGTTGGGCCTGCCGTAGAAATCGAGCTTATCGGTGGTTTTGCGCACGATGTAGTAGTACTCGCCTTCGGTGCTGCCTACATACTCTCTGAGGTGGCGCGCCGTAATGGCTACCCCGGATACTTTGCGGCGCAAGGGGAATTCCTTGGCAGAAGCACCGGCAGCGGAGGTTATATCTATAGTGCCATAGAACAGGTCGTCGGGCGAGCCTGCCACGGGTAAGGTTGTCCGGGTTTGGATGAGCGACACGAATGCCGTCTCTAAGTGGTCGCCCTCTTTCAATGCGGGCATCGACTGAGCGCCTTGTTTACCATTGCCCCACGCCACCAGTGTCAGGTTGTCGTGTCCGGGATAGTCCAGGGTCACGGTTTCCGAAAGGAGAACGTTGCGGGTGTCGAGCAATGCTTTATCGGCATCGAATATATAGAGCGTCAGGTCTTTTATAGTCTCATCGCCAAGGCTTCCGCCATCGGCATCGAAAGCCTTTACCTGCAAGGAAAAGCCGGGAGTACCGGGAGCAGGACAATCGCCGAGTTCGTCCTTGATGCAGCTTGCAGATACAAATGCCATAAAGAACAAGATAGGCAGTATGTGCAGGCAATAATGGAATTTGTTATTCTGCATGAATTGTTTTTTTAATTGATGGTTAGTATTGTTTTTAGTTATTGAATTTTATCAATGGCATGAGTGAAAAGAAAGGCGGGCACGGGAAACATACCCGCCTTTCGGTGCAGTTTTAAAGAATAAGATGAACGTCTGCAATCAAATTAATTAAACGTTTTGTCTACGGTTACGGGAGTCCATGAGGCTGCCGTTACAGTAATGCTTATTGGTGAATTAATCAACGGCTGTTCAGGATCGGAAGTACCACCGCCTTCACCGGCATTTACGTCACCTCTCAAAGTAAGGGTTACAATGTAACGATTACCCGGCTCGATAGTGTATCCTGCATCATCTGCCGAGAACTGAATCGGGTAGTAAATGGTTTCAGCACTGTTGTTTATCGTTCTTTTAGACTGAATGGCAAGAATTGTCGGTTGAGTCGCACCGTTGTTTCCGAAAGTATAGAAATGATTGAATACAGCGCCACTTGCGTTAGTTGTGAAAGCTGCGCTTACCACATCTGCCAAGGCAGTAGATGCTGTGACATTGCCTGTATTAAGACCCGGATAAGAGACATCACCCGAATAGAAAGCGGTTTGAGCAATTTTTTCGTCTGTTGTTCCAAAGAATTTTCCGCTTTTACCTGCATACAGCAATACAACCTTTTCGTCTGCAATCGTAATATCACCACTACCGCCGGTGAGATTGGTACGGTTGTCCTTAACAATAAGTTCAATCTTGGCTGCAACGAAATCCAATGATACAGTAACCGAACCGTTTGTACCGTTGAAAGCGACATTGTTTGTACCGGACATCCAAAGGTTATCTCTGGTCTGGGTAGACGTGTTGTTATTGGTCATCAAGTCGCCGGCAACGGCCTTAAGATCAGCTTCCGTTGTTACATTAGCAAAAGGGCCGTTGGCCAATCTACCAGTATTTGCCACTACATAAGCAGTCTTGGCAGCAGTTGAACCGTTGGTGATCGTAGCCGCCCCACCGGTAGAACTATAATAAGGCGGACAGTCCAAAGCACCGCCCTCACGGAAAAGGAATACGATGTAGTTGTTAATCGTAACATCGCTTGTTGTAGCGCCTATAGCTCTTGACTGCGCTACGTTATTACCTGCTCCTTCCACCTTAATGGTGAGAGTAGCCTTTTCGCCCGGAGCATTGCTGCCCAAATCGGCTATTTCCTCGTTGGAGCATGAAAACATGGTAAAGGCTGCAAGAGCCACTGCTAATAAATTAATCTTCTTCATTGTTGTTTTAAATAAAATATTAATAAAATTGGTATGTTTACTGTCGTTTCAAGTTTTCAATCTACGGTTGCGCTTCATAAAACACCTTTATATATCCTGCATTACGAAGCTTCGGAAAGAAGTGCCGTTTCATATACTCATAGGTCTTGCCTTGATTCAGTTGCATGATAAGCCCCAAACGGCCGGTGTTCCTGGTGGCATCCCATACCGGAACGGTATCGATAATGTTCAGTACCTGCTGCCTGCCCGCCATATCGCTGTCGGCAACCAGAGCGCGCAGGGCATTCCATGCCACGCCGATATTGCTTATCTCGAACAGAGAGGGAGAAAGAGCGGTGTGGCTCGTAATATAATCGGTCAATGCCTGTGCACGCTTACCGGCAAGGTATTCATTCTGCTTTGCAGAGCCGTCGGGCGAAGCCGCTCCCACCACAAGAATTCTGGCAATGCGTGAGTCCTTCGCTCCGGCAATCTTGTCGAGGACGGACACGAGATGATCCAAAGCAATATGGTTGTTTTCGTAATCGGGCAGAACCTCCCACTTTCCTATCGGGAAATGAATGGCCAACGCCGTTTCCGTATCATCAGCAACGGCAGCCTCATCGCTCCTGGTGCTTCCCGTCCACTCTTCGAGGAAGGTGTTCTCCTGCGCCAACTGTTCGGCAACAGTCTCTACAATGGGAGCCGGAACCAATTCGGGCATTACGGGCACGGGCTGTTCGACGGGAGCGATGAGCGCCACATCCGCTGCCAAGAGCACGGGCGGCAGCATTTCTTCGCTGCAACACCCTTTGCTCTTTGCATCCAAACGCAGGGAAGCGCCATTCATCCATTCCCCGTAGGGAAGGGCGAAGGTATAGGCAACCGTTTCTCCCGCCTTGTGGTATGCAGAGACAGATTTCCGCTTTTCTTTCACTCTTTTTTCTCTCCACTCAACAATCTGTGCCGTGCGGCTGCCGTACTCCAATGGCGGAAGCACAGCATGCTGCCCGTCTTTCCCATACAGCAACGGGGTAACTCTCAAAATATAATCCTTAGTCAATCTTTCTACCCTCAGCCTGAAGGATACGTGCACGCTGTCGCCGCTACGGCTGATGTTTACGCCATCTGCCTGCAACCATGCCCGTTCCTTAGCCGATAAACCGACTGCCTGCATCAGCAGCAGTCCACATAATAGCACACAATATTTCATAATCTTCGCCTCTCGGTCTGTTACTTTATTATATAGATAAGGGAGATGCCTGCCTTGGTGGGGCCCAGGTAGTTCTTGCTGCCGCTGCCCAGCTCGTCGCCGCAGGTCTTGCACTCGAAGCGGTCGTATCCGAAATGGATGTACCCCACTCCTAACGTGGCTTCCAGATTCCAGCGCTTGCCCAGCGCCCAGTTGTATCCGTAGCCTATTCCGGCTCCCGCCATCCAACCCTGGTAGCGCTTGCTGCCCAACCCGAATGATGAAGGGGTGATGCCGAAGGGAAGCATACCGCCGTAGTTGAACTCTCCGCCCAGCAGGTGCGCTCCGAAGAAGTGACCGGAGAAACCGCTGCACAGCCAATAGCGCGCTTCGGGCTGGAGCATCCAGAGTTTCATCTTCTTATTGTCCGAGAAGCTCCACGGATTGTAGTTGGCAGACATCTCGAGCGTCCAACGGGGAGCTACCTTATACTCTACTCCGAGATTAATGGTAGAGGTGATGTCATACAACAAATTACTTTTCACTGCAAAACGTTGCGCCGAAGCCGTTCCGGACAGAAGCGCAATAAATAGGGTAATCATGAAAATCGTAAAATTCTTTCGCATATTCTCTTTCGTTTTATTCGTAATCTTTTACTTGTTTATAGAGGTTAATTTTCCTTTTGCTGCTTTTAGAAATTTCATCTGTTTACATAAAACAGATTATTAATGTGCATTTCATTAGTAATCAAGTAATTAAAAAAGGAAAACCGTTTCAATGCTATCCGGCATGAACGATTTTCCTGAAACAAAAAGAAAAACAAGGATGTATCGGGACTTCGGTCTGATGCCATTCTGTCCTTAAAATACACGCAGTAATGAAGAGTTTCCCCCTTTAAACACCAACAAAAGAAACTCAACATACCGTTATAAATGACAAAATGACAATCAAGCCTTTGCTTCGATACATCCGTTTTTCTGAAACAAAAAATGAAACATGGTGATAAAACAACGAAATTATTAACTTTAAATCGAGTACATAAAATGGAACTGAACTACATTAAAGAACACACCTCATGCGTGAACTACAAGACCGAGGAAGACGCCGGTTTCGCACTGAAAGAAGCTGCTTTGGGAGAACATTTCGACAACCGGCAACAAGAGATTAAGGCCAACCACCTGATATTTATTTTGTCAGGCGAAGTCAGCATCACCAAAGACAGCAAGGAAGAAACAAGAGTCCGTGCGGGCGAATTCATCTTCATTCCCCTTTCATCCCATTACACGGGCACGGTTATCCAGCCGGGCACATACATCAGTCTGTCATTCTTTCACGATACAATCTCGCTGTGCGACAAACACATGCTTAGCAGCTATTTAGACAAAGCCCAGCACACACCCCTATGCTTCGAACCGCTTTCCGTGCGTGCCCCTCTGGACATGTTCCTGCATCTGCTGGAGTCCTATCTCCAGGCGGGCGTCAACTGCAAGCACCTGCACGAACTCAAGGAGCGCGAGTTGTTCATCATCTTCCGCACAGCCTACACAAAGAGCGAAATAATCCAACTCCTCTACCCTATAATGGGAATCGAGGTAGACTTCAAGGCAGCCGTTCTCAAACACAAAGACCGGGTGCGCAGCAAACAAGAGCTGGCAGAATTGTTGGGCATGAGCGGTTCCGAACTTCACCGCAAGTTCACGCAAGAGTTTGGAGAAACCGTTCAATCCTGGCTTCAGAAACAAAAAAACAAGGAAATACTATCCCGGCTCAATTACGATTTCATCTCTATAAAAGAGGTGGCATACGAGTTGGGTTTCAGCTCCGCAGCCGGTTTCAACAAGTATTGCAAGAACAATTTCGGCTGCTCGCCCAGCGAATTAAGGCAGGAAATCAAAAAAAAGCAGCAAAAATAGGCACTGATATTCAACGTTTTGTAATTTTGGATAACAGATTGGTTAATTTGGATAACTGATTGACGGATTCGGATAACGCAATATCCAAAAATATCCTCTACCTTTGCAGTATCAAAGCACAGGGACAAAGTATATATAGCGAAAGCAAGTAGAAAAGTCCGGTTTATTTGAGTCGTTTCTTAGTTTTTATCTGTGTTATGTAGACAGATGAATTTTTCACCTGCATTTTTAATACAATCCGATACGGCATCCGCCACGTTTTCATTGACCTTGTTCAGGGTATCGACCGCAAAGGAATTCAGGTAGATTTGGGTTGTCTTTTCGGACGTATGTCCCAGTCCCTCACTGATTAAGGATATCGGGATACCTTCATTCTTGGCTATGGTGGCCCACGAGTGCCGCGCCACATAAGTGGTGAGCGGAATGCCTATGTTGAGCAATGTGCCCAAGCGTTTGAGGTAACGGTTGACCGTGCCCAAAGAGTAGCGGTATTGCGTGTAGGCATCTCGCGGTGACTGCCCGTGGATATAAGGAAAAATGTACGGGCCGGATGTCCTGTATTTTTCAATAATCTCCTTCATGGCTGGCAGCAGTCCTATCTGCAACCGTTGCCCGGTTTTGCTGCGGGTGTAGAATATCGTGTCGCGCACAATGCCGTCGTGCTTGAGGTGGATTACATCGACGAAGGACATGCCCCGGCAGTAGAAACTGAACATGAACAGGTCGCGCGCCGCTTCCAACTGGGGATACCGCCGCAGGTCGGCCGAAGCGATGAGCGCTATCTCTTCCTTGCTCAACGCCCGTTTCACCGTTTCCTGCCTGCGCACGTTCAGCCCGGCAAAGGGATTTTCGCCACATACCCTGATGCCTTGCTTGCGTGCCTTATTGTACACCGCCCGGAAATTGCTGAGGTACATGTGGGTGCTGTTCTCCGAAATGCCGCGCATGCGCAGGTAGTGTATATAGTCCGTAACGAACACATAGTCGATGTCTTTGAAGTTGATTTTCCTCAAACTGCAAAAGCGCAACAGCGAGTACAGCCCGCTTGTGTAGGAAGCGGCAGTGCTTTGCTTCCCCTCTTCGAGCAGGGTATCGATGTATTGCAGGATGAATTTATCCACACTCTGGTCGTACTGCTCCTTCCGGTGTTTCAGCATGAGGCGCTCCAGCGTAAAGCCGGGATCGCTTCTCTCCAGCAGACGGTAGTTCCTGACAAGGTCTTCTTTCTCGTTCCTGATAAGACGGTTGACGAGGCTCACTTCCCTACGGGTGAGGATACCCTCGGACGAATAAACCACCCGGTCGGCATCCCGCCGGTAATTCGACTCGTGGACCCGCCACCCCAAAGAGTATTCTTTCTTCTTACGGCAGTACAGCACGCGAATCGCAAGGGAGTAAACTCCCGCCGCGCTCGCTTTACAAGGATGTATGACAACACGAATACTCAACTTTTTCTTCTTGTTTTGTAAGTTCATTTACCAATTAAGCATTACTGCCTGCGTAAAAGTACACATTTTGCACCTAAACACAGAACTTGTTACTAAAATAATGAATAAAAAAATTGTTTTAGCAACAAATGAGAGGGGGGATTGTTTTAATGCAGAATAAAAGCCCCCCATGTGACAAACTGAAAATTCATGCGACAGATAGGGAAAATATCAACCTAATTATTTATCTTTGTTAGCTTGAAAAGTTAGCATACCCAAAAACAATAAGACAATGAAAGATTTCTTGAAATTTACACTCGCCACCGTAACCGGTATTGTTATATCGAGCGTTGTGTTGTTTTTCATCAGTATTCTCGTAGTTTTCAGTATGGTTTCATCCTCGGAATCGGAAACGCAAGTACGTAAGAACTCCGTCATGATGCTGGACTTGAACGGTACACTGGCCGAACGCAGCCAGGAAAACCCACTGGACCTTATTATGAAGGATGATTACAAGACATACGGACTGGACGATATCCTCTCTTCCATTAAGAAAGCGAAAGAGAACGAGGATATCAAAGGTATTTATATTCAGGCTACTTCACTGGGAGCGGGGTTCGTCTCGCTAGAAGAGATTCGCAATGCTCTGAAAGACTTCAAGGAATCGGGTAAGTTTGTCGTGGCCTACGGTGATGCCTATACGCAAGGGTTATACTACCTGTCCAGCGTGGCCGATAAAGTTCTGCTGAACCCGCAAGGTATGCTCGAATGGCGGGGACTGGCAGCTACTCCTATGTTCTTCAAGGATTTATTGGAGAAAGTGGGCGTGGAGATGCAGGTGTTTAAGGTGGGTACATACAAATCGGCAGTAGAACCGTTTATCTCCACCGAAATGAGTGCAGCCAACCGCGAACAGATAAATGTATACCTGTCTTCCATCTGGGGACAGATTACGAGCGCCGTTGCCGAATCGCGCAACCTGTCCGTAGAGGCATTGAACAAGGAAGCCGACCGCATGCTGATGTTTTACCCCGCAGAGGAAAGCGTGAAGAACGGGTTGGTGGACACCTTAATATATAAGAATGATGTACGCGACTACCTGAAAAACCTGGCAGGCATCGACAAGGACGACAACATGCCGATACTGGGCATTCAGGACATGATAAACGTGAAAAAGAACGTGCCCAGAGACAAGAGCGGAAACGTAATTGCCGTATATTATGCGTATGGTGAGATTGACGGCGGTTCGTCCGCCTCTACCGACGAGGGTATCAACTCCGAAAAGGTTATCAAAGACCTGCGTAAGCTGAAAGATAATGAAAATGTAAAAGCCGTAGTGCTGCGTGTGAACTCTCCGGGCGGCAGCGCATACGGTTCCGAACAGATATGGTACGCCGTAAACCAACTGAAAAAGGAGAAACCGGTAATCGTATCCATGGGCGATTATGCCGCATCGGGCGGTTACTACATCTCCTGCAACGCCGATACCATCGTTGCCGAACCTACCACACTGACCGGCTCTATCGGCATCTTCGGAATGATGCCCAACGCCAAAGGGCTGACGGAGAAACTGGGTGTGAACTTCGACGTAGTAAAGACCAACCCGTATGCCGACTTCGGCAACCTGACCCGCCCCATGAACGACGGTGAAAAGGGATTGATGCAGATGTATGTCAACAACGGCTACGAACTCTTCCTGACCCGCTGCTCCGACGGACGCGGCATCAGTATGGAAGAATTGGACAAGATAGCGCAAGGCCGTGTATGGACCGGAAGCACCGCCAAAGAACTGGGACTGGTGGACGAATTGGGCGGCCTGGACAAGGCGTTGGAGATTGCCATTGCAAAAGCAGGTGTAGACGCTTACACCGTAATGAGTTATCCGAAGAAAGAGGGTTTCTTGGAAAGCCTGATGAATACGAATCCCGGAAATTATATCAAGGGTCGCATGCTGAACGGCAAAATGAGCGATATGTACCGTCAGTTCAGCATCATCGAGAACTTCGACAAGATAGACCGCATACAGGCACGCGTACCGTTTGAACTGAACATACAATAAATTTAAATGAAAGATGCATCCGTAAAAATACATCATTGGCTATATCCCCTGTCCTGGCTCTACGGGACAGGGGTGTGCTTGCGAAACAAACTCTTTGACTGGGGCTGGCTCCGGTCAAGGAGTTTTGACGTTCCTGTGATATGTGTAGGCAACATCGCCGTAGGTGGAACGGGCAAAACGCCGCATACGGAGTATCTGATAAAGTTATTGCAGAATGAAGGCATAAACGTAGCCACACTGAGCCGCGGATACAAACGGAAGAGCAAAGGTTACATACTGGCAACCGCCGAAAGCAGCGTACAGAAAATCGGCGACGAACCCTATCAGATAAAGAGCAAGTTTCCGGATATACGGGTAGCGGTAGATGAAAATCGCTGTCACGGCATCGAGCAGTTGCTTACATTGAAGAATCCCGCCGTGGATGCAGTGTTACTGGACGATGCCTTCCAGCATCGCCATGTAAAGGCAGGAATGAATATCCTGCTGACCGACTACCACCGGTTGCTGTGTGACGACGCCCTGTTGCCTGCCGGAAGACTGCGCGAACCCGCCTGCGGGAAAAACCGCGCCCAGATAGTCATTGTAACGAAGTGTCCGGATGATATCAAGCCGATAGATTTCAACATCATCACCAAGAGGTTGAATCTGTATCCGTACCAGCAATTGTATTTCTCCAGGTTCCGCTATGGCTCGCTGATGCCACTGTTTCCCGAAAAGGCAAAAGGCAGAATTACCTGCACCGGCGACGAACAGGTGCTACTCGTTACGGGCATCGCCTCTCCCGCCCCACTGGTGGAAGAAGTGAAATCCTACACCCCCAGCGTCAATCTGCTGGAGTTCGGCGACCACCATGACTTCGGCGAGAAAGACTTGCTGCTCATCGAGAAACATTTTAACCTGTTGAAGGGAAACAACAGGCTGATTATCACGACAGAGAAAGATGCTACCCGACTGAAGAACCATCCCAACCTGAACGAAACACTGAAGCCGTACATTTATGTGCTTCCCATCGAAATAGAGTTTTTACAAAATCAACAATATATATTTAACCAAAACATTATTGGCTATGTTAGAACGTATT
>OGRC01000811.1_pt1 | contig 23574 bp, 16 predicted proteins | sample 1553431 | NCBI WGS metagenome assembly OGRC01 (sample SAMEA2580064, study PRJEB22360) | human gut metagenome | biome: human gut; feature: human-associated habitat; material: faeces | place: Denmark | collected 2008/2010
GTGCTCGACTACGCCATCCTCGTCATCTCCGGCGCGGACGGCATCCAAGGCCATACCGAAACGCTGTGGCGACTGCTCAATCGCTATCAGGTGCCCACATTCGTCTTCGTCAACAAAATGGACTCGCCCGGCGCCGACAAAACGCAACTGCTCGCCCAACTCAAGAAACGCTTCTCGGACGGTTGCGTCGACTTCACCGAGCCGATTGACGGCGAACGCATGGAGGAGATCGCCATGCAAAACGAAACGGCCATGGACGCGTATCTCGACACCGAAACCGTGCCGGACGAAACCATTCGCGCCATGATCGCCCGCCGTGAGCTGTTCCCCTGCTATTTCGGATCAGCGCTGAAAATGGACGGTATAGAACAGTTCGTCGCAGGTTTCGAACGGTTCGCGCAAGAGCCGCAATACAATGGCGAATTCGGCGCACGCATATATAAGGTGTCTCATGACGCGCAAGGCAACCGTCTGACCTGGCTCAAGGTGACCGGCGGCGAACTGAAGGCCAAGATGATGCTAAGCGGCACCGCGCACGCCGGCGACGTGGATGCGGTTGCCGAAGACGGCCAATGGCATGAGAAAGCCGACCAGGTGCGCGTCTATTCCGGCGCGAAATCCACCACCGTCGACACGGTCCCCGCAGGCACCATCTGCGCCGTCACGGGTCTGACGCAGACATTCCCCGGCGAAGGCCTCGGCATGGAGCGGGACGCCGGCAGTCCGGTCCTCCAGCCGGTGCTCACGTACACGCTGGAACCGGGGGAGTGCGACATTCACAAATGTCTCGTCGCCCTACGCGAACTGGAGGACGAGGATCCGCTGCTGCACGTCGTCTGGCAGTCTCGCCTAGAGGAAGTGCACCTGCAGTTGATGGGCGCGGTGCAGCTGGAGATCATCCAGCAGATCATGCACGACCGTTTCGGCCTGGACGTCACGTTCGGACCGGGCAGCATCCTGTACAAGGAGACGATCGCCGCTCCGATCGAAGGCATCGGCCATTTCGAGCCGTTGCGACACTACGCCGAAACGCATGTGCTGCTCGAACCGCTGCCGCAGGGCTCGGGCATGGCATACGCCACCGTGTGCAGCGAGGACGTGCTCGACCGCAACTGGCAGCGCCTCATCATGCAGCATTTCCAGGAACGCGAGCATCTGGGCGTGCTCACCGACTCGCCGATCACCGATATGAGAATCACGCTGCTGACGGGCCGTGCGCATCTGAAGCACACGGAAGGCGGCGATTTCCGCCAAGCCACCTACCGTGCGATACGCCAGGGCCTGATGGAAGCGAAGAAGAAGGGCGATTGCCGTCTGCTTGAACCTTGGTACGGCTTCCGTCTGGAAGTGCCGCAGGACATGGTCGGACATGCGATGGCCGACATCCAGCGCATGTCGGGCACGTTCGACACGCCTACCGGCGACGGCGAATACATGGTGTTGAACGGCACGGCGCCGGTATCCGAAATGCGTGACTATGCGATGGACGTGAACGCGTACACGCACGGCCGTGGCCATTTAAGCTGCGTGTTCGCCGGCTACCAGCCGTGCCACAATGCCGACGAGGTGATCGAGAACATGGCTTACGATCCGGAATCCGACCTGGAGAACACGCCGGATTCGGTGTTCTGCGCGCATGGCGCCGGCTATCCGGTCAAATGGTACAAGGTGCCCGAATTCATGCATCTCGACTACGCGTGGGATGGCATGCGCGAATAGAACCGAAAGACAGACGGGTGGGAAGCGCCGATTGCTTCCCACCCGAGGCCTGTTGTCGGATACCGACAAACGGATAAACGAAAAGCCCCACCGAATCGGTGAGGCTTCATGCTGGAGCGGACAACGGGACTCGGACCCGCGGTCTCAACCTTGGCAAGGTTGCGCTTTACCAACTAAGCTATGTCCGCATGTCTCCAGCAGATTCACTGCGTGAGCACGAGTATCTACTATAACCACATTCGTGTAATTTGCAAGTCAGCGTGTCGCGGTTTGGTTTATTCGTATTCACCGATGGCTGAAGCGCGTGTCACACCACCCGTTTTCGGTATACATTAAAAGCATGTGTGAGGAGAGCGCAATGCCCAGGACGATACTTATCGCCGCATTCGAAGGATGGAACGATGCAAGCCAAGCGGCCACGAACGTCGTCCGTCATTTGGTGTCCCGGTATGAGTCGCAGGAAGTGCGCCATATTGACAACGAAGGTTTCTACGACTATCAGGTGGCCCGGCCCATGATCTGCTCCGTGCAGGGGCGTAAGCGCATCATCTGGCCGCAAACGACTTTCTATGACATTGCCGTCTCCCCCATGCTGCACCTGCTTGCGCAAATCGCACCCGAACCCAATTACCGGTGGGAGGAATACTGCAGGCAGACGCTACGTGTCGCAGAAGACTATGACGTAAGTGATGTCATCACGCTTGGCTCCATGTTCGATGAATGCCCGCACACACGGCCATTGCCGCTTGACATCTCCAAAAGCGGCTGCGAATGCGAATCCGACAGGGAATACAACGGTCCGGTGGGCATCCCCAACATCCTTGACGCCTTCGCCGCCGAAGCGGGCTTTCCGACAACATCCATATGGGTATCCGTACCGCATTACTGTGCCAATACCGAATGCATGCAAGGCACTTTGGAGCTGCTGCGCGCCTTGTCTTTAATAATCGAGTATCCGCTTATTGAAGGAGATTTGACCAGAAAGGCCATGCAATGGCGTTCCGACGCCGATGGATTGGTGTCAGACATGCATGCCGGCGACTATTTGGCTCGTCTGGAACATGATTACGATTTGGACGCGAGAGCGAAGCGAATCGCCTCGAATGGCATGCCTGCCTGCGAGGAACTGCTTCGTGAGGCCGAATCACTTCTACGCAACGGCGTCTGAGTCGTTCCCCTCCAGGAGGAGGTCGCAGACGAAAAAAATCCCGGCCACCTTACGGATGGCCGGGATTCGCTTTATTTACGCCGAATCACGCTTACGCGGCGGCAACGACTTCCGTCGGGTGTAGCACGCCGCAGATTAGCAGCAGAGCCACGACAACGGCCAGCGCGATGCGGTAGATGGCGAACGCCTTGTACGAGAAGGTGGACACGAACTTCAGGAAGCCGATGATCACCACATAGCCGACCACGAACGCCACGATGGTGGCCGCGATGGTCGCACCCCAGCCCGGGAACATTCCCGCATTGCCTGCGGCCACATCCTTGACCGCGGAAACGGCTTCGAGGATGCCCGCGCCGAACACGGCCGGAATGGCCATCAGGAAGCTCACGCGCACTGCAGCCTCACGGGTATAACCCATCGCACGGCCGAAGGTGATGGTGCCGCCGGAACGGGAAACGCCAGGAATCAGCGCCAGCATCTGACCGATGCCGAAGATCAGCGCATCCTTCCAGGTCATCTCATCCATGGTCTTGACCTGCTTGGCGCGGGCGTCGACCACCCACAGCAGAATACCGAAGATAATCAGCACGGTAACGGTGATCCACAGATTACGCAGCGTGCTTTCGATGGCGTCCTTGAACAACAGACCGGCAATCAGAATCGGCAGCGTGCCGATGATGATGAACCAACCCATCTGCGTGTCGCGGTTATGCGCGCCCATACGGCTCTTGAAGTCCTTGCCCTCCTTGCCGAACAAGGAGCCAAACCACGCGCCGAGAATGCGGATGATGTCATGACGGAAATACAGGATCACGGCAAGCTCGGTGCCGATCTGGATGATGGCGGTGAACGAGGCACCCGGATCGGAGCCCAGCATCAAATCGCCGATGATACGGATATGGGCGCTGGAAGAGACCGGCAAGTATTCGGTCAACGCCTGCACCAGGCCAAGGAAAATCGCTTGGAAGAAATTCATGAACCCTCTTTATGTTCGTAGAAATATGGTTTCGTCTGCTTTTCCGTGACCAAGAGTAGCGAGAGGGGTCTAGTTTTCAAGGCATCCCGGCATAGTTGTCTCAAACCATGCACACAATGGAGCCAAAAGTACGCCGGCATGTCCGGCATGGGAGAAAGGCTCATCGGCATGGGCAAATACCGCAAAAGCAGGGCATTCAGCCCCGAAGGTTTCTTTGAATGCGAGGGACGCGGCCTCAAATGGCTCGGCGAGGCGCAATCGCAGGGCGGCCCACGCGTGGTCGACGTATACGACTGGGGCAAGGATTATCTCGACATTGAACGCGTGAACGCCTGCGGTCCGACCATCCAAGCCGCGCGCGATTTCGGTGTTGCGCTAGCTCATATGCATGATGCCGGTGCCGAACATTTTGGCTCCGCTCCAACTGGATACGACGGCACCTGCTATTTCGGGCCGTTGCAGGATCCCGTCCCGATGGATACCGGTGCCTGGGATGATGTGGCCACCTATCTGGCGGACGGCAGATTGCGTCCGATGGTACGACTCGGCATGAAACGTCGCGAACTGACCGACTATGACATGGAACTGACTGAAGCCGTTATCGACGCCTTGCCCGACATCCTAGGCAAGGCCGCCAACGACAAGCCCGCACGCGTGCATGGCGACCTGTGGAGCGGCAACGTCATGTGGACTGCTGATTCCGGTGACGTCGAAGCCGTGCTTATCGATCCTGCGGCTCACGGTGGGCACCGTGAGGAAGACCTTGCCATGCTCGACCTGTTCGGCATGTCATATCTTACGGACATCCTCGAAGGCTATCAGTCGGCGCATCCGCTTAAGGCCGGATGGCAGGACCGCATCACATTGTGGCAGCTCTACCCCATTGCAGGACATTGCGTGTTCTTCGGTGGAGGATATGTGAGCCGGTATCGCGCCATGTGCAGGTCGCTGCTCAAATAGGCGGGAATCACCCGCCACGCCAGATGTGAAAGAAGTCCGTATCCCAAGGTTATGAGTTGGGATACGGACTTCTTTTCATATGTCCCGTATTCGATTGGATTGCGAAAACTAGCGCAGCGCGTCCTTCAGCTTGGAGAAGAACCCCTTCTTCGCGCCGGACGACGGACGGGACTTCACGGCAACATGCTGGGCGTCCATGTCGTGCATCTCGCCGAACCGCTCAATCAGCTCCCGCTCGTCATCGGACAGCTTCTTAGGAATCTCCACCACTACGTGCGCCACCAAATCGCCGCGCTCGTTCTTGTCGTCGAGATGCGTGACGCCGAGGTTCTTCAACGTCACGGTATCGTCCGGCTGGCTGCCGGCTGGGATATCCAGCGTCTGCCTGCCGTCGAAGGTGTCGATTTCGACTTCGTGCCCCAATACGGCCCAACTCATCGGCACCTTGATCCAACAATGCAAATCGTCGTCATCACGAGTGAACATGTCATCCGGCTTGATGCGGATATCCACATACAAATCGCCCGCGACGCCGCCATTTTCGCCGACCTCACCCTGATTAGCGAGACGCAGACGGGTGTTGTTCGCCACGCCGGCCGGCACCGCGACGCCGACATTGCGGGTGACGCGCACGCGGCCATGGCCGAGGCAGGACGGGCACGGCTTCTCGATGACCGTTCCATGGCCTTCGCAGCGTTCGCATGGCGCGGTGGTCATCATCTGGCCGAGCATGGTGCGTACCACGCGCTGCGCATATCCCTGACCGTGGCAGTCGGGACATTGTGTGGGCTGTGTGCCGTTCTGGCAGCCGGTGCCGCCGCATTCCTGGCACAGGCCGAACGTGTTGACCTTGACGTGCGTGGTGTCGCCGAACACCGCCGTCTTCAAATCGATGGTCGCGGAAACAAGCGCGTCACGCCCCGGCTGGGTGCGCGGAGTCGGTCCACCGCCGGTGCCACCGAATCCGCCACCGGTGAACATGCTGAAGATGTCCCCCATATCGCCGAATCCGCCACCGAATCCGCCACCGTGCATGCCGCCCGCATTCGGATCGTTCGGATCGACGCCGGCATCGTACATCTGCCGTTTCTTAGGATCCGACAGCACATCGTACGCGTTGTTGACTTCCTTGAACTTGTCTTCGAATTCCGGACCTGCGATGTCGGGATGGTATTTGCGGCTCATCTTTCGATACGCCTTTTTGATCTCGTCGTCGCTTGCCGAACGGTCGACGCCCAGCACTTCGTAATAGTCCGTCACGATTATTCTTTCTCCCTGTTGGTTCTGCGTGTCATTGTGCCATAAGGCGGGGTCAGTCGGCCGGCTGACCTTCATCGTGGGCGAGGAACGCCGTCAGATATCTGGCGACCGCCCTCACGGCGGCCATGGTCGCCGCGTAGTCCATATGCGTCGGCCCGATCGATCCGACGAATGCGACCGGTTCGCCCGCCTGCTGCGTATCATCACCGCTTTGATTTTCCGTCTGTGATGATGCGGCCGCATGCGTCGCGCCGTCCGTGGCGGCCGCGGAGGTACGCCCGTAGCCACTGGTTACCACTGAGGCGTGCAGCAAACCGGGCGTGTGCGTTTCGGAACCGATCGCCACTCCGACGCCGTCGGATTGCGTGGTTTCGCTCAGCGAGCTCATCAACTTCATGAGCACCACCTGCTCCTCCAACGCGTCGAACAGCGGGGCCAGGTCGGCCATCGTGCGTTGATGCGCAAGCCGTGAAGTGCCCGCCATGTACAATTCGCTCGCGCGTTCGTCATCCGCCATGCCATCAAAGGCCTGCGCAAGCGTTTCCGCAAGCGTGCTGATCGCATGGTATTCCTTGCGCGCTCCCATCTGTCGTACGCAATCGGCCGTGCGGGTCAGCGAAACGCCGGAGCATTGCGTGTTGATCTCGTTGGTCAGATGAGTGAGCGTCGTCACGTCCGGCAATTTCGTGACGTTGAGGATATGCTGCGCGACACGGCCGGTATCGGTGATCACTACGGCAAGCAGCGTATTAATGGACACTGGCACGATTTCGATATGCCGCAATGTCGACTTCGACAGTGACGGCGCGGCCACGACGGCGACCTGTCCGGTGATCTGCGCCAGCAGCCGGGCGGCCCGCTGCAGCGTGTCCTGCAGATTGACCGATCCGGACAGAAAGCCGTTGATGCCGCGGCGCTGGGCCTCCGATAGCGGAACGACCGTCGCCAAACGGTCGACGAAGTAACGGTACCCTTTTTCGGTCGGCACCCTGCCGGCCGAAGTGTGCGGCTGAATAAGATAGCCTTCATCTTCCAAGGCCGCCATGTCGTTGCGCACGGTGGCGGAGCTGACGCCGAGGTCATGATCCCGGGTCAGTGTGGTGGAACCCACCGGTTCCTGAGAACGGATGTAATCCTCGACCACGGCACGCAACACCAGCATGCGTCTTGATTGCGCCATGCGCGCCTCCTTATGTATAGGTGTGTGCCGGTACGCCTTATGTTTGACGGTGCTGATGAGACGTACCCGGAAAACTTCTTTTAATGTTTTAGCACTCCGGCGCCCGGAGTGCTAATTGGTTCGCTTCCAGAGTAGTTTCCTTCATGCGGCAAAGCCTTGCGGCGACTGGCATTGGGAGATATATCGACAAACGAACATCTGAAGTTCACGCGAATGTTAATTGTGAGCGCTAACAGCACACAAACTACCAAAACACGCCAAAATTTCACCACAACGTCACCTCACATCGCTACTATGGGAAACGCAATGTGAGGGCGTCGAGCGCTCGGCACAAGCCGGATACGCGGCCCGACCAATTGGAAGGAAAGTAATCCATGACCGAATTCAAGGAGACCGAGCTGGACGAACGCGCCATCAAGATGGCCAAGGTCCTGTCGGCCGACGCGGTTGAGCGTGCGGGACACGGCCACCCGGGTTCCCCCGTCTCCCTGGCGCCTATCGCCTACACCCTGTACCAGCACTTCATCAAGCATGATCCGAACGACCCCAACTGGGAAGGCCGCGATCGCTTCATTCTTTCCGGTGGCCACGCCTCCCTCACCCAGTACGTCCAGCTGTACTTCTCCGGCTACGGCCTGACCCTGGACGATCTGAAGAACTTCCGTGGCGGCGCTGACACCCGTACCCCGGGCCATCCGGAATACGGCCTGACCCCGGGCATCGAAATGACCACCGGTCCGCTGGGCCAGGGCTTCGCCTCCGCCATCGGCTTCGCCTATGGCCAGCGTTTCCAGCGTGGCCTGCTCGATCCGGAAGCTCCGGAAGGCGAGTCCCCGTTCGACCACAACATCTGGGTCATCTGCGGTGAAGGCGATATCGAAGAGGGCATCTCCGGCGAAGCCGCCTCCCTCGCCGCCAACCAGCAGCTCGGCAACCTGACCGTGATCTTCGATGCCAACCGCATCCAGATCGAAGGCGACACCAACCTGGTGCTGGCCGAGGACGTGCTCAAGCGCTTCCAGGCCTACGGCTGGTACACCGACGAGTTCAGCTTCATCCAGCCTGACGGCTCCTACAAGGAGGACGTCGAAGGCCTGGCCGACACCATCGCCAAGGCCCGCGCCGCCGCCCCGAACCAGCCGAAGCTCATCAAGGTCGATACCCTGATCGCATGGCCGACCCCAGGCAAGACCAACGACCCGTCCTCCCACGGCTCCAAGCTGGGCGCCGAGGCCGTCGCCGGTCTCAAGAAGCTCCTCGGCTACGACCCGGAGGAGTCCTTCCACGTTGACGAAGAGGCCCTCGCCCACGCCCGCAAGGTCGCCGAGCGCGGTCTCGAAGCCCACAAGGAATGGGACGAGAAGTACGACGCATGGCGCAAGGCCAACCCGGACAAGGCTGCCCTGTACGACCGCATCAAGGCCGGCGAGCTCCCGGAAGGCTTCGACAAGGCCATCGACGACCTCGAGGCCACCTTCGAAGTCGGCAAGAACGTCGCCACCCGTGGCGCTTCCGGCTCCACTCTGAACGCCATCGCAGCCGTCATGCCGGAACTCTGGGGCGGCTCCGCCGACCTCGGCGGCTCCAACAAGACCGACCTCAAGGGCGCTGAGACCTTCGCCCCGGCTGAGTGCGCCACCAAGCAGTGGCCGAACTGCAGCAAGTACGGCCGTCAGCTCCACTTCGGCGTGCGCGAGTTCACCATGGGCACCATCACCAACGGCATCCTGCTGGGCTCCCACACCCGTCCGTACGGCGGCACCTTCTTCATGTTCTCCGATTACGAGCGTTCCGCCGTGCGTCTGGCCGCCCTCATGCAGATTCCGAACCTGTACGTGTGGTCCCACGACTCCGTCGCAGTCGGCGAAGATGGCCCGACCCACCAGCCGGTGGAGCATCTGGCTTCCTTCCGCGCCATCCCGCAGCTCGAGGTCGCTCGTCCGGCCGACGCTTACGAGACCGCTGAAGCCTACCGTTACTTCTTCGAGAAGAAGAACACCCTGCCGACCGCTATGGTTCTGACCCGTCAGGGCGTCCCGGTTCTCGCCGAGACCGCTGAGAAGGCCAAGGACGGCGTGAAGAAGGGCGCTTACGTGCTCGTCGACACCGAGGGCACCCCGGACGTCATCATCATGGCCACCGGTTCCGAAGTCCAGTGGGCTGTGTCCGCTGCCAAGACCCTGGCCGGCGAGGGCATCAAGGCCCGCGTCGTGTCCGTGCCGTGCGTGGAATGGTTCGAGGAGCAGGACGCCGAATACAAGGAGGCCGTGCTTCCGGCCGCCGTCAAGGCCCGCGTCTCCGTCGAGGCCGGCGTTGCCATGCCGTGGTACAAGTACCTCGGCTCCTACGGCAAGCCGGTGTCCATCGAGCAGTTCGGCCTGCAGGGTGATGGCGCTCAGAACATGATCGATCTGGGCATCACCGCCGAGCACGTTGTGGAAGCCGCCAAGGCCTCCATCGCGGAAGTCGAAGCCGCCAAGTGATGATACGGGGAGGGACACGACAGCATGTGCCCCTCCCCTTTCACCGATAAACAAGATTTGATCCAAAAAGGTATCAAGGAGAAAAACAATGACTGAAGCAACTCAGCGCACCTCTGACTCCGGTGTCTCGATCTGGCTGGACGACCTGTCCCGCTCCCGCATCGAGTCCGGCTCTCTGCAGGATCTCATCGTCAACAAGAACGTTGTCGGCGTGACCACCAACCCGTCCATCTTCCAGAAGGCTCTGCACGAGGTCGGCCCGTACGATCCGCAGCTGAAGGAACTGGGCAAGGTCGACGTTGAGACCGCCGTGCGCGAGCTCACCACCACCGACGTGCGCAACGCCACCGACATCTTCCGTGAGGTTGCCGAGAAGTCCGATTTCGTTGACGGCCGCGTCTCCATCGAAGTGGATCCGCGTCTGGCTCACGAGACCGAGGCCACCGAGAAGCAGGCCGAGGAACTCTGGGCCAAGGTGAACCGTCCGAACGCCATGATCAAGATTCCGGCCACCCTCGAAGGCCTGCCGGCAATCACCGCCACCCTGGCCAAGGGCATCTCCGTGAACGTCACCCTGATCTTCTCCCTGGAGCGTTACGAGCAGGTCATCGACGCCTACATCGAGGGCATCGCCCAGGCTGACGCCAACGGCCACGACCTGAAGCACATCGGCTCCGTCGCTTCCTTCTTCGTCTCCCGCGTGGACACCGCTGTGGACAAGCTGCTGGAAGCCAACGGCTCCGACGAAGCCAAGGCTCTCGAGGGCAAGGCCGCTGTGGCCAACGCTCGCCTGGCTTACGAGCTGTTCGAGAACAAGTTCGCCAACGATCCGCGTTGGGCTGCTCTTGAAGCCAAGGGCGCCAAGAAGCAGCGTCCGCTGTGGGCCTCCACCGGCACCAAGAACGCCGCCTACTCCGACTGCAAGTACGTCGACGAGCTCGTTGCTCCGTTCGTCGTCAACACCATGCCGGAGAAGACCCTGAACGCTCTCGCCGATCACGGCAATGGCGCTCCGTCCATCAAGGGCACCTACGAAGAGTCCCACGCCATCATGAACAAGCTCGCCGATCTGGGCATCAACATCAAGGATGTCACCGACAAGCTGGAAGCTGACGGCGTCGCAGCCTTCATCAAGTCCTGGGACACCGTCCTCGCCGACGTCCAGGCTGGCATCGACCGCGTCAACGGCTGAATCATTCGCTGATACAGCACCGTTAAACGGATAAAAGCCGAGAGGTCTCCATCTTTTGATGGAGACCTCTTTTTCGTATGCCGAAATAATACGCGCAGAAGACATACGGAAAGACAAAAAGGCCGCGATATCAAATCGCGGCCATAATCGAAAGAAAAGCGAACCGAAAATCAAGCCTGCCAATACGTGCTGAAGAAGTCGCCGATTTCGCCGATGGTCTCCTTCAACATGCTGATGCGAGGCAGATAGACCACACGGAAGTGGTCCGGCTCCTGCCAGTTGAACGCACCGCCGTGGCTGATGAGGATATGCTTGTCATGCAGCAGGTCAAGCGCGAACTGCTCATCGGAATGGATGTTGAACTTCTTCACATCGATCTTCGGGAAGATGTAGAACGCCGCTTTCGGTTTGACCGCGGTGATGCCTGGAATATCGTTGAGCATGTTGTACACCAATTCGCGCTGATCGTAGATGCGGCCGCCGGGCACCAGATAATCCTTGACGCTTTGATGGCCGCCCAATGCGGTCTGCACCACCGACTGCGCAGGCACGTTCGAGCACATACGCATGTTGGCCAGCATGTTCAGACCCTCGATGTAATCCTTGGCGAGACGCTTGTTGCCGCTCAGCACCATCCAGCCGACACGCCAGCCGGCGATCATATGGGACTTCGACAATCCGGAGAACGTCACGCAGAACAGGTCAGGCGCAAGGGACGCGATGGAGATGTGCTCCAGCTCATCCATGACCAGACGGTCGTAGATCTCATCCGAGAAGATCATGAGCTGGTGCTCTCGCGCAAGATCGACAATCTGCTGAAGCACTTCCTTCGGATACAGCGCGCCGGTCGGATTGTTCGGATTGATGATGACGATCGCCTTGGTCTTGTCGGTAATCTTGGAACGCATGTCGTCGATGTCCGGATACCATTCGGAATCCTCATCGCAGACGTAATGCACCGCGGTTCCGCCGGCCAGATTCACACAAGCTGTCCACAGCGGATAATCCGGCGAAGGCACGAGTACCTCGTCGCCGTTGTCCAGCAACGCGGATAAGGACAGGTTGATAAGTTCGCTGACGCCGTTGCCGGTGTAGATGTCGTCGATGGACACGTTGGGGATGTTCTTCAGCTGCGCATACTGCATGATGGCTTTGCGCGCGGAGAACAGGCCCTTCGACGGCGAATAGCCTTCCGTGTCGGGCAACTGCTGCGACATGTCGTAGACCACTTCATCCGGCGTGCGAAAGCCGAACGGTGCCGGATTGCCGATATTGAGTTTCAGGATGTGCGTGCCGGCGGCCTCCATGCGCACGGCCTCGTCGGCGACCGGTCCACGGACGTCGTACAGCACGTTGTCGAGCTTGTGGGATTTCGTAAAAGTGCGCATGGTTCTTCCTTCTGTCGATTGCTCGGATGCATCGTCAACATGGTCGGGCTGTTCACCGGCAAAATCCGGCAAAATCGCGGCATGCTCTTCCATGGGAACATCCTTGCCCATCAGCCAATCCTCGTTGACCCGCAGATACGCGGCAAGGAAATGCGCGATATCGGCACGGGGAACGGTTTTGCCACTGACGTATTGGCTCATATGGCTTTTGCCGAGCTTGATATTGAACTTTTCCGCAGCATGAACGAAATCAATCTGTTTAAGCTCGCGCAATGCCATGGCATCATTCAATCTGGTCGAGAATGATTCCGTCATGCCTATCCTTCCAGTTCAATTTAAACAAAAGCTAGTTCAAAGAATAGCACGACAGGACACCAAGAAAGACAAAGAGTTCAATTTTGGTGGATGTGTTTCATGCCGCTGCATGAATGAGTTCAATTCCGTGAAAAGACTCTATGGGGGGGGTCGGTCAAAGCAGATTGTTCTCAACCCATTGGGCCACGCCGTCATCATTGTTCGAAGGGCAGATCTCATCGGCGATTTTCAACACGTCGGGGTTCGCGTTGGCCACGGCCACTCCCCTGCCGGATTCACGAAGCATGGCGATGTCCACCAAATCGTCGCCGAATGAGACGGTCCGTGGCAACGGCGTCGACATGCGATCGGCGAGGATGCTCAATGCATGCTCCTTATTGGCCTGCGGATTCATCAGCATCCACAGCGAGCCTTCGGAGATATGCACGTCGAAATCGTCGGGGATGAGCCGTCCCACACGCTTCCACTGCTCCTCGTTCGGGAACAGGATCAGCTTGTCCGCGGTGCCGTCCGGAACGTCATCGAAATCCGTGTATCGCCAGGTCTGCGTCTTCCAGTATTTCGTGACGTCGAAATTCGTGTACCTGACATCATCCATGACGATGCCCACTTCCATGCCAGGCAGTTCCTCCAGCAGGTACTTGCAGACCTCGCAGGCCCTCTTCGAAGAGAATCCGATCTTCTGCAGATGTCCGTCCTTCGGCAGTGTCGGTGAGGTGAGCATATCGTAATCGGACGAGGCGGGGTTGAAATCCAACAGCGCCCCGTTGAGATAGGCGACGGCGTCAACCGGAAGCTTCTGCACGAACGAGTAGCCGGTGCTGACCGGTCGCGCGGTCTCCACCACGAATTTGATGCCGGCGTCGTGCATGCGGTTGATGCTGTCAATGGATCGTTGCGTCAGGAAACGGTCCTCGAAAGTCTCTCCGTCGTGCAGCAGTGTGCCGTCCAGATCGGCGACGACCATGGTCACGTCATCATATGTGTTGTTTGTCGAAGTCATTTGAATCCTTTGCGGGAGCAATCTAGCCGGAGACAAGTTTGGCCCATGACCGTGAAGCCGGTCATGGGCCAAACCAAATTACGTCAATCAGATGAGGTTGAATTTCGTCATCAGACCGAGGGCGATGATGATGGCCACCCACAGCAATGCGATGATGACGGTCCAACGGTTCAGGTTCTTTTCCGCGACACCGGAGGAACCCGCGTTCTGGGTGAGTCCGCCGCCGAACATGTCGGACAAGCCGCCGCCCTTACCCTTGTGCATAAGGATAAGCAAGGTGAGCAAGAGGCTGAGGATGACAAGAAGAATCTGCAGCACAAGCTTGACAGTAGCCATAGCGGACACGGGTGAACCTCCAGTTCGTAAACACTGTTTCTGATAATAGCGCATGGTGTTGAAAAAATCGAGCGTCCAACCATGCTTTTTAAAAGTTTTCAGGCGGTTGTTTCCAATGTCAGCTTGCAGATGCGTGTGAGTTCATCGACCTTCAACGCGGAGCCGCCGATCAGGAAGCCGTCCACATCCGGCTCGTTGATCAGTTCCACCGCGTTTTTCGAGGACACCGAACCGCCGTACAGGATTCGCACCGTTTCGCCGACCCGTGTTCCGAACGTATCGGACAGGTCGTTTCGGATCGCCCTGGCCGCGTCCTGTGCCGACTGAGGCGTAGCCACCATGCCGGTGCCGATCGCCCATACCGGCTCGTACGCCACAATCAGCTTCGCGGCCTCCTCATCGGACAGGTCCCGCGTCACGTCGTGCACCTGGCCGACCGCGAAATCGAGTTCTATGCCTTTGCGCCGTTCCTCGTAGCTTTCTCCGACGCAAAGTATCGGCTGCATGCCGGCAGCAAGCACGGCCCTCACCTGGTCGACGATGTTCGCGTCGTCTTCGGGATGGTATTTGCGTCGTTCCGAATGGCCGACGATCACGTACGAGCAGCCGAGATGGGCGATCATATCGGCGGAGACGTCGCCGGTGAACGCTCCCTGCGAGGTGACTGAGACGGCTTGGGCCCCGTAGCGGATTTTCAGATTGTCCGATTCGACGGCGACCTGCACGCTGCGGAGTGAGGTGAATGACGGCATCAATGCGATTTCGCAACGTTTGTAGTCGAAATGGATGGCCCGAAGATTCCATGCAAGCTGCTGTACGAAATACGTCGCTTCAAGATGATCGAAATTCATCTTCCAGTTTCCGGCCACCAAAGGAATCCGTTTCGGCCCCATAATATTCGTCGTCTCCCGTCCGTGCTCGTCAAAGCGAAAGGTCGTTCTTGTGACATTGTATGCGAAATACGCAAAAGGTGCTCCCCCACCCACTGATGAGGAAGCACCCCTTCATGATTCTGAGATCAGTCGAGCACCTTCAGGCCCGGCAGTTCCTTGCCCTCGAGGAACTCGAGGGAGGCGCCGCCACCGGTGGAGATGTGCGAGAAGCCATCCTCCGGGAAGCCGAGGTTGCGCACTGCGGAAGCGGAATCGCCACCACCGACGATGGTGAATGCGCCGGCAGCAGTGGCATCGACGAGAGCCTGGGCCACGGCCTGGGTGCCTTCAGCGAAGGTCGGGACCTCGAACACGCCCATCGGGCCGTTCCACACGACGGTCTTGGAATCGACGATCTTGTCGTGGAAGAGCTTCTGGGATTCCGGACCGATGTCCAGACCCATCTTGTCGGCCGGAATGGCGTCGGCGGCCACGACTTCCGGAGCGATGTCCTCATCGGATTTCGGGAAGACCGGGTTGATGACGACATCGGTCGGCAGCACGAGTTCGACGCCGTTCTTCTCGGCGCGCTCCATGTAGCCCTTGACGGTTTCGATCTGGTCCTCTTCCAGCAGGGAGGTGCCGACCTCGTAGCCCTTGGCCTTGAGGAAGGTGAACACCATGCCGCCGCCGATGACCAGACGGTTGGCCTTGTCCAGCAGGTTGTCGATCACGCCGAGTTTGTCGGAGACCTTGGAGCCGCCGAGCACGACGGTCAGCGGACGCTCCGGGTTCACGGTGGCGCGGGACAGTGCCTTGACTTCCTTCTCGACCAGCAGGCCAGCGGCGGCCGGCAGATCGGCGGCGACGTCGTAGTTGGAGCCCTGGGCGCGGTGCACGACGCCGAAGCCGTCGGAGACGAAGACCTCACCGAGAGCGGCGATCTTCTTGGCGTATGTGGCGCGCTCTTCCGGATCCTTGCTGGTTTCCTCCGGGTTGAAACGCACGTTCTGCAGCAGCACGACGTCGCCATCGTTCATAGCGGCGACCTTGGCCTGGGCGTCCTCACCATAGGTGTCGGCAGCCAGCGGAACGGTGATGCCGAGCAGCTCGCCGAGACGGGCGGCGACCGGAGCCAGGGACAGTTCCGGAACGACCTTGCCCTTCGGACGGCCGAGGTGGGCCATCAGAATGACCTTAGCGCCCTGCTCGCGCAGAGCCTTGATGGTAGGCAGGGCGGCCTTGATGCGACCATCATCGGTGATCGTGGTGCCGTCCAGCGGAACGTTGAAATCGGCGCGAACCAGAACGCGCTTGCCCTTGAGATCTCCAAGATCCTTGAGTGTCTTCATGTATATCCTTTCCTAGCCGCTTGTAAGCGTGGAATGGCCATATTGCCACTTACGCATAATACAAGCCCAAACGAACAAAAAACACCATACGACGGAAAAGTCGCATGGTGTTTTGTTTCCGGAAACGAAAATCAGGCCGCTTGACGGCGTGCCTTCTCCGTTTTCTCAGCCAATTGCAGCAGTCGACGGATACGTCCGGCGATCGCGTCCTTGGTGATTGGCGGGTCGGCGAGACGGCCCAGCTGCTCAAGGGACGCGTCGGCATGGTCGAGTCGGAGCTGGCCGGCGGATTTAAGATTGTCCGGAACGTCGTCGCCGAGGATTTCAAAGGCCTGGCGGACCTTATCGCAGGCTTCCGCGGCGGCCTTGGCGCTACGGCGCATGTTGGCGTCATCGAAGTTCGCCAGACGGTTCGCCTTGCCTCGGGCCTCTCCGTCGGAACGCTTTCCGGTCCATTCGCGGGCGGAATGAGGGGCGCCCATGAGGATGAGCATGCGTTCGATGGCATCGGGGTCGCGCAACGTCACACGTTCGGAGCTGCGCAGCTTACGCGGCTTGGCGGTGATGCCGAGACGACGCGCGGTGGAGACCAGCGCCAGCGCGGCCTCATGATTCGGACATACGATTTCGAGATAGCTGGCCTTGCCCGGGTCGGACAGGTGTCCGCCTGCGAGGAACGCGCCACGCCAGGCGGCCTTGATCTGGGCGATCTTGCCGTTGATGATGTCGCCCGGCAGACCCAGCACCATGTTTTTGGTGTAACGGCTGTACAGGCCGGTCTGCAGCACCAGAGCCGCGCTGCCCTTGGGGACGCGGACTATGAAGCGCTGCACCACTCCGGTCGGCGTCTGCCTGGAAACGGGGGTAAGCGTGGCTTCGTGGCCGTACAGATTTCTGATGGTGTCCTGCAGCCATATGGCCGCGTCTTGGGAATCAAGCTGCGCCTGCACGAGAATGTGGTGATCCACCGAGTGCAAACCATTGCCGAATCGAATCATCGCAGTCGCCTGTGCCTTTTTGGCGATGGGCAACTCGTTGTCGATTGCGGCCAGCTCGCTTTTGACGTCATCCAGAAGAGCCAAGAGCCAACCTCCTACTTTCCTGTTCTTCCCTATAATTTCAGGCGAGTCGCGGACTCGACCCGCACTGCTACCGGCTTACTGTGATACCGAATAACTTGGACAAAGCCGGCAGCTTTTCTTTGTATTTGGATACTGTCTTCTCACAATGCGGTCATCAATCGGCCGAACGCTTGTCCAGCTCGCGGGCCGATACGGAGACCGTGAGACCACGCGCACGCAGGCGCTTGGCCAAGGCCTCGCTCATGGCCACGGAACGGTGCTGGCCGCCGGTGCATCCGAACGCGATGGTCACATAGTGCTTGTCTTCCTGCGCATAACCTTCGATGGCGATGGCGATGGCTTTCTCGTAGGCGTCAAGGAACTCCTCCGCGCCCTCGCTGGAGAGCACGTAGTCGCTGACCGGTTTGTCCTTGCCCGTCAGCGAACGAAGCTCCGGCACCCAGAACGGGTTGGGAAGGAACCGGACGTCCGCCACGAAATCGGCGTCTATCGGAATGCCGTATTTGAATCCGAAACTGAAGATATGCACGGAAACCGTGGTCGGTCCGGAACCAAGCAGACCCTCGTACAGTTTCGTGGACAGCTGATGGATGCTCAATGCCGAGGTGTCGATGACGATGTCGGCGTGCTCTTTGAGGTTCTTCAGCAGGTCGCGTTCCTCAAGGATGCCGTCGATCAGACGATTGCCCTGCTGCAGCGGATGGGGCCTGCGCACGGATTCGTAGCGCTTGATGAGCACCTCGTTGTTGGCGTCGAGGAACAGGATGCGGGTCTTCACCCCAAGATCGTCCAGATGGCTCAGCACGGCGGACAGGTCGTCGAAATAGTCACGTGACCTCACGTCGATGACCGCGGCGAGTTTGTGGATGTTCGAACCGGAGCTGGTCATCATGTCCACCAGCGGGACAAGCAGTTTCGGCGGCATGTTGTCGACCACATACCAGCCCATGTCCTCGATGCTGTTGGCCGCGTGGGACCGGCCCGCGCCGCTCATGCCGGTGATGAGCAGCACTTCGAAGCCTGCGGCCGGAGAAGGCGCGCTCGTATGCCTGCCTGCCTGGTTTACGGTGTTGTTCTTTTCGTTCATCACAGGGCCTCCTTAAGCGCGGAGCGCATGGCATGCTCCAATGCTTCGACTTTCTGATGGCTGGTGGGCTCGGTCGGCGGATCGTTGTCCCATATGCCGGTCATCAGCCAGACTTGAATCATGGCTTGGTACAGCAGCATCTCCTCGCCGCCGATGGCGGTGCCGCCGCATGACCTCCAGGCCTGCATGAGCTTGGTCGGGCGGGGATCATAGACCACGTCGAGTAGCGTGCCGTTCGTGACTATGCCGGCTGAGGCAAACGCCTCGGCGATCGGATCGGCGGCAAGGCCGGGGATGGTGTTGATGACGACGTCCGCATGGGACAGCAGATTCGCCGCATGGTCCATGGCGACGATGCTTATGGAGCCGACGCCCATATGGCTTTCCGCCAATGGTTCAAGCGCCTCGTTCTTATCGGGATGGCGTGCCACGACGGTGACATGTCCAATGTGGGGCATCTCGGTGCAGGCCGCCAAAGCCGAGGTGGCGGTGTTGCCATTGCCGATGATCACCGCCTCGCCGTCTTGTCCAGAATCCATCCGCATGCCACGTGCCCGATACGAGTGCTCGAAGGCGAGCTCAATTCCCTTCACATCCGTGTTGTAGAGCCTGATCGCAGGGATGGCGGCGTTCTTATCGTTCGCGCCAGACCAGTCGAAGACGGCGGTGTTGGCCACCTTCAGCTCTTTCGCCCACGCGTTGCATGGCACGCCATATGGCTGGATGGTCTTCTTCAACGGCATGGTCAGGCTCAGTCCCGCCCAGCTGGAATCAAGCGACTCCAAAAAATCCTCAAGCTCCGTCTCGCCGACCTCGTGCCTGCCATACGACCAGCTGTCAAGTCCTAGAGCTCGATAGGCCGCATTATGCAATACAGGGGAAAGCGAATGCGCGATGGGTTTGCCAAGGACCGCGCACCGATGGTCCACCTCGGTCATGTTTCCTCCCTTACTCTCACCATTCATCATGCTAGCAACGCAGAAGCGATTGCTCGTTACAGATTCTATTTCTTTTCATCTTTCGGACTGTTTCCATCCGATTTCACTGTTCGGAGGGCATCCTCCGCCTTCGAAGCAATGTCAACGGACGAATGCAATGCCTGGTAAATGTTCTCGGCCTTGGCATGGCCGATGCCTTTGACCTGTTCGAAATCCTCCACGCTCGCCTCACGCATGGCGCGTACGGAGCCGAAATGGTTGAGAAGCCGTTTCTGATAGGCTTCGCCGATGCCGGGAATGTCGTCCAAAGCGGAACGCAAAGCTCCTTTGCGTCTGGTCTGACGATGGTAGGTGATGGCGAAACGATGCGATTCGTCACGCACCCGCTGCAGCAGATACATGCCTTCGGATTGTCGCTTGAGGATGATCGGATAGTCGTCATCCGGCACCCAAACCTCCTCAAGACGCTTCGCCAATCCGCAGACGGCCACATCGTCCACGCCGCAGACGGCAAGCGCCTTGGCCGCCGCCATCACCTGCGGTTTGCCGCCATCGACCACGACCAGATTCGGCTTATAGGCGAAATGGCGACGGTTGGTGTTCTGCTGCACGGCATCTGTTTCAGGACCATTCGTGCCATCCGACCTATCATTTTGCGTGGCCATCCGACGCTCGTTGTCCATGCTTTCCCCGGAATCGCCGGCGATGTTGCCATGGCGGAAACGACGGGTCAACGTCTCATACAATGCGCTCAAATCATCCAACGCGCCCTGCCCGTCCGCACCTCGGATGGCGAAACGGCGGTACTCCGACTTTTTCGCGATCGCGTCTTCGAACACCACCATGGACGCTACCTGGAATGCGCCGCCGACTGTGTTGGAAATGTCGTAGCATTCAATGCGCAACGGCGCCTGTTCAAGCCCAAGAGCCTTCGCCACATCGTTCATCGCATTGGAACGTGCGCCCATATCGCTGATACGGCTCATCTTGCTGCGTGCCAACGCCTGCTTGGCATTGTCGTTGGCACGGTCCATAAGCTGTTTCTTGTCGCCTCTGCTGGCTACACGGATGGTGACGGCCGCTCCACGCAATCCGCTTAGCCATTGCTCAAGCCCTGCGCTGCGCGACGGTTCGATTGGAACGATCACCTCACGGGGAACAGGCGCGATTGGAGCCAGCAGGTCGGCACGTCCCGTCTGCTCCTGACGTTCGTTGCGTTCCTTCGTGGCCTGCGCACGGGCGATAGCATCCGTTGCGGTCACGGTCTGTGTCGAACCGATCGCATTGCGCTGCTCGGTCACGACGGTCGAATCGGAGACGGCCGCGCTCTCCCCCGTGGTTTCCGAATATACCTGAGTGATCAGATCGGCGATCAACTCCGCGTCGCTCACATCTTCGACTCGCTCCACACTCCAGTTACGTTCGCCGCGAATTGATCCGGACCGCACGAAGAACGCGTGCACGCTGGCTTCAAGCTCGTCGGACGCGATGCCGAACACGTCGGCGTCGACATCCGAATCGAACACGACGGCGTTCTGCTGGACCACGGTCCCGAGCATTTGGATCTGATCGCGCAGCCGGGCCGCCTTCTCGAATTCCAGTTCGGCGCTCGCCTGCTTCATGTCGCGGGTCAGTTGGGCGATATACGATTTGCCGATTCGGCCGGTCATCACGCCGACAAGCTGCTCGCACATCCTGCGATGCTCGTCAGCGCCGATACGGTTCACGCATGGAGCGGAGCATTTGCCGATCGATGCCAACAGACATGGACGGCCCGTCAACTGCGCCTTGTGGAACACGCTCTTCGAGCATGTGCGCACGGGAAACGTCTTCAGCAACGCGTCGAGGCTGTGCCGAAGATCCCATACCTTGGCGTACGGGCCGAAATATCTGGTATCGCGACGTTTGCGGCTGCGAGTCACCCATACGCGTGGGATGCGTTCGCCTGATGAGATGGCCAGATACGGGTAGGTCTTGTCATCGCGGAACACCACGTTGAATCGTGGGTCGAACTCCTTGATCCACGTGTATTCGAGTGTGAGCGACTCCAGTTCCGTACCCACTACCGTCCATTCGAGGCTGCGAGCCGTCAACACCATGGTCTGGGTGCGTGGATGCAGCTGGTAGAGTGGCTGGAAGTAGTTCGTCAGCCGGTTGCGCAGGTTCTTGGCCTTGCCAACGTAGATGACGCGCCCCTCGCCGTCACGCCACTTGTATACGCCCGGCTGCGCGGGAATGTCGGAGGTTTTCGGACGGAACAGGTCGCGAGTATCCCCCAACAGGGGCGCGCCGTTCTTGTTCACTCCCCTGCCGTCGGATTGGGTGCCGGCGTCCGATACTGCGGTTTCCCGTAACGCATCCGCCGTTTTGCGCCACACGTCCGGACTGTGTCGTTCGAAATCAGTCACAGCATATCCCTAAGGAACTTGCCCGTCCACGACTGTTCGCATTGCGCGACCTGCTCCGGCGTGCCTTCGGTGACGATGGTGCCGCCGCCGTCACCGCCTTCCGGCCCCAGATCGATGATCCAATCCGCGGATTTGACCACGTCGAGATTGTGCTCGATGACGATGACGGTGTTGCCCTTGTCCACCAATCCCTGCAATACGAGCAGCAGTTTGCGCACGTCCTCGAAATGCAGGCCGGTGGTCGGCTCGTCGAGGATATACACGGTCTTACCCGTGCTGCGACGGGCCAGCTCGTTGGCCAGCTTGACACGCTGCGCCTCGCCGCCCGAAAGGGTCGTGGCGCTCTGTCCCAGCGTGACATAGCCCAGCCCCACATCCAGCAGGGTCTGCAGCTTGCGGGCGATCTTCGGCTGATTGGCGAAGAAGACCACTGCCTCCTCCACTGTCATGTTCAGCACGTCGGAGATGGTCTTTTCCTTATATTTGACTTCCAGCGTCTCCCGGTTGTAGCGTGCGCCCTTGCAGACCTCGCAGGGAACGTAGACATCGGGCAGGAAGTGCATCTCGATCTGGAGGATACCGTTGCCCTCGCAGGCCTCGCAGCGGCCTCCCCGGACATTAAAGCTGAACCGGCCCGGGCCATAGCCTCGCATCTTGGCGTCCTGTGTCTGCGAAAAGACGGTGCGGATGTCGTTGAAGACGCCGGTATAGGTGGCCGGGTTGGAGCGGGGTGTCCGGCCGATGGGCTGCTGGTCGATGCCGATGACCTTATCCACAAATTCGAGGCCCTCTACCCCATCGCATCTGCCTGCGCGGGAACGCGCGCCGTTCAACTCACAGGCCAGCGTCTTATACAGGATCTCATTGATGAGGCTCGATTTGCCCGAGCCGGACAGGCCGGTCATGACGATGAGCTTTTCCCGCGGGAGGGTCAGATTTACATTTTTCAGGTTGTGCTCCCGCGCACCCTTGATGACTATTTTATCGTTTGCCAAGGTACTTTCTCCCTCTTCTTTGTGTCTGTGCATGGTTCTGCTTCCGCTCCGTCTCTGCCGAGGAATCCACGGTGGGGTTCTCGCCCCGGCGCAGGCGGTCGATCTGGTCGCGCAGGAAGGCCGCGTGCTCAAATTCCAGCAGCTTCGCCGCCTCCTTCATCTCCCGGGTCAGGCGGTCAATGGCAGCTTCCCGCTCCAGCTTGCCCATCCGCCGGGTGTTCATCTTGGCGTTCTCGGCCTTGTCGCTGATCTCGATGCTGTCCGGGATGGCCTTCACGATGGTCTTGGGCACGATGCCGTGCTCCCGGTTGAAGGCGTCCTGCTTGGCCCGGCGGCGCTCGGTCTCGTCGATGGCCCGGCGCATGGAGGGGGTGATGGAGTCGGCGTACATGACCACCAGGCCGTCGGCGTTGCGGGCGGCCCGGCCGATGGTCTGGATGAGGGAGGTCTCCGACCGGAGGAAGCCCTCCTTGTCGGCGTCCAGGATGGCCACCAGGCTCACCTCGGGCAGGTCCAGACCCTCGCGCAGCAGGTTGATGCCAACAATAACATCAATTGCGCCGACGCGCAGGTCCTTGATGATCTCCATGCGCTCAAACGTGTCGACCTCGTGGTGCATATACTTCGTCTTGACGCCGTGTTCCTCCAGATAATCCGTCAGATCCTCGGCCATCTTGACGGTCCGCGTTGTGACGAGTGCGCGCTCGCCACGGTCAATGCGGGTGCGGATCTCCTTCATGCCTGCCATCAGCCGTTCACCTGCTTCTGATAGGCCTCCATGGCCGTGCGAATCTGCTCCGCCGCCGCCCCAGGCAGGGTGCCGGTGGACTGAATCTCCTCAATGAGCCCCGGCTGGTTGG
>OGRC01000812.1_pt1 | contig 23543 bp, 23 predicted proteins | sample 1553431 | NCBI WGS metagenome assembly OGRC01 (sample SAMEA2580064, study PRJEB22360) | human gut metagenome | biome: human gut; feature: human-associated habitat; material: faeces | place: Denmark | collected 2008/2010
CCTTCAGATCGTATACGGAAGAACTCAGAGTGCATTCTCTGAAGACGGACTTCCGATTGGAGCAGGACTTGAGGATCTTGGAAAAGGACTTCGTTCTCAGGTTGGTACAATGTACGGAACACTTGCAAAAGGTCCTCGTTACCTTGAGATGGCAGAGGGTTATGTAACAGGAATCGCTCTTGACGAAGACAATGAGATTATCGGATACCAGTTCGTAAGCCTTGGAAAATTCACAGATTTCATCAAAGCAGGCGATACACCGAACGATGCTTGGGAGAAAGCAAAAGGACAGTACGGACGTGTTGATGATGCAGCGAAGATCATCGACCCGCGTAAGGAGTAATCGGGATTTAGCGACATATTAAGGTAAATAAATCAGGAGGATACATAAATGGCTTTATTTGAATCATATGAAAGAAGAATTGATAAAATCAATGAAGTTTTAAACAGCTACGGTATCGCTTCTCTTGAAGAAGCAGAGAAGATCACAAAGGATGCCGGACTGGACGTATACAATCAGATCAAAGGCATTCAGCCGATCTGTTTTGAAAATGCATGCTGGGCTTATATTACAGGTGCAGCAATCGCGATCAAAAAAGGATGTACAAGAGCAGCAGACGCAGCAGCAGCAATCGGAGAAGGTCTTCAGGCATTCTGTATTCCGGGTTCTGTAGCAGATCAGCGTAAAGTAGGTCTTGGTCACGGAAATCTCGGAAAGATGCTTCTTGAAGAAGAGACAGACTGCTTTGCATTCCTTGCAGGACATGAGTCATTCGCAGCAGCAGAAGGTGCGATCGGTATCGCAGAGAAAGCAAACAAAGTTCGTAAAAAACCGCTTCGTGTTATCCTGAACGGTCTTGGAAAAGATGCTGCTAAGATCATTTCCAGAATTAACGGATTTACATATGTTCAGACAGAATATGATTATTACACAGGTGAACTCAAAGAAGTTTCCAGAACAGCTTACTCTGACGGACTTCGTTCTAAAGTAAACTGCTACGGAGCAAATGATGTTCGTGAAGGTGTTGCAATCATGTGGAAAGAGGGCGTTGATGTTTCTATCACAGGAAACTCTACAAACCCGACACGTTTCCAGCATCCGGTTGCAGGTACATACAAAAAAGAATGTATCGAGCAGGGTAAGAAATATTTCTCAGTTGCTTCCGGCGGTGGTACAGGACGTACACTTCACCCGGACAACATGGCAGCAGGTCCTGCTTCCTATGGTATGACAGATACTCTTGGACGTATGCATTCTGACGCTCAGTTCGCAGGATCTTCTTCCGTACCGGCTCACGTAGAGATGATGGGTCTGATCGGAGCAGGTAACAACCCGATGGTTGGTATGACTGTTGCAGTTGCGGTTTCTATCGAGGAAGCAGCGAAAGAAGGCAAATTCTAATCACCGGTCATTATTTTAAATGTGAATAGAAAAAATTAGTGGAGAAGAGAAATCTTCTCCACTTTTTACTGTTGTAAATGGATCATTTAAGTTCGGTTCGACGGATAACCGCAAAAGACGCAGTTCCTAAAATGCTAATAACTATCAATAAAGTAAAAGCAGGATAGAAATGATTGATTGTTCCATCTGTCATAAATCCGACTGCTTTCATGAAAAAGTCTAAAATGCTTTTTACCAGTTCAGCAGAAAACACATATCTGAATAATGCAATGACAAGTAATATGCATCCGATTAAAAGGACACCAAAATAGACTGATACGGTTTTGCCAACTTTATTGATTATAAGTATCGTTAAATACAGCAGACAGCAAAACACTACATAAACAAGGAACAGCCAGATCCAGTTCATAACTGCATTGCCGTATCCGTAGATTCCGCTGTAGAGAGAAGTGTAAGAGTGATTAAAATAGTGAAGAAGATTTCCTACTATCGTATCTACGAACGCCATGATCCCGGACATAAAACCAAATAAAGAAAGAACGGCAATGAAAATGTATTTGCGTGTAAAACCATTTTGTATTAATGTCTTAAAATCTTCTTTAAATCCTAATACTCCTAAAATGCTTACAAAAAATAAGGTATTGATTTCCAAACAATTTGTTCCGACATTTTCAAAACTTCCTACAACAATGCCGATGATCAGAGTGATAAGTCCGACGATCGCATATTGTATCGCATAGAAGATCCAAATATATTTAAACGAAGTTACACATTCGTATTGAATGACAGATTTTAATTTATTCATATTATTTACCGCCTTTCTCTGTTAATTTTACGAACAGTTTTTGCAAATTCACAGATGAAAAATGAAGGCTGCTGTTTTGTGGAAAGGATGTTTTTTCATCTAACACATAGGCAATTTTCATACCACCTAATTCGTCATAGCCGATTACATTTTTACCTGAGCAATAGCGATCAACTTCTTGAGCAATTCCTGAGACACTGTACCCTGTTTCTAAAAGATTTTCGACAGTATCCTGCAATATGATTTGACCATGGTCAATTAAGACAACTTCTTCAATAATATTTGCCACTTCTTCGATCAGGTGCGTAGCGACAATGATTGTTCGTTCGTTATTTTCATAGTCTTGTAAAAGCAGATCATAAAATAGTTCTCTGTGATTTGCATCCAATCCTAAAACTGGTTCGTCAAAAATTACATAAGGGACGTTTAATGACAGAGCTGCCGTTAATTTAAAAATTGATTGATAACCTTTAGATAATGATCTGAATTTTTTATTGATGTCAAGCTCAAACTTTTCGGCAATAGTCAAGGCTTTATTTAAATCAAAACAATCATAAAACCGATCGATCCATTTGAAATGTTCTTTTATTTTTAAGTCTTTATCATATAAATCAGCTTCGCTCATGCAAAAGATTTTCTCATGTACCTGCATATTTTCTTTTGCAGGAATGTCATCGATAAGGATCGTCCCATGGTCAGCAAAAATCCGGTTTGCAATTATATTGATAAGAGTGGATTTACCGGCGCCGTTTCGTCCTAAAAGTCCGTAAATCTTTCCGAATTCAAAGGAAAAAGAAACATTGTCAAGAGCTGTTAAGTCGTTGTATTTCTTAGTGATATTTTTAATTTGAATTTCGTTCATGATCAAATCCCCTTTCTATTAATGAAATAACTTCCTCTTTTGTCATTTGCAGTTTAGATGCTTCCTGAATTAATGAGGCAACATATTGCTCATAAAATTGACTTTGTCGTTTTAATCTGATCTTGTTGACTGCCCCCTCTTTGACAAACATGCCCAACCCTCTTTTCTTGTATATAATTTCTTCGTCTACCAAAAGATTCATTCCTTTTAAAACAGTATGAGGATTGATGTTCAGCAAAGCAGATAATTCATTTGTTGACGGAATTTTTGTTTCTTCAGGGAAGACACCTGTAAAAATAGAGTCTTCAAGTTGTTCGGCTATTTGAATAAAAATTGGCTTTTCTATATTAGGATTGATATTCAATGTATCACCACCTTATATGTTGGTTTGATAGTTGAGTAACTAACTAGCTTTCATGTATAGTATATGTGTAGTGGAATCTATTGTCAATATTTTTTGGAAAATAAAATGAAATATTTGTAATTACTATTTACAAACAGAAAACAAAATGATATCATAAAGATATCAAAAAGAAACGAATGGAGGGATAACGATGAAAGAGAAGATACTGAATAATAAGAAAAATGGAATGCTTGTTTTGATTTTGACAACATTGTTGTATTTATTGTCGATTGCGGTCTGTGTTGTAGGGGCGATGATCGGGAATCCGTTTTTACTCGGTATCAGTATTTTTTGGATGTGTGTAGGATGGTTTCCATATTGTGGACTGCGTGTATTGAAGCCGCAGGAAGCGCTTGTTTTGACATTGTTCGGAAAATATACAGGTACATTGAAAGGAGAAGGGTTTTATGCGGTAAATCCGTTTTCTGCAAGTGTGAATCCGGCGGCGGATACACATTTGAATCAGAGCGGTGACGTTGATAACAGCGCAAGAAAATCATCTCTGTCAGGATTGCTTGCCGGTACTTCAGAAAAATCTAGTGCAGAGTCATCAGGAAAGAAAATTTCTTTAAAGATTATGACTTTGAATAATAGTCGTCAAAAGATCAACGATTGTCTCGGAAATCCTGTAGAAATCGGTATTGCGGTCATGTGGCGTGTTGTGGATACGTCAAAAGCGGTATTTAATGTAGATAATTATAAAGAATATCTTTCTCTTCAGTGTGATACGGCGCTTCGAAATATTGTGCGTATTTATCCTTATGATGTTTCCCCGAATGTAGACACAACCGGGGATGGAGTGGCAGATGAAGGCAGTCTTAGAGGATCCAGCGAGGTAGTAGCTGCAAGAATTCGTGATGAGATTCAAAAACGAGTCAGTGAAGCAGGTTTGGAAATTTTGGAAGCAAGGATCACATATCTTGCCTATGCGCCGGAGATCGCAGCAGTCATGCTTCAGAGACAGCAGGCATCAGCGATCATAGATGCGAGAAAAATGATCGTAGACGGAGCGGTCGGAATGGTGGAAATGGCGCTTGACCGGCTTAGTGAAAAGGAAGTCGTAGAACTGGATGAAGAAAGAAAAGCTGCAATGGTTTCTAATCTGCTTGTCGTTTTGTGCGGCAACAGAGACGCGCAGCCGATCGTAAATTCAGGAAGTTTGTATTAATCATGGCAGAGCAGAAAAAGAAACAGATTCCGCTTCGGCTTTCTGCAAAATTGTATGATGCCGTGGCAGCTTGGGCAGAAGACGATTTTCGCTCAGTCAACGGGCAGATTGAATATTTGCTGACCGAGTGCGTAAGGCAGAGGAAGAAAAATGGAAAATATGTATCAGAACATTTAGATGAACATCCTGAATTTGATATAAAATAAAAGTATCGTAAAAAGAAAACTGTATTGCAAAAGGGAACAAAAGACAATGACTCTTCAGCAATACAGTTTTTCTATAAGAAAAGCTTTTAAAAATCTGATTTTATGATATACTGACAAGCGGAAAGAAGCAGGAACAACAGGCAGTAAAAGATAGAAGAGGAGTAGAAAAAACATGCGGGAAATGGAGTTTACGATCGAGGATACAGAAGCTTTAAAGCCAGGGATGGAAGTAGGTGTGACAGAAGGCGTTCTTCCGACATCTTATTATTATACGATTGAACATGCACTTGGGATGAGTGCGAATTTTAAACAGGCGGAGCGGCTGAAAACAAGGAAAGGTGTTGTAAAAGAATTAAAAGAAACACCGCAGTTTCATATCGCAGTATTAGAGTTTGATGAGTAGCAATGCAGATGCTACTTGTCAAAAAAAGAATAAAATGTTATAGTATGAATTAAACTAATAACATTTAAAAAGCTTGATACAAACAAGGCAGGAGAGGTGAATCGATGAGCCAAAACGCAGAACCTGAATATGTCAATACAAAAAGTGAAAAATTTGATTTTTTTAAAAATTGTATAGAACAAGAAGAGTGGGATTCATTTCGTAGAAGATTTCGAAGTTCGGTGACAGAGGCATCATATCGATCGGATCTATCTGAATTTTGCCGTTTTACCGGAAAGCGTTTTTTGCAGACAATGCCATCAGACGTAGAAAAATATCATGCGTATATGAAGACAAATATTCAAAATGGGAAAATCGCTCCATTGACAGTAACGAAAAAGTTCCGGGAACTTCATTCTTTTGCACAATTTTTTCAAGAGGAATGCTCTGAAGAAAAAATTGTCGAAACGGATTCAATATTGCGTGAGGATTATTTTGCGCCCTATCTAAAACGACTGGCAAAAGAAAAAGATTTGGCTCGTATGATCCCGGTGGAACATGTGGATCAACTGCTGAGAGCGGCTTCGGAGAATCGGATGGTATATACTATTTTAACACTGATGTATCGTGTGGGGCTTTCTTCTACAGAGATTACAGCATTGAAAGGACCGGAAGATTTTGCGCAATATGAAGAGGATCTGTATGTATTTTTAAGTGGACGAAACGAGCCGTGCTATATTCCGGAAGACGCGAAAATAATCTTGTTTTCTTATTTGGAAGAGTGGGAGGGAGAAACTTCGCTTTTTTATAATCGAAATAAAAATCCATTGAATACGATGTATATTAGTCGGATGATGAAAAAATATTGTGAAAAAGCTAAAATTCCATCATACAGTGCAGAAGCGCTTAGAAATTGTTGTGCATTTAATCTGTTTGCGTATGGTGCAACAGAAGAGCAGGTGTCTGATCAAATGGGCAGAACTGTATGTCAGATTAAGAGATACCGGGGTATCGGATATAAAAAGGATTTGAAAAAACGCTCGGCAGATCTCGTTAAGATCCGAATCGAGCGTCCGATTTAGAACGAGTTAGTTATGATTCTTTTAAAGATATTTACGAATCAGACAAGAAATGATTCCGGCAGCGCAAAGGCCGAATAACACATTGTGCATAGAACCATATACTTCAAGTCCACCCTTTAGTCCGTAGAGGATTTCCGGTGTTTCAGGAAGAAATCGATTGAATAAAAATGCGGCGTATGAGGAGAGGAATACAAACAGAAATGAATTTAGTCCTCTGCCGGTGTCTTCTTTATGAACACCCCATTGATCTCGTACTCTTACTTTTGTCATTGACCAAAGAAGTGCGATGAGTTCGCTTAAGAGAAAGATTACAGCGATACATAAATAAGCGGCAAGGGTCATGGAAATTGTTTGTGTATTTACCGCTTCTGCAATGTCGCCGTAAGGAGCGCTGGCACGAAGAAAAGTCCATGAGGCAAATCCCATAATCGCTAAGATCAAAAGCGCAGTCAGACTACGGACTAATGAAGCGGAAATGCGGGAAAGAATGCGGCCGCCTTTTCTAATTGGTGCGGCAAGCGGTACTTTGGAACTTCTTTTTCGTCTCTTTTTTTTGGAGCGGTCATAATCAACGTATTCATCATCAATATAATGTTCTTCATCATTTTCTTCGTCGAAATCATCCTCACTGTCATCCTCGTCGTCAAGGAAATCTTCCTCAAAATAATTTGTGTCATCATCCTCATCATAATTGTACGGGTCGGAATGACCGTTCCTCTTATCGTCATAGTCATCTTCGTATTTAACTTCAAAATCGTCATCAAAATAATCTTCAAATCTAGGGTTTTCACTCATAAATAAAACTCCTTTTCCTGATCGCTGAATGCAAAATTATTTTCTTATGTTATAACTTTTCCCAGACTGATACAAGTCATGGAGAAGAATTTAAGAAATTTTTCATTGTTTTTTCTCTGTCTTACGAAAGTGTAAGATATATACCTTGAAATGTAAGCTTTTCAATATGGAAAAAAATTTCAGCTTTTTTAAAATAAAAGGAGACAGAGACGGAGGAGGCAAGGTCAATGAGATTATCTATAAGCAGACTGATCGGACAGGTGGTGGGGTGGCTGATCATTTTATTTATTATTTTAATTGTAGTACCACTTGGGATAGTTTCTTCGGTATTTTCATATTGTTTAAAAAATCTTTCCCAAATCTTAAGAAATACCTCGATGTTATCTTAAGAAGGAGTGCGTAATATTTAAGCTGATTAAGATTTGTACTTTAAATGCAGGAAATGTGAGGATACTTTGAGGAGGAAAAATTATGAAATACATTACGTTTGCAGTTCCGTGCTACAACTCGGAAGATTATATGAGAAGATGTGTAGATTCGCTTTTGATCGGAGGTCAGGATGTTGAGATCATTTTGATCAACGACGGTTCTTCCGACCATACAGCAGAGATTGCTGATGAATATGCCGCCGCATATCCAGATCTTGTGCGTGTCGTACATAAAAAAAACGGAGGACATGGTTCGGGTGTAAATAAGGGATTGGAATTGGCAAATGGAATCTACTATAAAGTTGTGGATTCAGACGATTGGTTTGATAAAGATGCGTATCAAAAGCTTCTTTCCAGTCTGAAAATGTTTGACACAGAGAAACCGGATCTGATCGTATGCAATTATGTATATGATCACCTCGAAGAAGGAACTAAGAAATCGATGGATTATAGAAATGTTTTTCCGAAGGAAAAGCAGTGTACATGGGATGAGATTGGAAAATTTCATCCATCTCAGTATTTAATCATGCATTCGCTTATGTTTCGGACAGAAGTGCTTAGAGTATCCGGTGTAAAGCTTCCTGAGCATACGTTTTATGTAGATAATCTGTTTTCATATAAACCGCTGCCGTATGCGAAGACGATTTATTACATGGATATTGATCTGTATCATTATTATCTCGGAAGAGACGATCAGTCTGTAAATGAAAAAGTACTTATGAAAAGAATTGATCAGCAGATACGTGTAACGGATCTTGTGGCGCGAAGTGTTGATCTTGAAGAAGTAAAAAAGATTCAGGGAAAGCGGGTTCTTATTGTTGACGATGTCATCAGCACGGGAGAATCTCTCAACGCCCTGATGCAGTTGGTGGAAAAGGCGGGCGGCAATATTGTAGGAATGGCCGCCGTGCTGGCGGAGGGCGACGCCCAGGAGCGTGATGACATTGTTTATCTGGATGCTCTGCCTCTATTTGTAAAAAAATAATCCAGTTCAAGGCGGCGGATGGCACCTGCCGCTGCCGTCGTTAGACAACCTTTGATTTGCTGTAATTTGTTTATAAGACGAATCCATGACAGCCACCGGCTTCGCCGCGGGCGCTGCATTGGCGAAAAAACGGGGCTGGAAACGCGGATTGGGTCCAGGCTCAGCCTGGGGATAGGTTTCAATAAAAACCGTCTTAGGAGGAAGAACTATGAAGCGGCCATTTGCTTCAATTGGATTTACGTATCTAATTGCGCTTTTGGCCGCCATTTTTGCAGGTGTGAATGCCAGCGTGGTACTGGGAATTTCGTGCCTGCTGCTTTCTCTCCTGCTGTTTTGCAGAAAAAGCACACCGAAAAGGCTTTCGGCGCTTGTGTTAACGGCGGGAATCGCGTTTTTCGCCTATTTTGGGGCGTATCAGATAAATGTCTCTCCGGTTTCCGCCCTGGACGATTCTGATGCGACGGTATCCGGTACGGTAACGGAGCTGCCTTCTGAAGCTTACGGACGGTTTTATTATGTGATCGAAACTGATTCCGTTATGCCGGAAGATGGCACAGTGAAGTCAAGCGACATCCCTCAAAGGCTGAAAATTCGTGTATCAAGCACCAACGCGATTGAGTTGGAGGCCTATGACCGGCTTACGGCGAAGGTGCATCTATCCAAACCCACGGGATCTGATGAAGGACTGAATACCAGAAACTATTATGCGGCTAAAAATATTTATCTTACCGGATTTATTTATGACTATCAGCCTTATACCGTAACTTCGGGAGAAAGTCATCCTTTTTATTATGCCCTAAAGGTCCGGGAAAGGATGACCGAGGCCTTAAGAGCTTTGCTTCCTCCCAGGCAATCTGGCTTAGTGTGCGGTGTTTTGCTGGGAGACAAAAGCGGTCTGGATGAAGCTGTCCGGGATAATTTCCAGATTACCGGCGTTTCCCATATGCTGTCGGTGTCTGGAATGCATATGGCCATTATCGGACAATTTTTGCTTTGGGCATTGCTCTATTTTGGAATACCCAAGAGAGGAGCCGCGCTAGCCGCGTCGGTGGGTGTGTTCTGTTTTATGGCGGTTACCGGTTTTGTCCCATCTGTGGTGAGATCCGGCGTGATGTCCATTCTGTATCTGCTCGGGATCGGTATCCGAAAGCAGGCGGATCCGATCAATTCCTTGGGCTTTGCCATGCTGGTGCTGACGGTTCCAAATCCTTTCGCCGCAGGAGATACCGGACTGCTTTTGTCATTTTCCGCAACCTTAGGGATTCTTCTGTTTTCAGGGAGGATTCAAGCCCGCCTGAATCGCTGGACAGAATCGATTGGTGTTTTAAAAAGATTATTCCGCGGACTAAACAGCACTATTGCGGCCACTGTTTCGGCAACCGTATTTACTTCTCCTATTGTAGCCCTTACCTTTGGAGAGTTATCGCTGGTGGCGCCGTTGTCCAATCTTTTAATGGAGTTTCCCGCGGACATTATGCTTTTGTGCGGCTTCCTTACCTCAATCTTTTATTACATTCCTGTGATCAATTTTTTGGCTATGCCCTTCGGACTGGGCGCCGGGATAGCCGCTAATTATCTGATGGAATGCGCCGCATGGCTGGCGAGCTTGCCGATGGCCTCTCTTCCGGTTACCCAAGAGGTGCTGCTGATATCGCTGATAGTGTTTGCCGCAGCGTCTGTGGTGATTGTGATGATCCGCTGGGAAGGATTTCGTCTTCGGCTCACGGCCTGCACCACCGCATTTCTGCTGGTTTTCACGGCTCTGGGCGCAGGCTTTGAACAGGAAGCTTTGGAGATAGGGGTTTTGAATACTGGAAATGGAAGCTCCGTAGTTCTGATACGGGATCAGCAGGCCGCAGTGCTTTGCTCCGGAGGCGGAAACGGCGCATATTCCCGGATCGACGCCTATCTGCGGAGCCGCGGAATCGGCCGCTTGGATTATCTTTTGATTTCTCAGGTAGATAAAAAGACATCCTCCGGGGCCAGCCGCCTGATTGAGGAGTATCACCCAGAAACCATATTAGTCTCCGATCAAAAGCTGCCTCAGGATAAGCTTCGCAGGGCGCTGGAAAACCGTGCGGGTGTATACTATTTTTCCAGTAGGAACCAAACGGTTCTTTGGGAGGATCTGGTGATTTCCGTTCTGGCTAATAAATCGGAAAGCTGGATTTCTTTTACCGTGGGGCAGGAGAAATTTTTAATTTGTCCTGCGGGCGGCGATGTTGCGGATTTGCCGGAAGCTGACCGCGACTGCAATTTCTGCATTGCTGGAGATACTCCGGAAAACGCTTACGGCCTTCGGGGAGATTACACTATTCTCACCATGTATCAAGCAGAGGCGATAGAGGCCCAAGAGGCGCTTTCCAATATTAAAATTCATGAGTTGGTGACCTCAAAGCAAGGAAATGTAGTGATTTCCGTATCGGAAACCGGCGTTACGATCGACACGGAATATTAGGAGGAAGCTATGGCGCAGCTAAAGGAGTCTGAATTAAAGAAGCAAATTAAGGAAAAGGCATTCGTCCCTCTGTATTTTCTTTATGGCGAGGAAAAATATTTGATCAGCCATTACACCGAAGCTATTGTGAATAAGGTGCTTGGAAAAAGCTACAGCGATTTTAATTTTCAAGCCTTTGACGGCGGCAAGGCTTCGATCGATGAAATCGCGGATGCAGCTCAGGCGCTTCCGCTGTTTGCTGAGCGTAAATGCGTTTTGGTAAAGGATTTGAATGTGGAAGCTCTGAATGCCGGAGAACTTGCTAAGTTATATCAACTTTTAGAGGAACTATCTGAAACCACGGTTTTAATTATCAGCCAGTCCACTCTGGAAATCGATGCGAAAAGATCCGCGAAATGGAAGAAGTTTATTGCGGCAGCGGAAAAAAATGGAACGGTGGTCCTATTGGAAAAAAGAGGAGAGATCGCTTTAGAGAAGCAGCTGGTGCAGTGGGCGGAAAAGAGAGGCTGCGGCCTGACCCAGATCAATGCGGGGAAAATCATTCAGCTTTGCGGAGATGACCTCCTGACCTTAAGCAGCGAGCTGGAAAAGCTGTGCGCCTATGCAGTGGGCCGGGAAATTACCATGGATGACATCGATCTGCTGGTAACCAAAAATCTGGAAACTACAGTTTTTGTTTTGGGCAACGCGCTGATGGCTGGAAATTATGATAAAGCATACCAGCAGCTTGACCTGCTTTTTTATCAAAAGGAGGAGCCGGTGGCAGTACTCGCGGTCTTATCCTCTAACTATGTGAATTTATACCGGGCCAAAACGGCTTTAGAAAGCGGAGAAAAGACTTCCGTTTTGAGTAAAGACTTTGATTATAGAGGAAGAGACTTTTTAATCCGCAATGCGGAAAGGGATTGCAAACGTGCTTCCATCAGCCAATTGAGAAAAAGCTTGTTTTTGTTGGCTCAGGCGGATCTGGCTTTGAAAAGCGGCAGGTCGGAGCCTAGAACTGTGCTGGAAGAACTAATCGGAAAAATGATGCTGTTAGCACGGGAGGAGAAGGTCTGATGATAAAAATTAAGGAAGCGGTAATTGTTGAAGGGAAATACGATAAAATTAAGCTAAGCTCTTTGATTGACGGCCTGATTATCGAAACTGGAGGCTTTCAGATTTTCAGCGACAGGGAAAAGATCGAGCTGCTCCGCAGGCTGGCGGACACCAGGGGGCTGTTGATTTTAACGGACAGCGACTCCGCGGGATTTTTAATCCGCAACCATATCCAGAGCTGTATCCCTAAGGAAAAAATCAGACATGCTTACATTCCAGACCTTTATGGAAAGGAAAAAAGAAAGCTTCACCCATCTAAGGAAGGCAAGCTGGGAGTGGAGGGAATCGATCCTGAAATTCTTTTAGAGTCGATCCGCCGCTCAGGCGCATCAGCTATAGAAGAAGCCGGAAGTTCGGAAGAAAAAAGAAAGATTACCAAGCTTGATTTGTATGAGGATGGCTTTTCAGGAGGTGCGGACAGCAGTAAAAAACGTCAGGTGCTTCTACGGGAATTAGGACTTCCGGAACGGTTGACGGCTAAAGCTCTGGTGCCCGTTTTAAATAGTTTGGTAAACTATGAGGAGTATCAGAAAGTGGTTAAAAAAATTAATTTAACTCTGGAAAATGATTGACAGAATATACCGAAAATGATATAATAATTGTCGCTGACTGAAATGCGAGCGTGCTGGAACTGGCAGACAGGCACGTTTGAGGGGCGTGTGTTTATGACGTACGGGTTCAAGTCCCGTCGCTCGCACCAAGTGAACAGGGGCCGGAATTTGGAGCTCAAAAGTGAGACAATCCAGATTCCGGCCTCTTTTTCTATGCCAAAACCCCAGCGTTTAAGCCATTTTTCTAGGATTATCTCATTTTATAGAAATGGGACATCGAAAAGCAAAAAACAGAAAAATAGGCTGTAAAAACAATCAAATGTATTTATTCTGGATCCGGAATTCTCATTCTAATGAGGATGATAACTTGTTTTGTTGAAGTTCTGGTCTTTTTATTAAGAGCAAATCTGCGAACAAAGTTCGACATAAGGCCCAGTATGGGAGTAACAAAGGTTGGTGTCTTATTTTAAGTGGTATCTTTTCTTTTAATACTTCCCCTTAAAAACAAAGAATTTGTTGCACGATCACAACAGTTTTTTGTTTTTATATAAGCTTTTGTTGTCAGATATTGAAAATTCAGTAAAAATACAGTAAAATTATTATATATATACTAAATTTTTGTGCTTTCGATATCATTTTAAATGACATAAGGTGACCAACCATGATAGAAAAAGATCCGATAACTCCTAAAGGCTATGTTCAGGAATTCATTGAAGTCTTAAAAGCTGAGATTGAAGAGCTTAAACAATCAAAAGATAACAATATTATCTTGATGAATGGTATACTCTTTGAAAGCAAAAATGGGTACAACATATACCAATTTGACACTAAGCAGCCATTTTCTCCTCAGGACAATGTAGTGTACAAAATAGTGACGAGTTCTGCTCAATTCGATTGCGAATATGTCTCATCCGACAACTGTCAAGTTCTTTTGAAAACATTTCGTCCCCTATCTTTGAGCCAAGAAATAAAACTCTTTCTCGACCGTACCGCTCTGCCTGAGAAACTTCTGCAATGTTTTCAGGAGAACCTGCACAACGCCGATCAGCGGTATGCGATCGCGGCGCGGCTGTTTAATGGCCAGTTTCAAGCCGGTACGAAATCTTTACCGGGCTTAGCGGGATATAGTCGGGTAAACGAATATCAGAAAGCTGCTGTAGTACATTCATTTCAGGGTGACACCATCATTTGGGGCCCTCCGGGTACGGGGAAAACGCATACAATAGCGATAGCGATCAATGAACAAATAAAGCGGGGGCGTCGCGTCCTGCTGCTTTCTCATGCAAATACTGCGGTAGATGGCGCAATGGAAGAACTGGCGGAGCTTCTCCATGATGAGCCTGTTTATACAGAAGGCCATTTGGTTCGAATGGGCGCTTCACAACTGGATAAGTATCCGATGCTATCCTTGGATGAGGTTATTCGGACAAAATCAGAGGAGCTTGCCAGTCAAATAAAAGATCTTGAAATAAAATTACTGCCGATGCAAGACAAACTTTCCGATTTTTTGAAAATACAAGCTATGCGGGATGGCTGCAGGCAAAAGCAGAGTAATTTGTCAGAGAAAAAAACAATATACAACCAGCAGGAGAAAGAACTTAAGCAATATATGGCAGAGATTGGGCGAGATGAAACGACGTTACAATCTCAGAAAGCAGAACTATCCCGGCTGGAAACCAAAATGTTTCAAACCAGGCGTACAAAGCAGAAAATTTTATCAGCCAGGCAAAAGATTTATAAAGTTGAAAATTCTTGTGAAGAAAGGCGAAATGCCATCAAATTGCTGCAAAGCAAGCAACCTGCCCTTTCTTTGGAAATTGCCGATTTGGAGAAAATTATACTATCCGAAGTATCGGCAATCGAGTCTGCACTCTCGACTGTCGGGCTTACCGAGTCAACCCTAGAAAAAGAAATCAGAGAGCTGGCCAAGAAGATAGATGCGATTGAACAACAAATCAGAGAGTTGGAGCGGCTTATCGCTGCTGTGCGCAAGCAGGTGATCGAAGAGGCGGCAGTAATCGGCGCGACGCTGTCGATGACGTATATGTCTACCGATTTGCAAGCACAACAATATGACGCGCTGTTCATCGACGAGATCAGCATGGCTCCATTACTGCCTATGTTTTTCGCAATGGGCCTGGTCAGTTCATCCTGCACCCTGATTGGAGATTTTTTACAGCTTCCTCCAATCGGCACACAAAGTAAAAATGAATTGCTGAAAAAGTGGCACAATAGAAGCTTTTTCGATATTATTGGAATGAACTCGGTGGGCAAAGCCAGAAGCAGTGAATTCGTGAAACCGTTGAGCATTCAATACCGCATGAACCCTGCCATTGCTGCAATCCCCAACAAGTTGTTTTATGGAGACATTTTGCAAAGCGGAGACAATACGAAGACCAGGGTTCTATCCGATCAGTGGGTGCAGGATCAGCCGTTGTTTTTAGTGGATACTTCAGAGGGCGCTCCATGGATGAATCGAGGGCCTAATGGGCAAAGTCGGTGTAATTTGTATCATGCAACACTGGCAGCGGCTATGGCGCAAGACTATTTAGCGAATGAAACACAGGATGGTAAAGAGATCACGGTTGGTGTCGTCGTTCCGTATCGCTCGCAAAAGGACTTAATTAATGATATTTTAGATGAATCTTTGGGGAAAAACAGCCCGGCAAGAAAACGAATCGAAGTAAATACGGTACATAGTTTTCAGGGTGGAGAAAAAGATGTTATCATCTGCGATTCTGTAGAGAGCGAAGGTACGGATGCAAAATGGTTCTTTTTTGACGACGGCAGCAGGAATAACCAGAGTGCTCCGCTCATGTTGAATGTCGCGGTCACACGGGCAAAATCTAAGTTCATTTTATTGGCAAATGTGAAATTCGTACAACAGAATTTCACAGGGCATATTTTCAAGGATATGCTGGATATTCTGCATCAACATGGAGTAACGTTATCCGTTTCTGAGTTGGGAATTGGTTTCCAGACTACAGATGAAGAAAATGAAATCAAGCGGTTGAGTGAAGGAGTGCCAGTTGAAGAACTGGGGCAGTATAATCAAAATAGTTTCTGGGCCAAAGTGATTCCGGATTTAAAAAATGCCAGTAAGCGAGTGATCATTTTCTGTCCCTTTGTCCGAGAAGGACGAATTGAAGTTTTACTGCCTATATTTAAGAAAATCATCGAAGCAGGCGGAGAGGTAATCGTCTATACTCGGTCGGTAAGCGAACATGTAAGGCTTTATCAAAAGAAGGCCCGAGACTTGATCGATAATTTGCGAAGGGAAGGAGTCATCGTACGGATTCGCAAAAATATGCACGAAAAGGTAATACTGATTGATGACACCCTGGTTTGGCAAGGCAGCTTAAATTTGTTGAGTCACAAATCCACTAAGGAACAAATGCAGCGTATGGTAAGTAAAAAGGTGCAGAAAGAGGTTTCCGAACTGCTCGACTTGAATGATTTTAAGAAAATTAAGGTGGCCGATGATCCGGCAATGAGATGTGAATTCTGCAAGGGTTTGTTGGTAAAAAGGGCAAGCGTAAACGGAGATTTTTATGGCTGTACATCTTTCCCAGACTGCGGTTTCACAAAGCCTCTGTAAGGTTCAGGGTCAATAGAGGGCTGAATTTGAGTTCAAAAATGAGACAATCCAGATTTCGGCCTATTTTTCTATACTGAAAACCAAGGATTTAAGTCAATTTTTCAAAGTTGTCCCACCGTGGGTGTCCAACCTCCAAAAGAGCAAACCAGGAAGCTTTCCCACCGGAAAAATAAGTTTTTAACAGAGCAAGCGAATGGCTGAGGAAAACAGGAACATTGGAGCCGATCATGGGTACTACGCAATGAAAACCCGGCAATTTTCCTTGCCAGTCGATAGGCTTCAGGTTTGAAGGAACCTCCGATCAGGTGGCCATTCAGGACGTCAGGCTTTTTCCACAAAACTGCTCCGCCATTGCTGTTTACCCGGAATTAATATAGGAAGAACCCTCTGTGCTCCTTATGGACATAGGTGGCTGGACTGTGGGCCTCATGCGGCTGGTCAATGGAATCCCGAACGCTTCCGCCTGCCGGAGCCTGGAGTTAGGCATGATCCGCTGCATCGATGAAGCGAAGGAACAGGTCCGCCGGGAGACAGGCTTGTCCGTTACCGACGCCCAGGTGGAACATGTGCTGGCAAACCAAACCAAATCGGTTTCCCGGTTCGCCCGTAACATACTAGATTGTATCCATCATGTGAGGCTCTTGAAAAGCTGGGAAATTCCCGTGATTTTTGAAAAAGAGGGAATAGACGCCTCTGATATGAACAGCGAGATGATTCTGACCTGCTTGAGTGCCTTTTCCCAGGCGTAAAGCGAATCTATTAGAAGTAACATTACGAAAGGAATCCGAATGGGTTATCGTCAGGGACGTTTTTCCTTTCGATATGTCAATTTTCTTGGATATCGCAAAGGAGCAGATGGTCAGCCTGAAAATCATCCGGAAGAAGCCAAGACTATCCGAATGATTTTTGAGAACTTTCTCAATGGGAGCAGTATGGATGATATCAAACAATGCTTAGAAAGTACAGGAAGACTCGGGAACTGCTCTCCTCAGAAAATCTAAGCTTAGAAGAATACTCCGAAGCCTTAGTATATCGAATGATTGAAAGGATTACGGTTCTGTCCAAAGAGCAAATACAAATCCGTTTTGCAGGCGGATATGAAATGACACAGCCACTGCAATAAAGAACAGGTACAGAGAAATGCTGGCAGCCTTTGCTTCTCTGCGGGTCTAGAGACATTTATGTGATGGTTAACGGAGTGGAATTGGGGGGCTTGGCGATGTCCTGGGGATTTTTGGGGACGAAGAGGTCATCTGAATTCAGAATGGTGGAATGATACTAACAATTAATATTGGTTTATTAAAAACATGGGAAATAGCTTCTGGAAGAAGCTGACTCGAAAACAATTATCTTGGTACAACTACTTTCCATAAGCTGCTTTTTGTAAGTAAATGCGGAATTTCCACCTGACTTTTCAGGTTGGGAACGCCGCTTTTTCATTTATTACTTTTTTCTATAGTGAAGATTAATTCTGGTTTCTGATTATTTAAAGCTCTTTTCAAACTAAATTGGATAATAGATGGGATCTTTTATAGTAGAGGCTTAAATTTAGAACTCAATTATAGGACGCTTCAACTTTTTTCTGAGAGTTACTTTAGAATTTTACTGAAATGACAATATGACTTCCAGCACTAAAAAAATAATTAAAACTAATATATAATAATGCTTTTTAGGGGGCTATAAATGATGCGCCCGTATAAAACCACTCTACACAGATAGAGGTTCTTGCGCCGCCTTGAGAAGCAAAGGTTCGTATCTCGCACATAGACCACAATTTACTGGTAGGATCCTGAAGGCGAATCCGTATCCAGTGCATTTCCTGTGATTGAGTATATATAATGTCATCTAGTACTAAATTTGCAGAAATCGTAAAATTGTTATTGGTCTGGACATCCATCGCACTATCATAAATGCTGACGCGTCGTATATCTGCCAAAACAGAGGTGCCAGTAGTGGTGGGCTGAATAGAAAGCCTAAGACTTGAAGCAGTGGTGGATTGTGCAATCAAAGTTAGATTTTCTAATGGGATGCGTAATGTACTTCCTATTGTGGAGAGATCCGCATTATACGTTTCTGTATTAGATTTCAGATTCGGACTGATAATGCTTTGAGTGGAAGTAGTAAAACTGAGAATATATTTCGTTTTGGTATTTACCACTTCGATGGTTTTCGGATTTTCTCCTGAGGCTTCTTGGGGCCCTGTATCACCTTTTACACCAGAAGGCCCAGTGGCACCTTGGTCTCCTTGAGGTCCGGTAGGACCAACAGGAACGACGAAATCCAGAAGGACACCGGTTTCCGTAGAGCTGGCAGTTACCGCAGCTGAGCTTCCAGAAGAAACAGAACCAATTTCCACCGTAGGGGTAGCGCCAGTCGGACCTTGAGGTCCAATAGGCCCTGTATCACCTTTTACACCAGCGGGACCCATAGGGCCTTGCTCACCTTGTGGACCTTGGCAGCCAGAATCTCCTTGCATACCTTGGGGTCCGGTTACACCTTGCGGTCCTTGTTCTCCCTGTGGTCCCTGTTCACCCTGCGGTCCACGATCGCCTTTTTCCCCCTTGTCACCCTTAGGTCCAGCTGGACCTGCTGAACCGGTATCACCTTTCGGGCCCACAGGACCGGTATCACCTTTCGGGCCCATAGGTCCAGGATTCCCCTGAATCCCCTGAGGACCCATAAAACCTTGGTCTCCTTTGGGACCCATATCACCTCGAACTCCTTGAGGTCCTTGAGGTCCTTGAATACCGGCCATCCCACGAGGACCAGCTGGGCCAGGACACCCTTGTTCTCCTTTAGGTCCTTGAGGTCCTTGCGGGCCTCTCTCTCCCCTGGGCCCTTGAGGCCCTTGCGGTCCGGGGATTCCCTGAGGCCCTTGAGGACCAGTATTTCCTTGAACAAACACATAATTCTCTCCTGATGAAGAACAGGGACAATATCTGTTAGAAGTATATTTATTATAGTAATCCATATCAGAGATGACTCCTTTTCAGAATTTTCTAAAATTAAGGCAACGGATAAATTTTTTATTCCCTTGAATTAGAACTTTCATTTATTTTCTCATTTAGACGTTGACTTTGTGTACCGAAATAGAACGCAATCACAACAGAAAAGACTGTGAGAAAATCTTGTTCTGAAAGTTTTCCTATAATCGAGAGATATGCGAATACTACGGTTAAAATAATTGTTACAATGCTTTTTACGCATAAAAGATTGCTCAGCCTTTGAAGCCATACTGAACGCATATAGTTTCCTCCTTCTGGTACTGTCTACTTTATTAGAATATGAGCAGAAGTGGAATTTTGGAACTCAAAAATAAGACAACTCAACTCCGGCCTCTTTTTCTATTCTATAAACCTAGAAATCAAGCCTTTTTTGCAGCCTGTTTCTTTTAATAGGAATAACACATCCAAAAGTAAAAAACAGAAAAACGGGTTGTAAAAACAATAGAATATATCTATTCTGAACCGGGGATTCTCATTTTGTTGAAGATATCTTTTGATTTTGGATTATTAAATTCCTCTCAAATGGTATTAGACTAGCGGACAACAATTTCGTCCCGGTCATACATAATGAAAACACCATTGACATCTGAACCCCTCAGGTTTGGACAGCAATGGTGTTTTGTTATAATTAGCATTTAAGCATTTTTTGATACTGCTTTTTCTTTTTGCCATTTCCAAGTCAAAAGAAGAAAAACGCAGATTTCAATACAATAAATCACAAAGGGAATGTTTCTGAACCAATTAGTCTATTGTACTATCTTCACACAGTCTCTTATTTTAAGATGTTATACTGTATTGTAAGGTTAAGGTAATAAATCAATGGAGTCTTTTTATCAGACTCCCTTTAAAACTACAAGTGCTGCCAATAATAGTTGTCCTTCCTTTTGAGAATGGGGAAAAACGCTTCTGCAACCGCATTATCGTGAGATCCTACAGTCTGAGAAGAGGATTGGCTTACTTCAAAGTATTCTAATGATGTTGTATCATAAAAGTTGACAGCCGATTCTCAAGGATTTTGATATAATCATAATCAATACGAGAACAGGAGATATCATTATGGCACGAAAACAAAAATCTTATGACAACGAATTTAAAGCACAGGCTGTAAAACTTGCCCAGCAAATAGGCGGACATAAAGCCGCAAAAGAATTAGGTATTCCGGATGGAACTATTTACTGCTGGATAAAAGCCTTCAAAGAAGGTCGTCTTAGTGCAAATGAGGCAGTTCATTCACCTAAGGCTGCATTATCTCTTAATGACGAGCTTATCGAACTTAGAAAGCGTGTTAAGGAACAGGATAAAGAAATTCGTCGTTTAAAAGAAGAAAACGAATTTCTCGAAGAAGCCAGTGCTTTTTTCGCAGCCAGCCGTCGGAAGTCAGCAAAAAACAGAGACTAATGTTTATTGCAATCAAAACGGATGACGGCAAGATTAAGGGTAAAATTTCTTTTTATTGTAAAGCTCTTCATGTTTCCAGACAGGCATTCAATAAATATTTAAAAACAAAAGATGCTCCATGGAAATATCAGGCGTTGGCGGATGCTATGCTGGATATCTGTAATGAAGATGAATGTAATGATACTTATGGAAGAATCCGTATGTATCAGGCTTTACAGCTCAAACAGCCTGAAGGTGTACATATTCCCGGTGAAAGAACTGTCTATCGTGTCATGGAAGAAATTGGACTTAATCACAGACCAAAACGCAAACCGAATGGAATTACCAAAGCTGATAAGGAAGCACGTAAATCAGACGATCTGATAAAGCGTGACTTCACAGCTGAGAAGCCTCTTGAAAAATGTGTTACCGATATGACCGAAATAAAGGCTTCTGATGGAAAACTTTATGTTTCTGCTATTTTTGACTGCTATGATTTGGCAGTATTAGGTCTTGCTATGGATACAAACATGAAAGCTACCCTTTGTGAAAAAACCTTAGATAATGCTTATAGAGCATATCCTATGCTTCGAGGAGCTATTATTCACAGCGACAGAGGTACACAGTACACCAGCGAGCTATATCGTAAAGCAATCAGCAAATATGGCATTCTTCAAAGCATGAACAGTGCCGGCGGCAGATGTCATGATAATGCCAGATGCGAAAGCATGTGGGCAAGATTCAAGGAAGAATTACTTTATGGACGATACGATACCACCGCTATGACAGTAGAACAGCTAAAAACCCTTATTTGGAGATATTTCATCAGTTACTGGAATAATCGGAGAATCTGTTCTGCTAATGGTGGTTTGCCTCCTATGGTTAAGCGACAGCAATACTATGATTCATTACTGGAGGCAGCATAGGTCGAACATCCTTGAGAAAAAAGTGTAAACCAATATTGACAATATCATAATAAATGAATTAAGTTTTTATTGGTTCCATGCGTCTTCAAAGCTGGCTTGGGAGGTCACGGCGTTAAGCAAGACGTTTTTCCGCTTCTTGAAGATATACTGAACCTTGCAGGAGGGACTTTCATGGATCACTCGGCTCATATCGCCAAAACGCGGAGCATATAGAGGATGCGGTGCTGGTTCCAGTAAACGGGCGGCAAGGATATCGCTTCCTTGACGGATTACTACTTGGCCGTCATGCAGTGCCTGAACCTGCGCTCCGCGATAGGTAGCGAACCGGTATTCTTCTCCTCTCAGATAAACGGAAGCAATGCAGCCGCTAAAATGGATGCCGCCAAATGGGATGTCCGCAACCGACAGCATTACCGAATTTCCGCCGATGTTTGCCTGCGTCCATAAATAGCGTCTGGGGAATGAGCGGCCGCAGTCGCCTTCCATATATCCGGTGCCGTCACGAAAATAATAACATTTTCCATTCACGGTAATATGGCCGTTTACCCGGTGAGCTAGGCTGAATACGCTGTGGCGGCATTCCATAAATGGAATAAATCGGAATGGCCCCATGATATCCGCGGCAGGCCGGGACATGGGGCCATAACGCAGCATCCCTTTGAGGTCAAGTTCAGGGGTTTGACAAAACAGGTGACAGCCCCGCTCGGAAAAAATGTTATTGCCAAGGCGCAGAACGGCGGGGCGCTTTTGCACCGAAAACTGCCGGATAGGATATTTGACGGCGTAGCTTCCTTCGTTTGTAATGACTTGCAGCGAAGCGGAACAGCCGCCCCGGCGATCGATATGGATTGCCGGAATCAGCGCAACGGTATCGCGGCCGTTTTGCTGTTTGAGATACCAGCCCTCAAAATAGGGGAGACGGGAACTTCCATAAAAGCGCGCTTTAATCATGACACAGATCCTCCTGAGCCGGGTTGTCGATCAGATTTCCTTTATAATCAAAGCGGGAACCGTGACAGGGGCAGTCCCAGCTTTTTTCATCCGGATTCCATTCAAGCTGACAACCAAGATGAGGGCAGCGGATGGAAACCACATAGTCGTTTCCGGCTTCATCGCGGTAAACGCCGACTTTTTTACCGTCACGTTCTACAACGCCGCCGTGCCCCGGAGGAAGTGCCTCCACTTCGGCGCGGCCGGGAGCAAAGATGCGGCGGGAAAGATCCCGCACGGAATGAAGGCCATCCTCCAGCAGAGATTTAGACGATGCTCCCGGCGTAAAGCGCTGTGGAGAAAAGGCTTTCTGCCACGGGTTTTCCCGTTTCATAATGAGATCGGATATCAGCATGGCGGAAACCATGGAGCTGGTCATGCCCCATTTTTGAAAACCAGTCGCCACGTACCAATGGGGTGTGTTCTCCGAAAAATTCCCAATATAGGGGACGCCGTCCAGCGTCATACAGTCCTGCGCGGACCAGTGAGCAATCTCACGGCTGTCCGGCCAAAGCTCTTGAGACTTTTCGCGGAGCTGCCGGTATTTTCCGCCGTTCCGGTTTTCCCCTGTACGGTGATTTGCTCCGCCGAACAAAAGCAGCTCTCCCGCGTTGCGGAGAGACCCATCCGCTAGCCTTGTCAATACCAAGATACATTCCCTCAAGCTGCATTGCATTTTGAAGCGCCAGCACATAGCTTCGTTCCTGATGCATTCTCATAAAGTAGTACCCGGGCATATTTATAAACGGATAATGGGCCGCAAATACGACGTTCTTCGCGGTGACAGTTCCTTTGTCTGTTATAATACGGTCTCCTTCAATGGTTCGAACTCTGGTGCGCTCATAAACCGTCAGTTCCTGCGCGATTGCGTTTAAAAACTTCAGCGGATGAAATTGAGCCTGCCCATCAAACCGCACAGCGCCTTTTACAGGAAAAGGAAGTCCCGTATCAGTTGTGAACCTCGCTTCTATTCCCAAATGGGCGGCGGCTTTGGATTCCCGCAGCAATGGCTCCGACTCCTC
>OGRC01000835.1_pt1 | contig 23039 bp, 16 predicted proteins | sample 1553431 | NCBI WGS metagenome assembly OGRC01 (sample SAMEA2580064, study PRJEB22360) | human gut metagenome | biome: human gut; feature: human-associated habitat; material: faeces | place: Denmark | collected 2008/2010
TTTCAACAAAAAGATAAATCAAAAAGAAAGTTGCCAACGATTACTTGACAGTAACATATAAGATGAAGAAGAAATCCCGCAGTTGAAGTATTTTAGAAGATATGCTAAACTAAATTGGTATGTCCGGAGACGATCCGGGAAAAATAAAAGAACGAACAGATGCATTTTATAAGCATTAGGAGAAAAGAAACATATGTCAGAGATAACGAATGAAATAAAAAAGAGAAGAACATTTGCGATTATTTCTCATCCGGATGCGGGAAAGACAACGCTGACGGAAAAATTTCTTTTATATGGAGGAGTGATCAATCAGGCGGGATCCGTCAAAGGAAAGGCGACAGCAAAACATGCGGTGTCAGACTGGATGGAAATCGAAAAGGAAAGAGGTATTTCGGTTACTTCTTCTGTTCTTCAGTTTAATTATGGCGGATATTGCATCAATATCCTTGACACACCGGGACATCAGGATTTCTCAGAAGATACTTACAGGACGCTGATGGCGGCGGATTCTGCAGTTATGGTAATCGATGCTTCAAAAGGTGTAGAGGCACAGACGCGAAAATTGTTTAAAGTATGCGCCATGCGCCATATCCCGATCTTTACATTTATCAATAAGATGGATCGGGATGCGAAAGATACGTTTGACCTTTTGGATGATATCGAGAAAGAACTTGGGATACCAACCTGTCCGGTAAACTGGCCGATTGGATCAGGAAAAGGGTTTAAAGGAGTGTATGACCGCCAAAAAAAAGAAGTAGAGCTGTTCTCGGATACAAGAAAAGGAACGACGACAGGAGAAGTGAAAGTTGTTGCGATGAACAATCCTGAGATTGACTGGCTGATCGGAGATGAAGCGAAGACAACTCTCATGGAAGAAATTGAACTTTTAGACGGTGCGTCGGCGGAGTTCGATCAGGAGCTTGTTGATAAGGGAGAACTTTCTCCGGTATTCTTTGGTTCTGCTCTGACTAATTTCGGGGTGGAAACATTTTTGAGACACTTCCTTGCCATGACGACGTCACCCCTGCCGAGAATGTCGGATCACGGAGCGATCGATCCAATGGAAGAAAAAGACTTTTCTGCCTTTGTATTTAAGATTCAGGCGAATATGAATAAAGCGCACAGAGACAGGATCGCGTTTATGCGTATTTGTTCAGGAGCTTTTGATGCGGGAATGAGCGTGTATCATGTTCAGGGTGGAAAAGACGTAAGACTTTCTCAGCCTCAGCAAATGATCGCCAGTGAAAGAAAAATTATTGAGAAAGCGTATGGCGGAGATATTATCGGTGTATTTGATCCCGGTATTTTTTCAATCGGAGATACACTTACAGCGTCGAAAGAAAAATTTGCCTACGAAGGGATTCCGACATTTGCACCTGAACATTTTGCAAGAGTGCGCCAGGTTGATACGATGAAGAGAAAACAGTTTGTCAAAGGGATCAATCAGATCGCGCAGGAAGGTGCAATTCAGATCTTTCAGGAATATAATACGGGAATGGAAGAAATTATTGTCGGTGTTGTCGGCGTCCTGCAGTTTGATGTGTTGAAATACCGGTTGAAAAATGAATATAACGTAGAAATTCTTCTTGAAAATCTTCCGTATGAGTATATTCGCTGGATTGAAAGTGCGGATACGGATCTCGACCGTATAAGCGGAACGTCAGATATGAAGAAGATCAAAGATTTGAAAGACCGTCCGCTTCTTTTGTTTATCCATGAGTGGAGTATTCGAATGACCCTTGAAAGAAATGAAGGTCTTGTGCTTTCGGAATTTGGAAGATCTTAAAATGCGGGTTTGACAGGCAGTGAACTTTTTCTTTGCAAACGGATAGAGATTTGTTATAATGAGAAAAGAGATTATACAAAACGGGAGGTTTTGAATATGGCTAAGGACGAAAGAAATACTTATACAATACAAAATGATGCGAGTTTAGGCGAAGTGAAGATCGCGGATGAAGTTGTTGCGATCATCGCGGCTTTGGCTGCTACGGAAGTAGACGGCGTCGCTTCTATGGCGGGAAATATCACAAATGAAGTGATCGGAAAGCTGGGAATTAAGAACCTGTCAAAAGGAGTAAAGGTGGATGTGCTGGAAGGAGTTGTTACTGTTTCTCTCGCATTGAACCTGAAATATGATTACAGTATCATGGAAGTGACGAAAAAAGTGCAGGAAAAGGTGAAAAATGCAGTTGAGAATATGACGGGGCTTGAGGTTGCGGATGTCAATATTAAGGTTGCCGGAGTAGAGATGGAGAAACAGGACTGATCTGCTTTTGAGCTGCCATGTATGATGAGGCGTACCGCCCTTGACATTGATACTAAGGGATGTCGCAAGACATCCTTTTTCAATATTGCAGACCGACGGTTTCAGAAAGATACCTATATCAGAAAAGGGATATAAGCACAAAAGAAGAGCTGTGCGGACTGCCAGATGATGATTAAGACGATAGAGAGGAAATACTATGTTAAGAACGGAACTTCGGGAACATATATTTAAAATGCTTTTCCAGGTTGAATTTAATGATTCTGCTGCTATGGCGGAAAATATGAACTATTATTTCGAGACGCTGGAAGATGCCGAAGAGAAAGATAAACAGTATATACAGAATAAGTATGAGGCAATCGTGTCACATACAGAAGAAATCGACGAACTTTTGAATGAGAATGCAACAGGATGGAAAACGACAAGAATGAACAAAGTCGATCTGTCAATTTTGAGGTTGGCAGTTTATGAGATAAAATGGGACGAGGATGTTCCTGACAAAGTTGCAATCAACGAAGCAGTCGAACTGGCAAAACGCTTCGGAGGGGACAGCAGTCCGTCCTTTGTGAATGGTGTGCTTGCAAAATTTGCAAAACAGGAGTCGTAAAAATGTCTAACATTTATACAGTGAAGCAGGTTAATTCTTATATCAAGAATATGTTTACACAAGATTTCATGCTGAACCGTATCTATGTAAAAGGAGAGATTTCTAACTGCAAATATCACACATCGGGACATATTTATTTTTCTTTGAAAGATGAGTCCGGCACGATCGCCTGTGTTATGTTTGCAGGTTCCAGAGCGGGACTTTCTTTTACACTGAAAAATGGACAGCAGGTTATTGTGTTTGGCTCGGTAAGCGTATATGAAAGAGACGGGAAATATCAGCTTTATGCGCGGGAAATCAGATTGGACGGAGCAGGGGCGCTCTACGAAAAGTTTGAGGCGCTTAAGCAGGAACTTTATGAGATGGGGATGTTTTCCGATGAATATAAACAGCCCATTCCAGCTTATGCAAAAACTGTCGGGATTGTGACGGCTCCTACAGGGGCGGCAGTCAGAGATATTATAAACGTTGCAGGACGGAGAAATCCGTACGTTCAGCTCATTCTCTATCCGGCTCTTGTGCAGGGAGAGGGAGCGGCAAAAAGTATTATAACAGGAATCCGGATGCTGGAACAAAGGGGTGTGGATGTCATCATTGTCGGCAGAGGCGGAGGCAGTATTGAAGAACTGTGGGCGTTTAACGAGGAAGCGGTTGCCCGTGCGATCTTTGAGTGCTCCGTTCCGATCATTTCGGCAGTCGGTCATGAAACGGATGTTACGATATCAGATTTTGTAGCTGATTTGAGAGCGCCGACTCCTTCGGCAGCAGCGGAGCTGGCTGTGTATGAGATCCGTGAGTGCAGACGGAAAATGGCGGGATATGAAGATCAGCTTGTTCGCTTAGCGGAAACACAGATCAGCAGATATCGGGTGAAGGCAGAGCATTTCTCAATGCGCCTGAAGATGCTTCATCCCCGGAGAAAATTAGATGAAAACAGGCAGTTTACGGCAGATATGGAAAATAGGCTGCGCGATCTTATGGAGCGGAAGCTGATCAAAGAAAAACATCGTTTGGCGCTGAATGTAGAGCGGATGAAGCGGGTTTCTCCGCTTTTGAAACTTGACAGCGGGTATTCTTATGTAAGATCGGAAGAAGGGGAAAATATACGATCCGTAAACCAGGTAAAGCGCGGAGAAAAACTTGAGATTTTTGTAAGCGACGGAAAGCTTGAAGCAGAGGTTCAAAATACGGAAACGATGGTTCACGGATAGGAAGGATCGCGGAGGTTAAAGTGGCAGAGAAAAAGAAAGAAAATCTTGAAGAAATGTTCAGGAATTTGGAAGAATTGATCGGAAAGATGGAAAACGAAGAGATTACTTTGGAACAAACATTTGATTTATATAATAAGGGGATGGAACTTCTGAAAAAATGCAGTTTATCGATCGATGAAGTGGAGAAAAAGGTTCTTGTGCTTGATCAGAATGGAGAGACAGATGAATTTTAAGGAAGAGTGTAGAAAACGAACAGAAAAAATAGAAGAAGTTTTACAGAACTATCTTCCAAAACAAGAGGGACATCAGCGTATAATTGAAGAGGCGATGGAATATAGTTTGATGGCAGGCGGGAAGCGGCTTCGACCGATGCTTATGAAGGAAACATTTGATCTGTTCGGAGGAACAGGAACGGTTATCGAGCCGTTTATGGCAGCGATTGAGATGGTCCATACATATTCGCTTGTGCATGATGATCTTCCGGCAATGGATAATGACGATTACCGGAGAGGACGAAAGACGACACATGTTGTGTACGGGGAAGATATGGGAATTTTGGCAGGGGACGCATTACTGAACTATGCGTTTGAGACAGCCTGCACAGCGTTTGAGACAGAGCCTCAAAAGGCTGCCCTTATCGGAAAAGCGCTTCAGATACTGGCAGGAAAAGCCGGAATTTACGGGATGATCGGAGGACAGGTCGTTGATGTAAAGTCGGCAGGTCATAAGATCTCAGGAGAACTTTTGGCGTTTATTTACAAATTGAAAACCGGAGCACTTATTGAGTCTTCCGTAATGATCGGAGCCATCCTTGGAGGAGCAAGTGAAGAAGACGTTAGGAAGATGGAAGAGATTGCATCAAAAGTAGGACTGGCATTCCAGATACAAGACGATATTTTGGATGTGACAAGCACAACTGAGATACTCGGAAAACCGGTACATAGTGATGAAAAAAATGAAAAAACGACTTATGTCACATGGAAAGGTTTGGAAAAGGCGAAAGAAGAGACGGCACGTTTGACAGAAGAAGCGTCAGAACAACTTCGTTCTCTTGGAAAAGAGTGCGGTTTTATGGAAGAATTGCTTCGGCAGCTTGTATACAGAGAAAAATAGAACTAGGAGGATCAGTCATGATAATTGAAATGATCCAGAAAGAGAATGATATAAAGAAACTTGATCAGACACAGTTGAAAGAACTTGCAGATGAAATTCGAAAATTCCTGCTTGATAAGATCAGTTGTACAGGAGGGCATTTAGCTTCCAACTTAGGTGTTGTGGAGTTGACAATGGCGCTGCATCTGACGATGGATTTCCCTGAGGACAAGTTAATCTGGGATGTGGGACATCAATCGTATACCCATAAACTTCTTACCGGAAGAAAGAATGGGTTTGACGATCTTCGTAAATATGGCGGAATGAGTGGTTTTCCGAAGCGAAAAGAAAGCGAATGTGACGCTTTTGATACCGGACATAGTTCCACATCGATCTCTGCGGGTTTGGGTTATGTGGCGGCACGCGAATTAAAAGGAGAAAAATACAGTGTTGTTTCGGTGATCGGAGATGGAGCGATGACCGGAGGAATGGCGTTTGAGGCTTTGAACAATGCTTCTCGTTTGAAAAGTAATTTTATTATCGTATTGAATGACAACAACATGTCGATCTCAGAAAATGTGGGAGGCATGTCAAAATATTTAGGCGGCTTGAGAACAGCCCAGGCATATACAGATTTAAAAAAAGGTGTAGAAGATACGCTGAAGAAAATTCCCGGAACGGGAAACAGGATCGTCAGCAGGATCAAGAAAACCAAAAGCGGAATTAAGCAGTTGTTTGTTCCGGGAATGTTTTTTGAAGATATGGGGATCACTTATCTTGGACCTGTAGACGGGCATGACATCAAAGAAATGGTGCGTGTGTTCCGCGAAGCAAAACGGGTAGATCATGCAGTTTTAGTGCATGTACTTACAAAGAAAGGGAAAGGCTACCTTCCTGCAGAAGAAAATCCGGCTCGTTTCCATGGAACCGGACCGTTTGATTTGGAGACTGGAGATGCGAAAGAAACGAAGGGTCCGGATACGTATACGGAAGTTTTTTCGAAAGTTTTGCTTGATATTGCAAAAAAAGATGAGAGCGTTGCGGCGATTACGGCTGCAATGGCGGATGGAACCGGACTTGCACCGTTTGCAAAACATTTTCCGAATCGGTTCTTTGATGTAGGGATTGCAGAAGAACATGCGATGACCTTTGCGGCGGGACTTGCGGCAGGAGGGATGAAGCCGGTTTTTGCAGTATATTCGTCCTTTTTGCAGAGAGCTTATGACCAGACGTTGCATGACGTCTGTCTGCAAAACCTTCCGGTTGTGATCGCGGTAGACAGGGCAGGACTTGTCGGAAGTGATGGAGAAACGCATCAGGGAGTGTTTGACCTGTCGTTTTTGTCAACGATTCCGAATATGACGGTTATCTCTCCGAAAAACAGATGGGAAATGGCAGATATGATCCGATTTGCAGTTGATTTTCCGTATCCGATCGCCGTGCGCTATCCAAGAGGAGCAGCGTATGAAGGACTGCAGCAGTTCCGCAGTCCAATTAGTTATGGAAAAAGCGAGCTGCTTTATGAAGAAGAAAAGGTTGCAGTTCTGTTTGTAGGTCATATGGCGGAGATTGCAGATCAGGTAAGAAAAGAGCTGAAAGAAAAAGGATATGGCTGTTCTCTTGTGAATGCCCGGTTTGTAAAACCACTTGATACGCAGATGCTGAAAAAATTGTCGGAGAATCATGAGTTGTTTGTGACGATTGAAGAAAACGTGCTTACAGGCGGTTTTGGAGAGCAGGTTCTTGATTATATTTCGAAGGAAGGGCTCCGTGTGCGGGTGAAAAATTTCGGAATATCCGACGATTATGTGGAACATGGAAATGTAGACCTGCTTCGACGGGAAGTCGGGCTTGATAAAGAGACGATTGTAAAACAGATAGAAGAAATTTTGGGGTAACTGAAAGGAAAAGAAGATGAAGGAACGCTTGGATGTATTACTTGTGAAGAGAAATCTGGCGGAATCAAGGGAAAAAGCAAAAGCAATTATTATGTCCGGAAATGTTTTTGTAGAAGGACAAAGAGAAGATAAAGCAGGAAGTACATTTCCTTTGGAGGTCAATATTGAAGTGCGGGGGCATACGCTTCCGTATGTGAGCAGAGGCGGTCTGAAATTAGAGAAGGCGATTGCAAACTTTGACGTCAGTGTAAACGATAAAGTGTGTACGGATGTCGGCTCATCAACAGGAGGCTTTACAGACTGCATGCTGCAAAACGGTGCAAAAAAAGTATTTGCAATCGATGTAGGCAGAGGACAGCTTGACTGGAAACTCCGAAATGATCCGAGAGTTGTCTGCATGGAAAAAACAAATATCCGATATGTGACACCAGAAGATTTGGGAGAAGAAATTGATTTTTCTTCTATTGATGTGTCATTTATCTCGCTGACGAAAGTGTTAGAACCGATCCGCAATTATTTGACGAAAGATGGTGAGATTGTTGCTCTTATAAAACCGCAGTTTGAGGCTGGAAGAGAAAAAGTAGGGAAGAAGGGCGTAGTAAGAGAAAAGAGCACACATCTGGAAGTAATCCAAAAGGTTATGGATTATGCCCAGTCGATTGGATTTGATCTGTGTGCGCTTGATTTTTCTCCGATCAAAGGGCCGGAGGGGAATATAGAGTATCTGATTCATCTGAAAAAAAGCGGGAAGGAAACAGGAGAAAATATCGGCGGACTTGATCCTGCCGCTGTTTCAGACAAAGCATTCGAGACACTGGCAAAGTAAAAAAGGACACGCCTTCGTGTAATAGACAGGCTGTGTTTGTGAAGACAAGAGGAATAAAATGGATTGCTTTTATATTATTACAAATAAATTAAAAGATAAAGATTATGCGATTACAAACCGGATCGAACAGTATATTCTTGCTTCAGGCAAAAAATGTTTCCTTTCAGAAAAAGACAGTGAGGGACATATTCTTCCGGGAACTGTTCCGAAAGAAGTTCAGTGCGGTCTTGTATTGGGGGGAGACGGAACGCTGATCCGTGCGATCAGAGATCTCGGGGAGAGAAGTCTTCCTTTGCTTGGAATTAATCTGGGAACTTTGGGATATCTTACAGATGTAGATCTGAAAGATTTCGAAAGTGCGCTGGATCATCTGTTTTCACAGACACCTGCTGTCGAAGAGCGGATGATGCTGGAAGGAAGTTTTCGGAATTCGCGCAAAGATTTGGCGGTAAATGATATTGTTCTTGCAAGGGAAGGAAAAGTTCGAATCGTCAGTTTCAATATATATGTAAATGGAGTATTGCTGAATACTTATCATGCAGATGGGGTGATTATATCGACTCCTACCGGAAGTACAGGGTATAATCTGTCTGCAGGAGGACCGATTGTTGAGCCGACGGCGAAGATGATCGTGATTACGCCGATCTGTTCTCATGCGTTGAATACAAGCAGCGTCGTGCTGTCAGCCGATGACCTGATCGAGGTGGAAGTGTGCGAAGGTCGTTACGGCAGACAGGAACAAGTTTCTCTTTGCTTTGACGGAGCAGAGCAGACGACTCTTGTCACAGGTGAGAAAGTCTGTATCAGACGTTCGGCTCAGACAGCAAAACTGATCAAGCTGAGCAAGGAAAGTTTTATGAAAACAATGCGTAAAAAGATGAAAGGAAATTGAACATATGAAAGTCAGCCGGCATGCAAAAATTATTGAACTGATCAGTCAGTATGACATTGAGACACAGGAAGAACTGGCAGAATATTTAAATAATGCGGGATTTAAAGTGACGCAGGCGACTGTGTCCAGAGATATACGGGATCTGAAGCTGTCGAAAGTATCAGTTGGAAGCGGACATCAGAAATATATTCTTCACCGCATGGAAGAACCGGGAATGAGCGAAAAGTATATGCGCGTTTTAAAAGACGGATATGTAGCGATGGATATGGCTCAGAATATTCTTGTCATCAAGACAGTTTCAGGTATGGCGATGGCTGTGGCAGCGGCTGTTGATGCAATGAAATGGCATGAAGTCGTAGGCTGCATTGCAGGAGACGATACGATCATGTGTGCAATCCGAACCGTGGATGATACAGCGATAGTAATGGAGAAGATCAGGAAGATTGTTTCAAGAGAAGTATAGGTGAATACAATGTTAGAAAATCTACATGTGAAAAATATTGCTTTGATCGATGAGACAGAAGTGGATTTCGGACAGGGATTAAATATATTGACCGGAGAGACCGGAGCGGGGAAATCGATTCTTCTTGGTTCTGTCGGCTTGGCATTGGGAGGAAAGTACAGTTCGGATCTTTTAAGAAACGGTGCGGAAAACGGATTAGTGGAACTTACTTTTTCTGTGGAAGACGAACGGATCAGAAAAAAACTGGAGGAATTGGAGATCATTCCTGATGATGGGATGGTAACTTTGACTAGAAAGTTTACGGGAAATAGAAGTGTCAGCAGGATTAACGGAGAGACAGTAAATACTGCAAAGTTAAAAGAGGCTGCTGCGTTGTTGATCGATATTCACGGACAACATGATAACAAAACCCTTTTGCAAAGAAAGAATCATTTGGCGCTCCTTGATCTTTTTGGAAGAAAAGAGATTGCTCCTGTTAAGGCGGAAATGGCAAAATGTTACAAAGAATATCGGAAGATCTGTAAAAAATCAGAAGAGACTTCGTTAGATGAGGAAGCGAGAAGGCGGGAACTTTCACTTTCTGAATTTGAAGTTAACGAAATTGAAGAAGCGTCTTTAGTGGAAAATGAAGATGAGGAACTGGAAGAAATTTATCGTAGAATGACGGAGAGCAGAAAGATTACGACTGCAGTTGCGCAGACTTACCGTTATACATGTGAAGACAGCGCGGCAAATGCCGGAGACTGTCTGACGAGAGCCATCCGTTCTTTTCGGGAAGCTGCTGAGTTTGATGAGGAAGGCGATCGTCTGAACAGCCTCCTTATGGATGTAGACAGTTTGTTGAATGATTTTAACAGAGAATTGTCTGAATATGCTGCGAAGTTTGAATTTTCGGAAGAAGAGTTTAAAGAGACGGAAGAACGGCTGAATCTGATCAATCATTTAAAGGCAAAATATGGAAATTCTGTAAGTGATATTCTTGCATATTGTGAGGAAAAGCGGCAGAGAATAGAACAGCTTAACGATTATGATGTTTATATAACACAAATTGAAGAAGAGAAAGAACGTGCATTAAAGCAAGTTGAGCATGTGACAAAACAGCTTCATGAGGTCAGAGATCATTATAAGAATGTTTTTGCAGAGGAGATTCGTCTGCATCTGAAAGAATTGAATTTTCTTGACACAAGATTTGAGATTCGTATTAGCGATACCGGACAGTTCGGTGCAAACGGAAGTGACGAGGCTGAATTTTATCTTGCGCTAAATCCGGGAGAACCGGTGAAACCTTTGGGAAATATTGCTTCAGGAGGAGAACTTTCCCGCATTATGCTTGCTGTTAAAACAGTTCTTGCAGATACGGAAGATACACCGACTTTGATCTTTGATGAGATTGATGCCGGAATATCGGGGATCACGGCAGCAAAAGTCGGCGAAAAATTGAAACTGATCGGAAGAAGCAGACAAGTACTTTGTATTACTCATCTGCCTCAGATTGCGGCAGTGGCAGACAGTCATTTTTTAATTGAAAAGTCTGCGGAAAATGAAAGTGTAAAAACACGGATCCGTTTATTAAATGAAGAAGATTCCGTGAAGGAGCTGGCTCGTATTTTAGGTGGAGATAAGATTACGCCAAGTATTACGAAGAGCGCCCGTGAAATGAAAGAAATGGCAAAGAGTGAAATATAATACTGGAGTGGAAAAGAAAGAAACCACATATACTAGAAGCGGATGCAAGAAAGTATCCGTTTCTTTTTTTGCAATGGCGACGAGCCAAAGTCCGGGCTTGCCCGAGATTTTGGCGGCCGCTTACAATCCCGGAATGTGCCTTTTGGAACTTCCGGTGATTACAGATACTAGAGAAAGGGTGTGGAACGATTGAAAAAACAAAAGTATATGGCTGCCGGATTCTGTCTTTTCCTATCTCTCTTCTTTGCATGTGCATCTGTGCTGCAGTATAAAATGAATCACGTAAAAGAGCCGGTTTTAACAGATGCAGGCATTCAGACAATGAAAAATAATACGGTGCTTGTGGGTGGTATGCCGATAGGGATTTACATGGAGACCGATGGGGTTATGGTTCTGAATACGGAACAGATTGCAGGAGCAGACGGGAAAGAACACGAACCGGCAAAGGGGATTGTCAGATCAGGCGATTATATTACTGCAGTCGATCATTGTGAGATTGGCGGAAAGAAAGAGCTGCTTGATGCAGTCGGAAAACTGGACGGAACTCCTGTAATCCTGACTGTCAGGCGTGACGGAGAGATGATGGATCTGAAAGTGAGTCCGGTTGAATATGAAGCCGGAGAATATCGACTTGGTATATGGGTGAGGGATAATGTGCAGGGGCTTGGAACGGTTACATTTCTGACAGATCAAAGTCGTTTCGGGGCATTGGGACACGGAATCCATGATGCGGATACAAACGATCTTATGTCCATTGACGAAGGAAATGTATATCGAACGAGTATTAGAGATATTACAAAAGGGCAAAGCGGAGCGCCAGGCAGTATGGAAGGAATGATTATATATAATCCGTATAACATTTTGGGAACGATTGATAAGAACACAGAGGCGGGAATTTATGGAACAATCGACAAAATCGATGAACTTTTTAAAGATCAGACAGCAATCGAGACTGCGTCAAAGGAAGAAATTGTAACAGGACCTGCGACGATGCGATGTTTTGTCGATAATGAGATCAGAGATTTTGATATCGAGATCACTCAAATCGACATAATGTCTCCGGAAATCAATAAAGGACTTGTGATTCAGGTCATTGACGAAGAACTTCTGGACAAAACAGGAGGGATTATTCAGGGAATGAGTGGAAGTCCGATCATCCAAAACGGGAAATTGATCGGAGCAGTAACCCACGTTTTCGTACAAGACTCGACAAAAGGTTACGGAATATTCATAGAAAACATGCTAAAACAGATAAATTAGTCAAAAACGTGTGGATATATGTCGAATTGTTACTACAAGATTCGCTTGATTATGCAAATTGGCACAGATATAATAAGCGAGTGGCGTTTTTAAGGGAGGTCTTAAACTAAAGGAGAGACGAGAATGGAGCATTTGAGTGTGGCGATCGCTGACGACAACCAGAGAATTCTAGATATGCTTGACGACATCATTCGGACGGATAAGGAACTGGATCTCGTCGGAAAAGCGAAAAATGGAGAAGAGATGTGTCAGATCATAAAGGAAAGACAACCGGATGTTGTCCTGCTTGATCTGATCATGCCGAAAATGGATGGATTGACAGTGATGGAGCATGTGAATAAAGAGCAGTTTGTCGAAAAGAGACCATATTTTATCGTGCTTACCGCAGTCGGACAGGAAAAGATTACAGAAGATGCCTTCAATAAAGGTGCAAATTACTATATTATGAAACCGTTCAATCACACGATTTTATTGGATCGGATCAAATCAATCAGAAAAAAACCTGCGGTTTGCGAGAAGAAAAATGAGGAGAATCTGAAGGGAGTTTCTTTTGGACAGGAAAGTCTGGAAAGCAGAGTGACAAATATGCTCCATGAAATCGGAATTCCGGCACATATCAAAGGCTATCATTATTTGAGGGATGCGATTATGATGGCAGTAAATGACATGGATGTATTAAACGCGATTACAAAAATTTTGTATCCGACAGTTGCAAAAAAATACCGGACAACGTCAAGCCGTGTGGAAAGGGCAATCCGCCATGCGATTGAAGTGGCGTGGAGCCGTGGCAAATTAGATACTTTGGATGAACTTTTTGGGTATACGGTAAGTACCGGAAAGGGGAAACCGACGAATTCAGAGTTCATTGCCCTGATTGCAGATACAATTCAGCTTGAATACAGGCATAAAAACTAGGAAAGACCTTTTCTTTGTGCATAGAATGGGGTATAATAACAATTAACAGAATTCTTTCCGGGAATTTATGTAAAGAATGGGAGGATCAGGATATGAAGAATATTTTGTTTGCTGCATCGGAATGTGTACCGTTTATCAAAACAGGAGGACTGGCAGATGTTGTCGGTTCCCTTCCGAAAGATTTTGATAAGGAAAAATATGATGTTCGTGTTGTTATTCCGAATTATATGTGCATGAAGCAGGAGTGGAAAGAGAAGTTAGAGTATGTCACCCACTTTTATATGGATATTGCGGGCCAGGACAGATATGTCGGCGTACTGAAGACTGAATTGAATGGCATTACATTTTATTTTATCGACAATGAATATTATTTCAGCGGATTTGCTCCTTATGATGGAGATCCGAAATGGAATATCGAGAAATTTGCATTCTTTTCAAAAGCAGTGCTGAGTATCCTTCCGGTGATCGATTTCCGGCCGGAATTGATTCATTGTCATGACTGGCAGACGGGACTGATACCGGTATATCTTGACAATTTCAGATATCTTGGAGAATACTATCGCGGAATTAAGACTGTGATGACGATCCATAATCTGAAATTCCAGGGAGTATGGGATACAAAAGCAGTCCAGGGAATTACAGGTCTTCCGGAGTATTATTTTGTGCCGGATAAGATGGAAGCATATAAAGATGCGAACTTGCTGAAAGGCGGTATCGTATATGCTGATAAAGTAACGACGGTAAGTAACAGTTACGCAGAGGAGATCAAGACGCCGTTTTACGGGGAAGGACTTGACGGTTTGATGTCTGCAAGGGCTAACGATCTTTGCGGTATTGTCAACGGGCTGGATTATACGGATTGGAATCCGGCTTCAGACCCTCGTATCGCCAAGAATTTCTCTATTGAAGATTTCAGAAAAAATAAAGTGCTGAACAAGAAGGCGCTGCAGGAAGAACTTGGTTTAGAGAGAGATACAAAAACAATGATGATCGGAATGATTTCGCGTCTTACGGATCAGAAAGGGTTTGATCTTGTTGATTATGTGATGGATGAACTCTGTCAGGATGCGGTTCAGATCGTTGTACTCGGAACAGGTGATGTGAAATATGAGAATATGTTCCGTCATTTTGCATGGAAATATTCAGGAAAAGTATCGGCAAATATCTTTTACTCGGATGAACTCTCCCATAAGATCTATGCTTCCTGTGATGCATTCCTTATGCCGTCCTTGTTCGAACCATGCGGATTAAGTCAGCTTATGAGTTTGCGTTACGGTACAATTCCGATCGTTCGTGAGACCGGAGGACTTAGAGATACAGTTGAGGCATATAATGAGTTTGAGAAGACAGGAACAGGATTCAGTTTCAGCAATTACAATGCACATGAGATGCTGAATACAGTTCGTTATGCGGAAAGAATTTATTACGATAGAAAACGTGATTGGAATAAGATTGTAGAACGTGCGATGAGCAGAGATTTTTCGTGGAAGAATTCAGCAGGACAATATCAGGAATTATATAAGAGTCTGATCGGGGAATAAGAAACGAAAGTGTCAAATGATACAAAAAAACACAAGGCGGATATCAGTTTCCGTCTTGTGTTTTTTTGTATAAACAATACTTGACAGGAAAAGCGTTTTAGAGGATAATCTTACCTAAAAAAATATCGCTGAAGATGAAGAATCTACTTATCCATGCGACAGAAAAAAGTCAGGAGAGAGACAGATGAAGATTATAGACAGATTAAAAGAAGACAAAATTCATATTTCGTTTGAAGTGTTTCCGCCGAAGACAGATGCAGGTTTTGAGAAAGTGATCGCGGCGACAGACGCTATGGCGAAGCTGAACCCAGCATTTATCAGCGTGACATATGGAGCAGGCGGCGGTACAAGTAAAAATACAGCAAAAATTGCATCTCATATCAAAGAGGATCTCGGAGTGCTTAGTCTTGCCCATCTGACATGTGCGTCTTCGACGATAGAAGAAGTAAGGGCAGTGATTGAGAATCTGAAAGAAAGCGGGATTGAAAATATCCTTGCCCTTCGCGGTGATATTCCGAAGGGAATGGAATTTCCGAACGGGGATCGTTTCCGATATGCATATGAGCTGATTGAAGAGATACGCAGGCACGGAGATTTCTGTATCGGAGCTGCATGTTATCCGGAAGGGCATGTAGAAAATGAACATAAAACAGAAGATATCAAATATTTAAAACAGAAAGTAGACAGCGGAGTTGATTTCCTTACGACGCAGATGTTTTTTGACAATGATATTCATTATAACTTTTTATATCGGATCAGGGAAGCGGGGATCACGGTTCCGGTACTTCCGGGAATTATGCCGATGACGAGTGCGAAACAGATGAAGAGAAGTCAGGAATTGTCAGGAACAGTATTTCCAAGAAGATTTTTGGCTCTGCTGGATCGTTTTGGAAGTTCTCCGGCGGCAATGGAACAGGCGGGAATCGCATATGCAACGGATCAGATCATTGATCTTCTTTCAAACGGTGTGAATAATATTCATATTTATACGATGAATAAACCGCATGTTGCGGCTGCAATCATGAACAATTTATCTGAGATTATAAAGGCATAGGTGTCGGGATGGAAAAAAGGTTTCAGGAAGCTGTTCGTTATTTAGGTTATGGAAGAAACGCAGTGGATGAAAGGACACACGAACTTATAGAAAAGGGTTTTGAAGATTTGGAAAAAGCTGCAAAATTTCGCTTTGTCAGCCGTATTTTTGAACTGGAACGTATTGATGATGAAAACGTTAGGATAGGAACGTTGTCAGTAAAGAGCAAAAGTCTTGCGAGAAATTTGAACCAATGTGAAAAAATCGTTCTCTTCGGGGCGACGCTTGGGACGGGAACAGATCGGCTGATCGCGCGGACATCTCTTACAGACATGGCGCAGGCTGTTGTGCTTCAGGCGTGTGCTGCGGCGATGCTGGAGGAACGATGTGATGAAAAGCAGCTGGAGATAGGAACAGAACTGGAAGAACAAGGTCTTTATTTGCGGCCGAGATTTAGTCCGGGTTATGGAGATTTTGATATCGGTTATCAGAAACCGCTTATGCAGATGTTGGACTGTGCGAAAACTATCGGACTTACAATGACTGAAAGTTTTATGATGACGCCGACAAAGTCTGTTACTGCGGTGATCGGGGCAAGTCGGATAAAAGAAAGGTGTCCTCTTGCGGGATGTGAAGTCTGCAAGAAAACAGATTGTATTTACAGACGCTGATGTTCAGTATAAGAATGGGAAAGCGGAGAGGGAAAGGAGAAACAGATGATCAGACAACGACTTGGAAAAGAACTTCTCTTTTTTGACGGGGGAATGGGAACACTTCTGCAGGAAAAAGGACTTGCGCCCGGAGAATTGCCGGAGACATGGAATCTGACACATCCGCAGGAAATATGTGAGATACACAGGCAGTATATTGAATCCGGAAGCGAGATTATCCTGACAAATACGTTTGGTGCCAATGCGCTGAAGTTTCATGATGATTCCTGTTCTTTGGAAGAGATTATAAATGCAGCGGTAAGTCATGTGAAGACGGCAGAACAGGAGGCTCATTTAAAAACGGGAGAAAGACGTAAAATATATACTGCACTTGATGTCGGCCCTACAGGAAAATTGCTCAAACCGATGGGGGATCTGGAATTTGAGACAGCATATGAAGCGTTCAAAGAAGTGATGATTCTCGGCGAAAAGGCGGGAGCAGACTTGATTCACATAGAGACAATGAGCGACACATATGAATTAAAAGCGGCTGTTTTGGCAGCAAAGGAGAATACGGATTTACCGGTGTTTGCGACGGCGATATTTGATGAGAGACGGAAACTTCTGACCGGGGCGGATGTTTCGTCTGTCGTTGCGCTTTTGGAAGGTCTTGGCGTTGATGCGCTTGGAATTAACTGCGGGATGGGGCCGAAGCAGATGTTCCCGGTGCTGGAAGAGATTATGAAGTATTCGTCGGTTCCGGTTATTGTAAAACCGAATGCAGGTCTTCCGAAACAGAGAGATGGGAAGACTTATTATGATGTGTCAGAAGATGAGTTTGCAGCATATATGGAACGGATCGTACAGATGGGGGCATGTGTGATCGGAGGCTGCTGCGGAACAACTCCGGAACATATTCGCGCAATGAAGGAAAGATGCAAAAATGCAGAGCTTGTTCCGGTAACGGAAAAAGAATTTACGGTTGTTTCTTCTTATGGACAAAGTGTCATTCTTGGAGAAGGTTCGAAAATTATCGGGGAACGGATCAATCCAACCGGGAAAAAGAGATTTAAACAGGCATTGAAAGAACATGATCTGGATTATATTTTGAGGGAAGGGATCGTGCAGCAGGATCAGGGAGCCCATATTCTCGATGTGAATGTCGGATTGCCGGATATTGATGAACCGGCGCTTATGGGAGAAGTGATCCAGGAACTGCAAAGTGTCGTGAATCTTCCTCTTCAAATCGATACGGTTGATACGGAGGCGATGGAAAAAGCGCTTCGTATTTATAACGGGAAGGCGATGGTTAACTCTGTAAGCGGAAAGATGGATTCGATGAAAAAGGTATTTCCGCTTGTGAAAAAATATGGCGGAGTTGTTATCGGACTGACACTTGATGAAAACGGAATTCCTGCAGATGCAGACGGACGTATAAAGATTGCGGAAAAAATCATTCGGACAGCAGCAGAATATGGAATTAAAAAGAAAGATCTCGTAATCGACGCGCTTGCGATGACAATCAGTTCCGAACCGGAAGGAGCGAAAGTGACATTGGAGACACTTCGCAGATTGAGAGATGATATCGGTGTCAATACAGTTCTCGGCGTTTCTAATATCTCTTTTGGACTGCCATGCCGCCCGATTGTAAACGCTGCGTTTTATACAATGGCAATGTTTAATGGTTTGAGCGCCGGAATTATAAATCCGTCATCAGAAGATATGATGAAATCATGGTATGCATATCATGCCCTTTTGGGATTGGACAGTAATTGTGAACACTACATTGAGAAATATGCAAATGCGGTTGTGACTTCCAGTGTAATTAAGGAATCTGCTTCTTTTGAAAACGGACAAGGCTCAGGCAGAATTGGTCAAAAGGGAAATAGTGGAAACGGCACAAATCTTACGCTGCAGGAGGCAATCGAAAAAGGTCTGAAAGAGGATGCTGGAAAGATCACAACAACCCTTGTAGAAACTAATGCGCCGCTTGCAATTATTAATGAAGAATTGATTCCGGCATTAAATCACGTCGGAGATGGTTTTGAAAAAGGAACTGTTTTTCTTCCGCAGCTTCTGATGAGTGCTGAAGCAGCGAAGTGCGCGTTTGCGGTTCTAAAAGAAAAGATGAAAAAAAGCGGCGAAGTCAGAGAGAAAAAAGGTACGGTTATATTGGCAACCGTAAAAGGGGATATTCATGATATCGGGAAAAACATCGTGAAAGTTCTTTTAGAAAATTACAGTTTTGATGTGATTGATCTGGGGAAAGACGTACCGCCTGAAAAAATAGTAGAAACTGCGTGTGAAAAGCAAGTACGCCTTGTAGGATTAAGCGCACTTATGACAACGACTGTTGTCAGTATGGAAGAGACGATCAGAATGCTTCGGGAAAGAAAGCCGGACTGTAAAGTTATGGTCGGAGGAGCTGTGTTGAATCAGGAATATGCAGATATGATCGGAGCAGATTTTTATGGAAAAGACGCTATGCAGTCGGTTCACTACGCAGAAAAGATTTTTGATTCTCATTTGCAGAAAGATGCCTGAAAGAAAAGAAATTCCGTTGTTGACAACAATTTCGCAAACAGATATATTTAAAGAAGCAGGACGGATAAAATCCGTCGGTTCGATTTAATATAACAGGAGGTAAGAGTAAATGCAGATGATGAGAGGATTACATACTCCGGTGCGGGCGATCCGAAGAAGAGTATTTAAGGAAGTGGCGGAACTTGGATTTAAAGCGGATGCCGATACGCTTCTTGCGGATATGGAGGCGATTCCGTACGCAATCGTAAATGAAGACGCAGAGAAATACAGAGAGAGCGTTTATCGCGCCAGAGCGATTGTTAGAGAACGCCTTCGTTTGGCAATGGGACTTTCTCTTCGTCCCGAGAACAAACCGGTTCATCTGACAGCAGGGGTAGAGGCAAGCAATATTTCAGAGAAGTATTATGAACCGCCGCTGATGCAGGTTGTACCGTCGGCATGTGAAAGCTGCGAGGAAAACAAATATGAAGTGAGCAATATTTGTAAGGGATGTCTGGCACATCCGTGTCAGGAAGTCTGTCCAAGAGACGCGATCTCTATGGTCAACGGACGTTCTTATATCGATCAGGATAAGTGTATTAAGTGCGGAAAATGTAAGTCTGTCTGTCCATATGACGCCATTGCAAAAAAAGAGCGTCCATGTCAGAAGGCATGCGGTGTGAATGCGATCAAATCCGACAAAGTAGGAAGAGCGTATATTGATCCTGAAAAATGTGTTTCCTGCGGTATGTGTATGGTAAGTTGTCCGTTCGGAGCGATTTCAGATAAGTCTCAGATCTTCCAGCTTGCAAGGGCATTGTCGGAAGGAGAGAATATTATTGCGGAGATTGCGCCGGCGTTTGTAGGGCAGTTCGGTGACAATATTACACCGAGAAATATCAAGGCGGCTCTCCGGGAACTGGGATTTTCGGAAGTGTATGAGGTTGCGCTTGGGGCAGATATCGGAGCAGTTGCCGAGGCTCATCATTATGTGGAAAAAGTTGTGACCGGTGAACTTCCATTTCTTTTGACGTCGTGCTGTCCTTCCTGGGCTGTGATGGCGAAGAAATTTTTCCCGGATCTGATTGATCAGATTTCACAGGAGCTTACTCCGATGGTAGCGACGGCGAGGACAATCAAGCAGAAACATCCTGATGCAAAAGTAGTTTTTATCGGACCGTGCGCCGCGAAGAAATTGGAAGCATCAAGAAGAAGTGTGAGAAGCGACGTTGATTTTGTTATTACTTTTGAGGAGCTTCAGGCAATGTTTGATGCAAAAGAGATCGATCTTACAGAATATGAAGCAGAATCTTCTTTCCATGATGCAACCGGAGCCGGAAGAGGATACGGATGTGCAGGCGGAGTTGCGGAAGCAATCGAAAAATGTATCAACGAATATTATCCTGATGTACAGGTGAATATTGAACATGCAGAAGGACTGGCTGAGTGTAAGAAGATACTGACGCTTGCAAAGGCAGGAAAGATGAACGGCTGTCTGATCGAGGGAATGGGCTGTCCGGGAGGATGTATTGCAGGAGCAGGAACGAATATTCCGCTTCCGAAGGCAAAGAAAAATCTTGCAGCCTTCGTGAAGAATTCAAGTAAATCAATCCCTGCAAAAGAACTGGAAGAGATCGAACTTGACTAGAGACAGAAGAAAAGCAGGATGGAGTAAATTATAATTTCTTAAAAAAGGAAAATTACGGTCAATACAAAGAAAGAAGATTGCAAAGCGGGCGTTTTTTTGGCGTCCGCTTTACAAATATATCCCTCTATGATATATTATAAAACAGGCTTTTGGAGCGAAAGAGGAGGAAAATGCAATGAAGGCATATGGAGTAAATGAACTTAGAAAAATGTTTTTAGAGTTCTTTGAGAGTAAAGGACATCTTGCAATGAAAAGTTTTTCATTGGTGCCGCACAATGATAAGAGCCTTCTGCTTATCAATTCAGGAATGGCGCCGTTAAAACCATATTTTACAGGACAGGAGATTCCACCGAGAACACGGGTGACGACATGTCAGAAATGTATCCGTACGGGTGATATCGAGAACGTTGGAAAGACGGCGCGTCATGGTACGTTTTTTGAGATGCTTGGAAACTTCTCATTTGGAGATTATTTTAAAGAGGAAGCGATCCAGTGGACGTGGGAGTTCCTGACAGAGGTAGTTGGTCTTGATCCGGACAGATTATATCCGTCTGTGTATGAAGATGATGCAGAGGCGTTTGAAATATGGAATAAAAAGATGGGTATTCCGGCAGAGCGTATCTTTAAATTTGGAAAAGAAGATAATTTTTGGGAGCATGGTTCCGGTCCGTGCGGCCCTTGTTCCGAAGTTTATTATGACAGAGGAGAAAAGTACGGCTGCGGAAGTCCTGACTGTACGGTAGGCTGTGAGTGTGACCGTTATATGGAAATCTGGAACAATGTATTTACCCAGTTTGATAATGATGGAAATGGCAATTACAGTGAGCTGGAGCAGAAGAATATCGATACTGGAATGGGACTGGAGCGACTGGCATCTGTCGTACAGGATGTGGATTCTATTTTTGATGTCGATACGATCAAAGCGCTTCGCGATCATGTGTGCCGTCTTGCTCAGAAAGAATATGGTCAGGAATATAATAATGACGTATCGATCCGTGTGATCACAGACCATGTCCGTTCTGTAACATTTATGATCTCAGACGGAATTATGCCGTCGAATGAAGGCAGAGGGTATGTGCTTCGCCGCCTTTTGAGAAGAGCCTGTCGTCATGGAAGACTTCTCGGTATTCATAAAGGATTCCTTCCGGAACTTGCAGAAACTGTGATCGCAGGATCAAAAGACGGTTATCCGGAACTGGAAGAGAAAAAAGAGTTTATTTTGAACGTGATTTCGAAAGAGGAAGAGCAGTTCAATAAGACGATCGATCAGGGACTTGGAATTTTGGCAGATATGATCGCTGATATGGAGAAAAGGGAAGAGAAGATATTAAACGGCGAAGATGCATTTCGGTTGTATGACACATATGGATTTCCACTTGATCTGACAAAAGAAATTTTGGAAGAAAAGGGACTTTGTGTGGATGAAGATGGATTTAAAGCTTCTATGGAAGTTCAGAGAAAGAAAGCCCGTGATGCCCGTGAAGTGACGAATTACATGGGAGCTGACGTAACAGTATATGAATCGATCGATCCGAATGTAACAAGTGAATTTGTAGGATATGCCCATCTTACATGGGAGTCTGATGTGACTGTACTTACGACAGAAACAGAGATTGCAGACGCATTATCTGAAGGAGAACACGGCACGATCTTTGTCAAAGAGACACCGTTCTATGCAACAAGCGGAGGTCAGGAAGCCGATACGGGATATATCCGCACATCAGAAGGCGAGTTTAAAGTTGAAGATACGGTCAAACTGCTTGGAGGAAAGATCGGTCATGTTGGCGTTATGACGAAAGGCATGATCAAAGTCGGTGATAAAGTAACTTTGGAAGTGGATGCAAAAAAACGTGCCCTCTCGGCACGGAATCACAGCGCAACTCATCTTCTTCAAAAAGCGCTTCGTACAGTGCTCGGAACTCATGTAGAACAGGCAGGATCAAGCGTAAATGAAGACAGGCTTCGTTTTGACTTTACCCATTTTTCGGCAATGACAGAGGATGAGATCGCACAGGTAGAGAAACTTGTCAACGAAAGCATTGCGAAAGCATATGATGTAGACATTAAAAACATGCCGATTGAAGAGGCGAAGAAAACAGGGGCTCAGGCGCTGTTCGGAGAAAAATACGGAGATATAGTGCGCGTTGTAAATATGGGGAATTACTCCATAGAATTTTGCGGCGGAACTCATGTAAAAAACACGTCAGAGATCATGGCATTAAAAATTATTTCAGAGACAGGCGTAGCGGCAGGTGTCCGCAGAATAGAAGCGCTGACATCAGACGGTTTGATGAAGTACTATGCGCAGACAGAAGAAAAACTGAAAAATGCGGCGGCACTTTTGAAAGCAACAGCAGATAATCTGTCGGACAAGATTCAGCACATGCTTGCAGAAAATAAAATGCTGCATAGCGAAGTTGAAAGTCTGAAAAGTAAGATCGCACAAAGTGCGGCAGGAGACGTACTGAATCAGGTGAAGGAAGTAAAAGGCACGAAACTTTTGGCGGCAGAGATTGAAGGCGTTGACATGA
>OGRC01000842.1_pt1 | contig 22944 bp, 17 predicted proteins | sample 1553431 | NCBI WGS metagenome assembly OGRC01 (sample SAMEA2580064, study PRJEB22360) | human gut metagenome | biome: human gut; feature: human-associated habitat; material: faeces | place: Denmark | collected 2008/2010
AAATTCAAAGTGAGATTACAGATATTCCAAGCATTATTATTCCTAATCGTGCAGTAGCTGTTGAACAAGCCATTGAACAAGCAAGTCCAGGAGATGTTGTTTTATTATTAGGAAAAGGTCATGAAAAATTTATTGCCTTAGAAGTTGGTCAAAGAGAGTATGAAGGAGATAAAGCGATAGCATTAAAAGCTATTAAAAGAGTATACGAAGGAGAAGAAGAAAATGAACTACAACAAAATGATTGATCATACTGTTTTAAAAGCAGATACACCTTTAGAAACAGTAAAAAGAATTTGTGATGAAGCAATGGAATATGGTTTTGCAAGTGTTTGTATTAATCCATGCCATGTTGCTTATTGTGCAGACTATCTAAAAGATAGTGATGTCAATGTATGTACAGTTATTGGTTTTCCATTAGGGGCTAATACAAGTGCAGTGAAAGCATTTGAAACAAAGGATGCGATTGCTAATGGGGCTGATGAAATTGATATGGTAATGAATATCGGAGCTTTAAAAGATAAAAACTATGATTTAGTAAGAAATGATGTAAAAGCTGTTGTAGAAGCTGCTAATGGAACACTTGTTAAAGTTATCTTAGAAACATGTTTACTTACAGAAGATGAAATTAAAAAAGCATGTGAATTATGCGTAGAAGCAAAAGCTGATTATGTAAAAACAAGTACTGGATTCTCTACAAGAGGGGCTACAATTGAAGATGTTCAAATCATGAAAGCAGCGGTTCAAGGAAAAGCAAAAGTAAAAGCTGCAGGTGGTGTTAGAACACCTGAAGATATGGTGAAAATCGTTGCTGCTGGAGCTGATCGTATTGGAACAAGTGCAGGATGTTCTTTAGTTAAAAAATAAGTTGGATGTAATTTTAATTTTTTAATGTTATTTACAAAATACAGGTATAAAATGAAAAATATGTAAATGGTATTCGAAATGAATATCATTTACTTTTTTATTACAAAAATAATATATAACTAAAGAAGAAATGAGGGATTATATGGGAAATACACCAAAGAAAATAAAAGTAAGAGGTGCAAAAGTACATAACTTAAAAAATATCAATGTTGATATACCATTAAATCAAATAGTTGCTATTACAGGTGTTTCAGGGTCAGGAAAATCATCACTAGCCATGGGTGTTCTTTATAGTGAGGGTTCAAGAAGATACTTAGAATCTTTATCAACTTATACAAGAAGGCGTATGACGAGTGCTACGAAGGCACAAGTAGATGAAGTTCTTTATGTTCCTGCGGCTTTAGCACTTCACCAACGACCGGCTGTTCCAGGTATTCGTAGTACGTTTGGAACAGGGACAGAACTTTTAAATAGTTTAAGACTCATGTATTCACGTCTTGCTAAGCATTGTTGTAAAAATGGTCATTATATTGAACCAACTTTAAATGTGGCTGCTGAAAAAGAAATCATCTGTCCAATTTGTAAAGAAAAAATACATGCACCAAGTGCTGAAGAGTTAGCTTTTAATAGTCAAGGAGCTTGTCTTAAATGTGGTGGAACAGGAATTGTTAGAATTGTTGATATTGATTCGCTTGTTCCTGATAAAACACTTACCATAGATGAAGGAGCAGTCGCTCCATGGAACTCATTAATGTGGACTTTGATGACAGATGTTTGTCGTGCTATGGGAGTAAGAACAGATGTGCCTTTTAATCAATTAACTGATGAAGAAAAAAATATTGTTTATTATGGACCGGCGGAAAAGAAACATATTTTTTATAAGGCTAAAAATACGGATCATGCAGGAGAAATGGATTTTACTTATTTTAATGCAACTTATACAGTAGAAAATGCTTTATCAAAAGTTAAAGATGATAAAGGAATGAAAAGAGTTGAAAAGTTTTTAAAAGAAGAAATTTGTCCAGAATGTCAGGGAACACGTTTATCAAAAGAAGCAAGAAAACCTTTGATTAGAGGAATTGGTTTAGATAAAGCTTGTCAAATGCCATTAAATGATTTAGTAGAATGGGTAAGAGGTATTCCAGATTCAATGCCTGATGAAATGAAGCCAATGGCTCGTGAAATCTGTGATTCGTTTTTAGATGTTTCTAAAAGGCTGTTAGATTTAGGATTGGGCTATCTTTCTTTAGATAGAGCTGCTTCTACACTTTCAACAGGAGAAAGACAACGTATGCAACTTGCTAGAGCAGTAAGAAATCGTACAACAGGTATTCTCTATGTTTTAGATGAACCTTCTATTGGATTACATCCTTCTAATATTTATGGACTTATAGGAGTCATGAATGATTTAATTCATGATGGAAATTCTATTTTATTAGTAGATCATGATACTGAAATTATTAAAGAAGCGAATTGGCTCATTGAAATGGGACCAGAAGCAGGAAAAAATGGAGGTTATGTTTTTACGGAAGGAACAATAGAACAAATTAAAAATGATAAAAAGTCAATGATTGGGCCATTCCTTACAAATCATTATGATGAAAAAATGCGTCCAATATCTCCAATTGAACAACTATTTGAATTTGGAAAAATTCATCTTTCAACAAATCAAATACATACAGTCCATCCTTTAGAAGTAGATATTCCTAAAGGAAAATTAACGGTTGTTACAGGAGTATCAGGTTCTGGAAAAACAACGATGATTCTAGAAAGTTTGTTACCAGCGATTCAAACTAAAATCAATGACTCATCATTACCTGATCATGTTAAAGATGTTCAAATGGAAGGAATAGAACATATTAAACTGATTGATGCTTCACCTATTGGTATTAATATTCGTTCGACTGTTGCTACTTATATTAATGTTCATGATGAACTTAGAAAAAGATTTGCCAAAACAGAAAGCGCTAAGTCTAAGGGGTATAAAGCAGGAGATTTTTCTTATAATACAGGAAAGCTTAGATGTCCAACTTGTGATGGAACAGGGACATTAAGTTTGGATGTACAATTCTTGCCAGATGTTCATGTGACTTGTCCTGATTGTCATGGTTCTAGATATAATAAAGAAAGTTATTTTATTAAATATAAAACGTCAAAAGAGAAAGAGTATTCTTTACCTGAATTGATGGAAATGGATGTGAGTTTTGCTAAAGAAGCTTGTCAAGGTTTAAAAGGTGTTTATCGAAAACTGGAAGTATTAGAAAACTTAGGTTTAGGATATTTGACATTGGGTGAGGAAACACCAAGTTTATCTGGTGGAGAGGCACAACGTTTAAAACTTGCAAGTGAAATGAGTAAGTCTCAAAATGATTCAATTTTTATCTTTGATGAACCTACGATTGGATTACATCCTTTAGATGTTCAAATATTAGTTAAAGTTTTTCAATCACTTGTAGATCAAGGTGCGACAGTCGTCGTCATTGAACATGATCGTGATGTGATGAAAAATGCGGATTATATAATTGATATGGGACCAGGTGGTGGTCAAGATGGTGGAATGATTGTAGCTACTGGTAGTGTTGAAGAAATAAAAAATAATATAAAGAGTATTACAGGTAAATATTTATAAAAAAATAGAAGTTCAATGTGAACTTCTATTTTTGCCTTGCTGAAACAATAAAGTGTAATGCAAAATAAGCCACTTCATCTTCAGTAAATCTTTTATGATAAATAGATTCAATAGCGTCATTTAAGATTTCTGCCATTGCAAATTCTTTAGGATGTCTTTCTTTAATCTTTGCAGTTAAAGGATTTTCAATTTGACTATCATCTAATAATCGATCAAGTGCAGGTGTTAAATGTAATCCTAAAGAGACAAGCAATTTTTCGTTATGTCTTAAATCAATTCCTTTTTGTTCAAATAAAGAATCTAAAGTGTTTTGTAAAATTTCAATAATTTCATCATCTAATAAATTAACACCGGCATTAAATTCAACATCTAATACATTATTTTTAGATAAATACATCGAAATAAGTGCTAATTCAGATTCAGGAAATTCAATATTGAATTCTTTAGAAAGAATGTTACAAATCTCAACTGCTGAATCGTAGTTTTTATTTGCTTTATATGATGTAATTTGTCCTTGGCTTAAAGGAATGTAATTATTTGTTTTGATTCTAAGTATTGCAATTGCAAGATGAACAACAAGATTTTGTGTAAATTGGTTAGATAATGATAAATTATTTTTTTGAATAACCTCATTTACAGCTTCTTGACATGCTTGCTTTGATAATTCTAAATCTTTATCAGCAGCGCTTGATAAAGCTTGGTTTGTTAATGTCATAAAAAAGCCTCCTAAAATGTCTACGTAAACTATATACTAAATCAATTAGAAAAGCTAGGAAAAAATAAATATTCTTTATAAGAGCATATGATTGGATTTTAGGAATGATTCCTGTTATACTAAACTTGTAAAATAATTATGTAAGCGCTCATCATTTTCTTTAAGTTTTTGTTGTCTATGCAAAATGTAAGTGCTATAATTATGAAGGAATTTTGATTTAGGAGGAAATAAACAAAATGGCTTTAACAGATAAATTCAATGAAGAATGGAACGGATTTAAAGGAAGACTTTGGAAAGAAGAAGTAAACACTCGTCAATTCATTCAAGATAACTATAAACCTTATGATGGAGATGAATCATTTTTAGCTGGTCCTACAGAAGCTACTAATAAACTTTGGGGAAAACTTCAAAAGTTACAAAAAGAAGAAAGAGCTAAAGGTGGAGTATTAGAATGTGAAACTAAAGTAGTAAGTGGACTTACTGCATATGGACCAGGATATATCGATGAAGATATGAAAGACTTAGAAAAAGTTGTTGGTTTACAAACTGACAAACCTTTAAAAAGAGCTTTCATGCCTTATGGTGGTATCAAAATGGCAGAACAAGCTGCTGCAACTTATGGATATGAACCAGATGAAAAATTACATGAAATTTTCACAAAATATCATAAAACACATAACCAAGCAGTATTCGATGTTTATACACCAGAAATTAAAAAAGCTCGTCATAATAAAGTAATTACAGGTTTACCTGATACATACGGACGTGGACGTATTGTTGGTGACTATCGTCGTGTTGCTTTATATGGTATTGATTTCTTAATTGAACAAAAAGTAAATGATTTCAATCATTGTGGTAGTGGATCAATGACTGAAGACATTATTCGTAAAAGAGAAGAAATCGCTGAACAAGTTAAAGCACTAAAAGGTATGAAAGAAATGGCTGCTATCTACGGATATGACATTTCTAAACCAGCTAAAAATGCTCATGAAGCATTCCAATGGTTATACTTTGGATACTTAGCTGCAATCAAAACTCAAAATGGTGCTGCAATGTCAGTTGGACGTATTTCTACTTTCTTAGATATCTATGTAGAAAGAGATTTAGCTAACGGAACAATTACAGAAGAAGAAGCACAAGAATTAGTTGACCATTTCGTTATGAAATGTAGAATGGTTAAATTTGCTCGTATTCCTTCTTACAACCAATTATTCTCTGGTGACCCAGTATGGGCTACACTTGAAGTTGCAGGTTTAGGAACTGATGGACGTTCAATGGTTACTAAAAACTGTTTCCGTTTCTTACACACATTAGAAAATATGGGTCCTTCACCAGAACCAAACTTAACAGTTTTATATACAAAAGCATTACCAGAAAACTTCAAACGTTTTGCTGCTAAAATCTCAGTAGATACTAGCTCAATCCAATATGAAAATGATGATGTAATGCGTCCTGTATGGGGAGATGATTACTCAATTTGTTGTTGTGTATCAGCTACTCAAACTGGTAAAGAAATGCAATTCTTTGGTGCACGTGCAAACTTAGCTAAATGTTTAACATATGCTATCAATGGTGGTATTGATGAAAAAACTAAAGATCAAGTGGCTCCAAAATATCGTCCAATTACTTCTGAATACTTAGACTATGATGAAGTTATGGAACGTTATGACCAAATGATGGAATGGTTAGCAGATCTTTATGTTAATACATTAAACTTAATTCAATATATGCATGATAAATATTATTATGAAGCTGCACAAATGTCATTAATTGATACTGATCTAAAACGTACTTTCGCAACTGGTATTGCTGGATTCTCACATGTAGTAGATTCATTAAGCGCAATCAAATATGCTAAAGTTAAAACAATCAGAGATGAAGATGGCATCGTAGTAGATTACGAAGTTGAAGGTGACTTCCCAAGATATGGTAACGATGATGATCGTGCTGATGATATCGCTGTATGGTTATTAGGTGAATTCTTAGCTAAAATCAAAAAACATCATACTTATAGAGATTCAGAACCAACAACTTCTATCTTAACAATCACTTCAAACGTTGTTTATGGTAAAGCTACAGGTTCATTACCTGATGGACGTAAAGCAGGTGAACCATTATCACCAGGTGCTAACCCATCTTACGGTGCTGAACAAAATGGTTTATTAGCTTCATTAAACTCAGTTGCTAAATTACCATATGAATGGGCATTGGATGGTATTTCTAATACTCAAACAATCAACCCAGATGCTTTAGGACATGATGAAGGTGAAAGAGTTAATAACTTAGTACAAGTTATGGATGGATATTTTGAACAAGGTGCTCATCACTTAAATGTTAACGTATTTGGAACTGAAAAATTAATTGATGCTATGGAACATCCAGAAAAAGAAGAATATGCAAACTTCACAATTCGTGTATCTGGATATGCTGTTAAATTCATTGACTTAACTCGTGAACAACAATTAGATGTTATCGCAAGAACTTGTCATGAACATATGTAATCAATAACTTAATCAAATAATGAAAACAACCTCTTATGAGGTTGTTTTGTTACGGAGGAAAAATGGAAACAATTGGTAGAATTCATTCAATAGAAAGCTTTGGATCAGTCGATGGTCCAGGAGTACGTTATATTTATTTCTTACATGGATGTCCTTTAAGATGTCAATTTTGTCATAATCCTGATACATGGGGTTCAAAGAAATACGAAGAATATACTCCTGAAAAAGCGCTTCAACAAGCAATGAAGTACAAAACATATTGGGGTAAAAAAGGGGGCATTACGATTAGTGGTGGAGAACCTTTAGCTCAAATTGATTTTGTTTTAGAATTATTTAAACTTGCAAAAAAAGAAGGTATCAATACATGTATTGATACCAGTGGTGGATGTTTTACTAGAGAAGAACCGTTCTTTTCAAAATTTAAAGAATTGATGGAGTATACAGATTTATTACTTGTTGATATTAAAGAAATCAATAATGAAAGACATATTGCACTTACAGGAAGAAGTAATGAAAATATTTTAGATATGGCAAAGTATTTATCTGAAATTAATAAACCAATTTGGATTAGACATGTTCTTGTTCCAGAAAGAAGTGATTATGATGAAGATTTAATTGAATTAGATCGTTTTATTTCTACCCTTTCTAATGTTTATCGTGTAGAAATACTTCCTTATCATACTTTAGGTGTCTTTAAGTGGGAAGAATTGAAGATTCCTTATCAATTAGAAGGAATAAAACCTCCAACTAAAGAACGTGTAGATAATGCTAAAAGATTATTACATGTAGATCGTTATACAAGATATTTAGATAATTAATGAAAAAAGAGTTCATGAATTTAGATTTATCATCTAAATCATGTAACTCTTTTTCAATTTATAATTGCATATTTACTTTATAATCAGAGTTGTTTAAAATAAGAGTAAAGGAAAAAAGGAGATATAATAATGAAATTAGGAGCAATTGAAGCAGGTGGAACTAAATTTGTAGTTTGTATTGGAAATGAAAAAGGAGAAGTTTTAGAAAGAGAATCATTTCCTACAGAAGCACCTGAAAAAACAATGGAAAATGTTTTTAAATTCTTTGATGGAAAAGAAATTGAAGCATTAGGTGTAGGAAGTTTTGGACCTATTGATCCAGATCTTACAAGTCCAACTTATGGTTATATTACAACAACACCTAAACCAGGATGGAATAATTATAATATTATGGGTGCTTTAAAAGAAAGATATGACATTCCTATGGCTTTTGATACAGATGTTAATGGGGCTGCTTTAGGTGAAGCAACATTTGGTGCAGCAAAAGGATTAGACAGTGCCCTTTATCTTACAATTGGAACAGGAATTGGTGGAGGAGCCGTTGTTGGTGGTAAACTTGTACACGGGTTACTTCATCCAGAAATGGGACATATGAAAATGATTGTTAGAGAAGATGATAAATATTCAGGAAAATGTCCATATCATGGAACATGTTTTGAAGGTTTAGCAGCTGGTCCTGCCATTGAAGCAAGATGGGGAGTAAAAGGAAGTGAACTTCCAGGAGATCATCCGGCATGGGATTTAGAAGCTTATTATATTGGACAAGCGATGGCAAATTATATTTTAACTCTTTCACCTAAGAAAATTATTCTAGGTGGTGGTGTTATGCATCAAAAACAACTTTTTCCAATGATTCATAAATATACTCAAGAATTCTTAAATGGTTATATTCAAAAAGAAGAAGTGACTACTGATAAAATTAAAGATTATATTGTTTATCCAGAATTAGGGGATAATGCTGGGGTTGTTGGAGCTTTAGCTCTTGCCATGAGTGTAGTAAAATAATGAAGTAGAGAAATCTACTTCTTTTTTTAATAAAAAAATGTAAGCGGATACATAATTTTGCTGACGGTGTGTAGAAAATGGGATATGGTTGAAGGAGAAGATAAAAAATGAGAAAGGGAATATGAAAAAAATACTCTCATTATTTTTATGTTGTTTAATGGTTTTAACATTAACGGGATGTGGGGATCAAGTGGAGACGACATAACGACTTATACGTATTCAAGTGAATTGGATATTAAAAATTTAGATTCATCAAATGCAGATGATGGATGTTCACTCAAGGCAATTCATGCAGTAATCGATGGACTTACAAAAACAGATAAAAAAGGAAATATCGTAAACGCGGTTGCTAAAAGTGAAGAATTGTCTGAAGACGGTTTAACACATACCTACAAACTTCGAAAAGATGTTAAATGGACAAATGGAGATCCTGTAACAGCTCATGATTTCGCTTATGCATGGCAACGTATTTTTAGAAAAAAGGGAAGTTATTATTATATGTTTGCAGATGGAATTGCAAGCATTGAAGGGGCTCAAGAATTATCAGATAAAATTGATGCAGGTGAAGAACTTACAGATGATGATTTAAATTCTATGGGTGTAAAAGCAATCGATGACTATACTTTAGAAGTAAAAACAACTGTACGTGTTTCTTTCTTTGATGAATTAATGGCATTTCCATGTTTTTTCCTAATTAATGAAAAGTTTTGTGAAAAACAAGGAGATAAATATGGTAAAAGCGCAAAAGCTATTTTAGGAAATGGTGCTTTTATTATGACAAATTGGGAACCAGGATCTATTGCGGAATTTAAAAAGAACGAAAGTTATTATGATCAAAAACATGTTAAATTAAATAAACTTGTGATGAAACTTGTTCAAAATCCAAAAGTTGCGGCTCAATCATTTATGGCAGGAGAAACAGACTATGCACCAATCAATTAGGATTTGGTAGATAAATATAAAGATGATGAAGCTTTTAAACAAGTACCAGAAGGCTTCCTTTATTATTTATCTGTGAATTTTCAAAATGCAAATCTTGCTAATGCGAATATCAGACAAGCAGTTTCACTTTCAATTAATCGAAATGATTTATGCGAAAAAATATTAAAAGACGGTTCTTTTGCAGCAACAGGATTTATTCTTTCTGGTTTAGCAACGAGTCCAGATGGCGTTGATTTTAGAAAAGATTCTGGAAACTTTACATCTTATGATAAGAAAAAAGCACAAGAATCTTTAGATGAAGGATTAAAAGAATTAGGAAAAGATCAAATTACGTTAAGATTTACATATGGTACAGATGAATCTCCAAAGGATGTATTTGTAACTTATTTACAAAATGCTTTAAGTGAATTAGATGGTATTAAAGTAGAAATGGTAGCTACTACTAAACAAGATCGTATCTACAACAAACAAAAAAATGGAGATTTCGATTTATCAGTAACTCGTTGGGGACCTGACTATGGTGATCCTACAACTTATTTAACATTAGCTTTAACTGACAACAATAACAACTATGGTCATTGGTCAAATGCTGAATATGATTCAATCATGGGAAAAGTTAACAGTGAAACTGATGCTAATGCTCGTTGGCAATTAATGATCGATGCAGAAAAAATCTTATGTGAAGATTTAGGATATATTCCAGTATTCGAAAAAGGAACTGCTACTTTACAAAATACAAAAGTTAAAAACTTAGGTATTAAACCAGTTGGTGTTCCATATACATTCGAATATGTATCAAAATAGTTCAATCTAAAAAAGAACATAGAGAAGACAACACAATATAGTATTCTGTATTGTGTTTCTTTTTTAAATAAATATAGGAGGAAAAAAGATGAGTAATTCAACCTTAAAATATATCGGAAAACGTTTAGTTATTTCGTTAATTACATTATTCGTTATTTTAATGGTATTATTTTTAATGGTTAAATTTTTACCAGGTTCTCCAATTAACAATGAAAAATTAAGTGCTTCAGCCAGAGCTGCTATTGAAGCACAATATGGATTGGATCAACCAATTCCGGTTCAATTCGTACGTTATATTCAAAATATGTTAACAGGGGATTTCGGGGTATCATTTAACTTATACAAAGATATGCAAGTATCTTCACTTGTAGGAAGTGCTGCAAAATTATCTATGATTTACGGTTTATGTGCAGTAGTTATTGGAACAGTTATTGGTATGTTCTTAGGAGTATTTGCTGCATTACATAAAAATACAATTTGGGATACAATTGCTACAGTTATTTCTGTAATTGGGGTTTCCATCCCATCATTCGTATTTGCAATGTTAATTTTATTATTATTTGCTTCAAAATTAAGATTGTTACCAACTTCATATAGTTCATCGAATGCAATTAAATCATCAATTATGCCAATTTTAGCTTTATCTGTTGGTGTTATTGCAAACGTTGCACGTTTTACACGTACTGAAATGGTTTCAGTTTTAACAAGTGAATATATGACTCTTGCAAAAGCAAAAGGATTAGATCGTAAAACTTTAATTTTCAAACATGCATTAAGAAATGCTTTAATTCCAGTAATCACAATTTTAGGACCTATTTTAGTAAACTTAATGACAGGTACTATGGTTGTTGAAAAGATTTGTTCTGTTCCTGGATTAGGTAAATTATTAATTAATAGTATTTTATCAAATGATTACAACATCATTCTAGCTTGTTCATTCTTATATGCTGCAATGTACATTTTCATGATGTTAATTATTGATATTTCTTATGGAATTATCGATCCAAGAATTAGATTAGGAAAGGATGATTAATAATGGATTTAGAAAAGATTGAATTTTTACCAGACGATTTTGAATTCGTTGGAGACAAACAAGACATTACTAAAGACGTTGTTGCTCCATCACTTCCTGCTTGGAAAGATTCTTTAAATCGTTTTAAAAAGAACAAAGGTGCCGTTATCGGTTTAATTTGTATTTTAGTTATCGCAGTATTTGCTATTTTTGCTCCAATGTTTTCATCATATAAATTTGATGCAATCAATACAAAAATTGCAAGTATTTCACCATGTGCTGAACATTTCTTTGGTACAGACACTTATGGTCGTGATTTATTTGTACGTGTTTGGACAGGTACAAGATATTCATTATTCATTGCCGTTGTTGCAATCTTCATTGACGTGATTGTAGGTATGACATACGGACTGATCTCTGGTTATTTCGGAGGTAAAGTTGATTCAGTAATGCAAAGAATTCAAGAAATCATAAACTCTATCCCAACTTTAGTAATATTAACATTGTTATTAATGGTGATGAAAGCATCATTATTCACAATTATCATGGCTTTATCATTTACTGAATGGATTGGTATGTCAAGAATTACAAGAGCTCAAGTTTTAAGAGTAAAAGAAGAAGAATTCGTTTTAGCTTCACGTACTTTAGGAGCTAGTAACATGTTTATTATCTTTAAAGAAATTTTACCAAATATTTATAGTCAAATGATTATTATGATTATGATGTCTATTCCAAATGCTATCTTCTATGAAGCATACTTATCATTCGTTGGTTTAGGTTTACCAATTCCAATGGCTTCATTAGGTACATTAATTAATGATGGATTTAACTCAATTACTATTTACCCTTACATGATGGTAATTCCAGTTATTATTTTCTCTATCTTAATGTTAAGTTTCAACTTATTTGGTGATGGACTTCGTGATGCACTTGATCCAACTATGAAGGAGATGTAATTATGGCAGAAAGAGAAAAAATATTAGAAGTCAGAGATTTAAATATCTCTTTTAGAACTGATAGTGGTATTGTTAATGCAATTCGTGGTGTTAACTTAGATTTATACAAAGGTGAAACAATCGCTATCGTTGGTGAATCTGGATCAGGTAAGTCAGTTACTACTAAAGCAATCATGGGTATCATGGCTGGAAATGGTTCAATTGATGGTGGTTCTATTAACTACACTTGGACAGATGAAAATACAGGTGAAAGAATCACAAAAGACATTTGTCAATTAAGTGAAAAAGAAATGCAAAGTGAAATTCGTGGTCGTAAAATTGCCATGGTTTTCCAAGATCCAATGACATCATTAAACCCTACAATGACAATTGGAAATCAAATTATGGAACCAATGATTCATCATTACAATACACCAAAAGAAGAAGCTTATAAAAAAGCAGTTGAATTATTACAATTAGTAGGTATTACTAATGCTGAAAAACGTATGAAAAACTATCCTCACCAATTATCAGGTGGGATGAGACAAAGAATTGTTATCGCAATTGCTTTATCTTGTGATCCTTATGTTTTAATTTGTGATGAACCTACAACTGCATTGGACGTTACTATCCAAGCTAAAATTCTTGAATTAATTCAAGATATTCAAAAGAAAAAAGATTTATCAGTTATTTATATCACACATGACTTAGGTGTTGTTGCTAAAGTAGCTGATTATGTAAATGTTATGTACGCTGGTAAAATCGTAGAGACTGGAACCATTGATGAAATTTTCTATGATCCACGTCATCCATATACTTGGGGATTATTATCATCTATGCCAGATTTAGATACTGATGATGATGAATTATACACAATCCCTGGTACACCACCAAACTTAGCACATGAAGTAAAAGGTGATGCTTTTGCTCCACGTAATAAGTATGCTTTAAATATTGACTTAAGAATTGAACCTCCAATGTTTAAAGTACCTGGTAGTACAACTCATAAAGTTGCTTCATGGTTAATGCATGAAAAAGCTCCAAAAGTTGAAATGCCAGTTGAATTAAAAAACAGATTAGAAAAAATGAAAAAGGAGGGTGTTGAATAATGGAAAATAAAGAACCTATCCTTGTCGTTAAAGATTTAAAACAACATTTTAAAATTAATCGTAACTTTACTGTAAAAGCAGTTGATGGTATTTCATTTGATATTATGCCAGGTGAAACTTATGGTTTAGTAGGTGAATCTGGTTCAGGTAAATCAACTACTGGTAGAAGTATTATTCGTTTATATAAACCAACTTCTGGTTCAATTGTTTTCAATGGAAAAGAAATTGGTGGAAAATTAGATAAGGAAACATCTAAAGAATTACATACAAAGATGCAAATGATTTTCCAAGATCCAATGGCTTGTTTAAATCCAAGAAAGAAAGTTATTGATATCATTGGTCAAGGTTTAGATATTCATAAATCTTATTCTTCTATTGAAGAAAGAAATGAAAAAATCTATGAAATGCTTGAACTTGTTGGTTTATCAAGAGAACATGCTTCACGTTATCCACATCAATTCTCAGGTGGACAAAGACAACGTATTGGTATTGCAAGAGCATTAATTATGAATCCAGATTTAATTATTGCTGATGAAGCAATCTCAGCGTTAGATGTATCTATTCAAGCACAAGTTGTTAACTTAATGAAAAAGATTCAAAAAGAAACAGGAATTGCATATTTATTTATTGCGCATGACTTATCAATGGTTAAATATATCAGTGATAAAATTGGGGTATTACATTTAGGACATTTAGTAGAAACAGGGACTACTGAAGAAATCTTTGATAATCCAATTCATCCATATACAAAATCATTATTAAGTGCTATTCCTCATCCTAATCCACGTGTAGAAAAAGTACGTAAATCATTTACTTACGATTATAAAGAAAGTGGAGTCGATTATACAAAAGGTACTGAACATTTAGTAGATGGAACTCATTATGTTTTAGCTACTGATGAAGAATTTGAAAAATGGACAAAAAAATAGTTTAGGAGGCACTTAAGAAGGCAACCTAAAATATTGTAAGAAAATCTTCAAAAAAAGAGAACGCATACGAAATGTTGTTCTCTTTTTATATAAATAAAAATAATACAAAATAAAAAGGTTGTTATGAAATTATTTATTGAATTTCGTAATAGCCTTTTTTGATAATTTCTTTCAATTTTTATTGTTAATAATTGTGAAATTGAAAGTTTTTTTCGATTTGATTGTAAATGCTTACAGAAGATTGACTTACAAGTTGTTGTTAATTATGATGAAGATGTCTTCTAGATAAGAAGATAATTAATTTGAATCTTTTAACCGGTGAAAAGAGGAAATATGATGATTATTGACAAAATGAAAACATTAGACCATTTAACAATTCAAGAAAAGTATTTAGTGGATTATATAATAAATAATCAAGAAGATATTTTAAAAAAGAATATTAATGAACTGGCAAAATTAAGTTATACCAGTAGTGCAACGATTTCTAGGTTGTGTAAGAAACTGGGCTTTAATGGATATAAAGAATTTAAATATCAATATGCGGCTGAATATTCTCATTTACTTGAATTGAAAAATGATTTTAAAATTGAACCTTTTTCAAGTGAGAGTTCAATTGATGATGCTTTAAATAAAATCGAACTTTTACATAAAAGAGCGATAGAGTATACAAAAAGTTTACTAGATAGACAAGTTATAGAAAGAATTTATCAACTTATTAAAAATGCTAAATATATTGAAATTTATGGAACTGGTATTAATTTTTCTTTAGCAGAAATTTATAGTTTGAATTTTGAAGAAGAAGGGGTTATTTCTAAAGCATATAACAGTTTAAATCCAATGCATCTTCAATACTTAAAGCAAAGGAAACCAAATGATACAGTTTGCATTTATTTAACACATACAGGTCAAAATAAGGAAATGTTAAAAATAGCAAAGGATATTCGCAAATATCATGCTAAATCAATTGTGATTTGTGATCATAAAAAAAGAGAAATTTGTAAATATTGTGATGAAACAATTGTAATTATGACCACTCAAAATACAACTGAACTATCTAATGCTGTTTATATTGCTTCTTTACAGTATGTTTTTAATATATTTACTTCGTTAAAATTGATAAGTAATTATTCTTATTTAGAAGAAACAACAAAAGCAGTTGATAAATTTAAAATGGGAGAATGATTATGAATAAAAGTTTTCTATGGGGTGGTGCTGTTGCTGCTAATCAATACGAAGGTGGCTATCAAGAAGGACATAAAGGATTAAGTGTAACCGATGTTATGTCAGCTGGTGACGTTGATCACCCTCGAGAAATTTCTTATGAAATATTAGATGATAAATATTATCCTAACCATTATGGAATTGATTTTTATCATCATTATAAAGAAGATATTAAATTATTTGCTGAAATGGGCTTTAAATGTTTCCGTTTAAGTATTTCATGGCCACGGATCTATCCTCAAGGTGACGAATTAGAGCCTAATGAAGAAGGGCTAGAGTATTATGATCATGTTTTTGATGAATGTTTAAAATATGGAATAGAGCCTATTGTTACTTTATCTCATTTTGAAATGCCTCTTTATTTAGCAAAAAAATATGGTGGTTGGAGAAATAGACAATTAATTACATTCTTTGAAAGATATGCGATTACATGTTTTAAAAGATATAGCAAAAAGGTCAAATATTGGATGACATTTAATGAAATTAATAATCTTATAGATACCGATAATCCTTTTAATGCTTGGACTGGAGCAGGTGTTTTATATGAAGATAATGAAAATATTGAACAAACAATGTATCAAATATCTCATTATCAGTTTGTTGCAAGTGCTAGAGCAGTTCAAAGAGCCAAAGAAATTAATGCCTCTATGCAAGTAGGTTGCATGTTGCATTTTGGCCCAATTTATCCTTCTTCTTGTAATCCACAAGATATTCTTGCAGGAATTAAAGCAATGGATAAGAGGTATTTCTTTAGTGATGTTCATGTAAGGGGATATTATCCAACCTATACTTTAAAAAAGTGGGAAAGGAGTAATATTCAATTAGATATAACTGATGAAGATTTAAAAGATTTAAAACGAGGTACTGTGGATTATATAGGGTTTAGTTATTATAAATCAACGATTGCAGAATATGATAAAATACATGACTTTATTGAAGTACAAAATCCATTGTTAAAGAAAAGTGATTGGGGTTGGGCTATTGATCCTACAGGATTAAGGATTATTTTAAATGAAGTTTATGAAAGATATCAAAAACCAATGTTTATTGTTGAAAATGGTTTTGGAGCTTATGATAAATTAGAAAATGGAATCATTAATGATGATTATCGTATTGATTACTTAAGAAACCATATTTCAGAAATGAAAAAAGCAATTGAGTTAGATGGTGTAGAAGTCATGGGATATACTCCTTGGTCAGCAATCGATATTGTAAGTGCTTCTACTGGTGAATTGGCAAAAAGATATGGATTTATCTATGTTGATTTAGATGACCAAGCTAAAGGTAGTGGAAGAAGATATCGAAAAGCTTCTTTTGAATGGTATAAAAGAGTTATTTCATCAAATGGTGAAATTTTATAGGAGATAAATAATATGAACAAATTTATAAATGAAACATTAGTTATTTATATATCGAAGTTTACAAATACAAAAGTTATAAAGGCTTTAAAGGATGGAATGATGTTTTCTTTACCGTTTTTAATGATAGGATCATTGTTCCTGTTGATTGCCAACTTACCAATTGAATCAGTAAGTAAAGTAATTAGTGAAAGTGGAATAGGAGATGTATGTTCTCAAGTATATTCTTCTACGTTTTCATTAATGGCCTTCTTTACAGTAATAGGAATTACTTATTCTTATTTGGAGAATGATCAAGTAATAACAGCTATAAATGGCGCTTTAACTGGTTTAGCAGCTTTTATTTTATTAACTCCATCTTCTAAGGTATTAGACAGTGGGGAATCAGTTACAGGAATTATTTCTAAAGATTGGACTGCTGGTCAAGGAATGATTTGTGCTATTTTAATTGGTTTTTTAGTTGGATATATTTATTCTTTATGTGTAAAAAAAGATATTAGCATTAAAATGCCAGATGGTGTGCCTAGTGGTGTTGCAGATTCATTTTCGTCACTATTACCAACTGGAATTATTATTACTATTTGTGCAATTATTTATGCTATATGTCACTTTATATTTAATACAACATTTGCAGAACTTATTTATTCGGTAATTCAAATTCCTTTACAAGGAATTACAGATTCGTTCTTTGGCGTTATTATTATGACGGTTGTTATGTCTTTATTATGGTGGACAGGCGTCCATGGTGGTTCTATATGTGGAGGAATTCTTTCACCAATTTTACAAGCAAATATGGCAGCTAATCAAAAAATTATAGATTCAGGATTGCCTCTTACAATTCAAAATGGTGGACATATTTTTACACAACAATTTTGGGACAATTTCTTATGTATGTCTGGTGCTGGAATTGTGATTGGGTTAGTGATTTATATTACATTTTTTGCCAAATCAAAGTCATTACGTAGCTTAGGTAAATTATCCATTGTACCTAATATCTTTAACATTAATGAACCAATTATTTTTGGGACACCAATTGTACTTAATATATATTTATTAATTCCATTTGTTCTTGTTCCTTTAATTATAGGTATAAGTAGTTACTTATTAATGTATATGGGAATTTTACCATTATTTAGCGGGGTTATGGTTCCTTGGACAACACCACCAATTATATCAGGACTTTTGATTGGTGGATGGCGTGTTGCATTATGGCAATTTGTGATGATTGTTGTATCTTTTGTTATTTATTTACCATTTATTAAAAAAATAGATACTTTGGAATTAAATAAAGAAAATCAAAAGTAAATTATAAGAAATACAAATATTTAATTTTAATATCAAAAAGTCGTGAAAAATCACGGCTTTTTTTGTAATGCTACTAAGTTAAGAAATTAAGTTAATACTTTTGCTTTATTTATTGTCTAAGAAATCCACATGATTTTTTGTTAATGCTTATTTAGAAGCAGTGTTTTTTAAAATATGAAGTAAGATTTGAACTTGTTTTTCCATCATAGTAAGTGAACAATATTCATAGGGTCCATGATAGTTAAAACCACCTGTACCAAGATTAGGACAAGGAAGTCCTTTGAATGTTAAACGTGCACCATCTGTACCACCACGAATTGGTGAACAATAAGCATCCAAACCATTTTCTTTAATGGCAGCTAAAGCTTGTTCAACAATGAACATATGATCTTTTAGAGCTTCTTTCATGTTTAAATAACTTTCTGTAATCGTTACTTCGACAATTTGATAACCATATTTTTTATTTAAGAACTCTGCAATATCTTTAAAATCTTGACATTGTTTATTTGCTTGTTGTAAGTCATGGTTACGAATAATATATTCAGCAACTGTTTCTTCACAAGTTCCTTGAATCGAGTGAAGGTGATTAAATCCTTCATAACCTTCTGTTGATTCAGGGCGCATATGCACAGGTAAAAGTGAATCAAATTCATAGGCAACACGCGTTGAATTGATCATTTTATTTTTAGCACTTCCTGGATGAATACTTCTTCCATGGACTTTCACTTCGGCACTAAATGCGTTAAAGTTTTCGTATTCAACAATGTGAATATCTCCACCATCAATGGTATAAGCATATTGTGCATTGAAGTAATCAACATTAAAGTGATCACTACCATGTCCAATTTCTTCATCAGGTGTAAAAGCAATTTGAATATCATTATGTTTAAATTCTGGATGATTATAAATATATTCCACCATTTGCATAATGATTGCAATACCAGCTTTATCATCAGCTCCTAATAAAGTTGTTCCATCTGTAGTAATTAAATCATGATGAATAAGTTGTAAGAGTTGAGGATATTGTTCAGGGTCTAGATAAAGTTCTTTATCTTCATTTAAAGTAATTTTTTGACCTTGATAATCTTTGATAATTTGTGGATGAATATCTTTACCACTTGCATCAGGAGAAGTATCCATGTGGGCAATAAAACCTATAACATCTCCTTGATGATTATTATTACTAGGAATTGTTCCATAAACTACACCAAATTCATCTATTTTTGTGTTTTCAATTCCTAATGATTTTAATTCTTCAACTAAATAATTTCCTAATTTTAATTGTTTTGAAGTTGAAGGAACAGTATGTGAATAACTATCTGATTGTGTGTCAAAATTCACATAATTTAAAAACCTTTCTTTAATTTCCATTTGTCTTCCTCACTTTCTTTTCTATTATACAACGACTTATAAAGAACTTCTATGAAAAAAGTTTACAAATTTTAAATTGTATGTTACCATACAATTCGTAACCGAACAATATAGGAGGAATGATATGTATAGAGATCCCATTGGACATCGTATTAAGACCATAAATAACCTAATGAGAAAAACAATGGATAAGAAAACAGGTCAGAGGCCTGATCGTGCAACTTTAATGCATTGTTGGATCATTGGGTTTGTTCAAGATAGAGAAGATAGTGGGCTTGATACATTTCCTAAAGATATAGAAAAAGAATTTTCAATCAATCGTTCTACGACATCAGAAATGTTGAAACTGATGTGTAAAAAGGGAATGATTGAACGAGAAGAAGTAGAATATGATGCAAGATTAAAGAAAATCGTTTTAACAGAATCTTCAAGAAATCATAATCGACAAATTGAAGATAAGATGAAAGAAATGCATCAAAAACTTATTAAAGATTTATCTGAAGAAGAAATAAATACGTTTATTAAAATATCCGATAAATTAATTAATAACATCAAAGAAGATTTATAAATATTCATGAAGTTCGGTAAATGAATAGGAAAGGACGTCAATTATGGTAAAAACTTTAATGAAACAAATCAAAGAATATAAAAAAGATTCATTACTTACAATGTTATTTGCGGCATTAGAAGTTATCTTAGAAATCATTATTCCTTTATTAATGGCAAGTCTTATTGATAAAGGAATTGAGGCAGGTAATATGTCTAATGTTACAAAATATGGAACATTCATGTTTGTTATTGCAATTGGAACATTATCACTTGGTTTTTTAGCTGGTAACCATGCAGCTAAAGCTTCAACGGGTTTTGCAGCCAATTTAAGAGATGCCATGTATACGAACATTCAAACATTCTCTTTTTCAAACATTGATAAATACAGTACCGCAGGGCTTGTTACACGTTTAACGACAGATGTGACAAATGTGCAAATGGCTTATCAAATGATTATTCGTATGTGCATTCGTGCACCAATGTCACTTATTTGTGCCCTTACCATGGCAATGATGATCAACTTTAGATTAAGTATGATTTTTGTTGTTGCCATTGTTTTCTTAGTAGCGGTCCTTACAACAATTATGTATCATGCCACAAAATATTTTAATGATGTTTTTCCTAAATATGATACTTTAAATGAAAGTGTTCAAGAAAACGTTGTTGGTATTCGAGTTGTTAAATCATTTGTTAGAGAAAAATATGAAAATGAAAAATTTAAAAAAGCAGCACAAAACATTTATAAACTTTTTGTCAAAGCAGAATCCGTTTTATCTTATAATAACCCAGCTATGTTAATAGCTGTTTATGGTTCAATTTTAATGCTTTCATGGTTAGGTGCTAAAGCAATTGTAGGTGGGACTCTTACTACAGGTGAACTTACAAGTTTATTTAGCTATGTTATGAATATTATGATGTCTCTTATGATGCTTTCTATGGCATTTGTTATGATTACGATGTCACTTGCTTCAGGAAGACGTATTGCAGAAGTTATTAATGAACAATCTGATTTAGTCTCTCCTCAAGAAGCTTTAACTGAAGTAAAAGATGGTTCAATTGATTTCAATCATGTTGTTTTTTCTTATAAACATGGTAGTGGAGAAGCGGTCTTAAAAGATGTTGATCTTCATATTAAAAGTGGTGAAACAATTGGAATTATTGGTGGTACCGGAAGTGCTAAAAGTAGTTTGGTCAACCTTATTTCTCGTTTATATGATGTTGACGAAGGTAGCGTTGTTGTTGGTGGACAAGATGTTCGTAATTATGATCTTGAAGTTTTAAGAGATGAAGTTTCTGTTGTCTTACAAAAGAATGTTTTATTTAGTGGAACAATCTTACAAAATTTACGTTGGGGTAATGAAAATGCAACAGAAGAAGAATGTAAAGAAGCTTGTCGTTTAGCGTGTGCTGATGAGTTTATTGATCGTTTTGAAGATGGTTATAATACGTATATTGAACAAGGTGGTTCAAACGTTTCAGGTGGACAAAAACAACGTTTATGTATCGCAAGAGCGTTGCTAAAAAATCCTAAAATCTTAATTCTAGATGATTCAACAAGTGCTGTTGATACAGCTACAGATGCAAGTATTCAAGAATCATTCAATGAACGTATTCCCGATACAACAAAAATTATTATTTCACAACGTATATCATCTGTTCAAAATGCAAGCCGTATTATTGTTTTAAATGATGGTGTCGTGGATGGTTTTGACACACATGATAAATTATTAGAAACAAATGAAATTTATCGTACAATTTATGAAACACAAATGAAAGGGAAGGAGGAAGAATAATGAAAGAAGGAACAATGAAACGTTTACTTAAAATGTTATGGAGTAAATATAAAATTCATTTAATTATTGTTTTTCTATGTATTGTAGGAAATGCTTTATTTAATGTTCAAGGAACAATGTTTATGCAAACATTAATCGATGATCATATTGTTCCCCTTTTAAAAAGTTCTTCACCTGACTTTAGTGGATTGTTCCATGCTTTGATTCGAGTAGGTTCACTATATGCTTGTGGTGTTGTTTGTGCCTTTACATTTAACCGTATTATGGTTTATGTAACACAAGGTTTTTTAAGAGATTTAAGAATTAATATGTTTGAACATATGGAATCTTTACCAATTCGTTATTTTGATAGAACACCTCATGGTGATACAATGTCTGTTTATACAAATGATATTGATACCTTAAGACAATTAATTTCACAATCAATTCCTCAACTTATTTCAAGTTGTATGACTATTGTGACAACATTTATATCCATGATTATTTTAAATATTCCTTTAACTGTGTTAAGTGTATGTATGCTTATGATCATGCTTGTTGTATCAAGAAAACTTGGATCGTTATCAGGTAAATTCTTCGTTCAACAACAAGGGGATTTAGGTAAAGTGAATGGTTATATTGAAGAAATGATTTCTGGTCAAAAAGTTGTTAAAGTCTTCAACCACGAAGATCAAGCAATTGCTGATTTTAGAAAATTAAACGATGAATTAAGAGAAAGTGCTTATCAAGCTCATAAATTTGCGAATATCTTAATGCCAGTTACAGTACAACTTGGAAATATCTCTTATATCATTTGTGCAATTGTTGGCGCAATCCTTGCTTTAAATGGACATTTTGCTTTAACAATTGGAACCCTTGTAGCTTTCTTAACATTGAATAAAAGTTTCAACCAACCTATTGGACAAATTTCTCAACAAATCAATGCTGTTGCTATGGCACAAGCAGGAGCAGGACGTATCTTTGATTTATTAGATCAAGAAAGTGAAGAAGATCAAGGTGTGGTTACTTTATGTCGTGTAGAAACTGTTGATGGAAAAATGGTTGAAACAGATAAAAGAACAGGACATTGGGCTTGGAAACATCC
>OGRC01000856.1_pt1 | contig 22699 bp, 23 predicted proteins | sample 1553431 | NCBI WGS metagenome assembly OGRC01 (sample SAMEA2580064, study PRJEB22360) | human gut metagenome | biome: human gut; feature: human-associated habitat; material: faeces | place: Denmark | collected 2008/2010
GACGCCGATACGGTTTCCGGCACATCCAACGTTACAGGAGATACATTTCCGAAGAAGATCTTCCTCGCCATTCTCAACTTTTTTCACCCAGTTCGGCTCAGCGATCAGGCCGCGTCCCATGCCGATGATATCTACATCACCGCTTTCGAGAACTTTTTCAACGACCTTCGGATCGCGGTAGTTACCAGCGTTGATCACAGGTTTTTTGAATTTATCTTTTACGGCTCTTGCCATGTAGGAACGCCATCCATCCGGCAGGAAGTTGGAGTCGATCTGATACTGCAGGGATGGGTTGAGGCCGCAGGATACGTCATACATATCTACGAACTCATCCAGGTACTCGAGGTACTCGAGGGTATCTTCCAGAGTATTTCCTCCCGGAACACGCTCCTCAGCAGAGATACGAACGATGATCGGGAACCACGGTCCGACGTTTTTACGTACTTCTTCGAGAACCATACGCGGGAAGCGCAGGCGGTTTTCTACAGAACCACCGAATTCATCGGTTCTTTTATTGTAATACGGGGAGATGAACTGGCTCATCAGGTAGGAATGGCCGCAGTGGATTTCAATGGCATCAAAGCCGATGGCCTGCACACGTTTTGCAGCCTCGCCGTATTTTTTCACGGTTGTCATGATTTCTTCTTTTGTCATCGGGCGAGGGGTTTCTCCGCCGGCTTTTGTCGGGATGTTGGAAGAAGAAACGGTTTCCATACCGGTTCTTGCGGAAGATGCGGAAGCTCCGGCGTGGTTGATCTGAATTGCTACGGTAGCACCGTTTTTATGAAGATTTTCGACTAACTGATAGTAGCGCGGCATAAAGCTGTCGTGGTCGATACGGATCTGGCTGGTTCCGTTGGAACCGACCGGGTACTCGATGTTGGCGTTCTCCAGAATAATAAGACCAACGCCGCCTTTTGCGCGGAGAGAGTAATAATTCATATGACGGTTACTCATCTCACCGCTTGTCTCACCGTAGTTGGTTCCCATCGGGGTCATTGCAATACGGTTTTTAATCGTTGTTCGTTTGATGGTAATTGGTTCAAAAATTTTTGGGTAAGCACTCTTCATGAAAATTTCTCCTTATTCATTACATGAGCGGTAATCCTCTGTTTGTGACAAATCCATCATAACTCTTTCGACTAAAAATTAACAATATCTTTCAGATAAACTTTTGATACGTTTTCGGTATCATTCGCAACTTCATCCTGCTGTGTCTTCATATATTCAATAAAACGCTCAACAGCCGGCAGCCGGTAACGGTCTTTCATCCAGAACATAAATACCTGACGATAGATTTCCAGTCCCTTCAGCCTGTGGATATTGATTCCCACTGCCTGCTCCAGAATATCCGTCCTTGGCATCAGTGCGATTCCGAAATTTTCCCTTACAAGAGATACGATCGAATATTCATCCGGACATTCTACAATCATATTTGGACTGACCTGATATTTCTTATATAGATGTTTTGCATACGTCCCCATCCAGGATTCCTTCTCATAGCCAATTACCGGATAATGATTCAGTTCTGCAAGCGGTACTTCCCTTATTCCGGCAAGTGGATGCTGTTTCGGTGTAATGATAACCAGCTCCTGAGCACTGAGTGGAAAAAATTCCATATCATCTTTCTGAAGATAGCCGCCAAATCCAACGTCAAGCTCGCCGGTCCGCACCTTTGCAGCGATTGCCGGTGTATGATTCTGCCAGAAATTGAACACCACATTTTTGTTTTCTTCTTTATTTAAAAATTTTCGTACTTTATGTGGAATATAATGCCCCGCAAGCGGAAAAATATAACCGATATCAATCTTTCCGCCATCTGAAGAAAGCTCCTGCATCTTACCGAACGCCACATCGCAGTCACCCGCGATCCGGTCTGCATGCTCCAGGAAAAGACGGCCGGCATTGGTAAGGACAACACCGCGCCCTTTCTTTTCAAACAGCGTGATTCCAAGCTCACTTTCAAGGGCGGCCATCGAACGGCTCAGGGATGGCTGGGAAATATAAAGCTCCTCTGCCGCCTGGTGATAATTTTCCAGCCGGGCGACCTTTCGGAAATAGAGAATCTGATTCAGTGTCATGTGGTTTTTCCTCCTGAAAAAATGGTTCCGTAAGAAAGTCTTTGCTTCCTCTTATTATGATAACTCAAGTATACCATATCAATGCATTCAATGCATTGATTTTTTCCTTTAAAAGCATTAGACCGCACACACTTTCACTGTTAAAATAAAGGCAAATGTTATTTTTTTAACATTCACGAAACTGGTAATCTGTTGTTTGTGACAAAACAAAAGGATGAACCGAACAGAGGAAAAAGACAATTTGACCTCAACACATGATCTATTTAAAAAGGAGAGAAACCATGAACAAGAAATACCTGCCAAGTGCACTTATCCTTTATTTAAATTATTTTATCCATGGAATCGGATGTTCCATTCTCAGTCAGCAAGTTGTTAAAGAACTTCTTGCAGAGCAGTGGGGGACAGGAGATATTATGGGTGTGACGGCGATCGCCGCGGCATTGGGACTGGGACGTCTGATCTCACTTCCGTTTGCGGGACCGCTCTCTGATAAACTGGGAAGAAGAATTTCGGTTTTGATCGGATGTGCTTCTTATGTTATCTTTTTTGTAGGAATTGCATTTTCCCCGAATATAACTGTTGCATATGTGGCGGCAGTGCTTGGAGGAATAGCAAATTCATTTCTTGATACGGCAACCTATCCTGCGGTTGCAGAAATTATATATAAATATACCGGAATTGCGACGATGGGAATTAAGTTCTTTATTTCCATTGCACAGCTTCTGATGCCGTTCTTTTTGGGAATCTGCGCCGGAACAAAGATGTCATATCTGACGCTTCCGCTTGTTGCGGGAATTGTCATTGCAGTGCTTGGTGTGCTGGCAATTTTTGCGCCGTTTCCGAAAGTGGAAGGTGTCGGAAAATCAGAGTCTTTGATCAATAATTTGAAAAATGCTCATTTTTCAGCAGAGAGTGTGGCGCTGATCTTGATCGGATTTACAAGTACGGCAACTTTTCAGCTTTGGCTTAACTGCGCTCAGACTTTCGGAAAGGAGATTGCGGGGATTGCATCAGACCAAGTGTCTATGATGCAGACGTATTATTCGGCAGGAACGATGGCAGCTCTTGTTGTGACGAGTCTTTTGATTATGAAAGTGAAACAGGTTCGCTTCCTTGTAATCTATCCGTTGATTTCCGTGATTATGCTGGCGCTTGTGTATCTTGTAAGAACACCGCAGATTTGCTACATCGGAGCGTTTGTGATTGGATATTCGGCGGCAGGCGGAGTTCTCCAGATGGCGACAGCAGTCGTGAACGATCTTTTTCCAAAGATCAAAGGAACGATCACAAGCCTTGTTATGATCGCCTCCAGTTTATGTAATTATACGATCCTTACTGCGGCAGCAAAAATGACTGCAGAAAGTGTTATCGTAATGAATATCATCATCACGGTAATCGGCGTTGTTTTGGCGTTGTTTGTCAATGTGAGATATGGTAAACTATTGAAAAATTCGCAACAGGAAGTGTAAGACTGTATTGTGAGAATCAGTCAGATAAGGTAAGGAGAGGTAAGAGATATGAAAACAGTAAAGGTCAGAAATATAGAGATTGGCGCAGGTATTCCGAAAATCTGCGTACCGATCGTAGGAACTACAAAAGAAGAGATCCTTGAGGCGGCGCGGAAGATCAATGAGACGACGGCAGATGTCGTTGAATGGCGCGTAGACTGGTATGAGGATATTTTTGATTTTGACAAGACAAAAGAGACGATGGCGGCATTGAGAAAAGCGCTTGGGGATACTCCGATTTTGTTTACGTTCCGTACGTCGAAAGAAGGCGGAGAAAAAGCGATTGAAGAGGACGTTTATGTAAAACTGAATCAGATGGCGGCTGAAACAGAACTTATCGATCTTGTAGATGTAGAAGCGTTTACAGGAGACGAAGCGGTGAAAGCAGTTGTGGAAACAGCTCATTTGCATAATGTGAAAGTCGTTGCCTCGAACCATGATTTTCACAAAACACCTTCGCAGGATGAGATTGTGTCACGCCTTTGTAAAATGCAGGAACTTGGTGCGGATATCCCGAAAATCGCAGTGATGCCTCAGAATAAAAAAGATGTTCTGACACTTCTTTCGGCAACGGAAGAAATGGTAAGAGAACATGCCAGCAGACCAATCATCACAATGTCCATGGCAGGTACAGGAGTAATTAGCCGGCTTTGCGGCGAAGTATTCGGATCGGCGCTTACATTTGGAGCAGTCGGAAAAGCGTCTGCACCGGGACAGATGGGCGCTTCAGAGCTGCGTACAGTTCTTACACTTTTGCACGAGAGTCTGTAATCTTCCGAGAGGGGGGAGAGGGCAGGAAAATACAATGTTTAAGGAGGGCATATGAGAAAGATTGTAAAATGGATTGATGAATATCTTGAAGAAGGATTGCTTGTCATATCTCTCGGGGCTATGGCGGTAATTATGGGAATCCAGGTCTTTTCCAGATATGCGCTCGGGGCATCCCTGTCATGGTCGGAAGAACTGACAAGGTATCTGTTTATATGGGCGGGATTTTTGAGCGTCAGTTATTGTACAAAACGATGCATTTCTATTAAGATTGAACAGTTTGTGGCGTTGTTTCCAAAACGTGGCAGGGCAATGTTTAAGGTTGCAAACCATACAGTTGAATTGATTCTGTTTTTATATTTGCTTCCGTTTGCGTGGAAGTATTTTATGTCTGCTGTAGAAAATGGACAAGTGAGTCCTGCGATGGGGATTCCGATGTATTATGTGCAGGCAGCTCCGCTTGTAGGTTTTATTCTCTGTGCAATCCGTATTTTTCAAAGATGGATTGCAGAGTGGAAGAATGTTTGGGTGAGGAAGGGAGAATAGGATGTCGTCGGTTGTTGTATTTCTTATATTTGTCATCTGTCTGATCGTTGCGATTCCGGTTTCGATTTCCCTTGGGATTGTGTCGGTGCTTCCGGGAATGTTCGACCCTTCTTTTACGGCAAGCGGAACTTTTGTTATCCGATCTATGTTAGGAGGTCTTGACAGTTTTCCGCTTTTGGCAGTTCCGATGTTTGTGTTGTCCGGAATTATTATGGCGAGAGGCGGTATTTCGAGAAAGCTGTTTGATGTATTTGCATTTTTTATGGGCAAGAAGACTGCGGGAATGCCTTGCGCGGTCATTGTCACCTGTTTGTTCTACGGAGCGATTTCAGGATCGGCTCCGGCAACGGTGGCGGCGGTCGGAAGTATGACGATCCCGATCCTGATCGAAATGGGATATGACAAAAAATTTTCTACGTCTCTTGTTGCAGTGGCAGGCGGGTTAGGTGTAATCATTCCGCCCAGCATCCCGTTTATCATGTATGCAATGGCTTCAGGAGCATCGGTAAGCGATCTGTTTCTTGCAGGAATTCTGCCAGGACTTTTGATTGGCGGACTTTTGATCATTTACTCGATCGGATATTGTAAGAAACATGGGGAAGACAAAGAGAAGAAAGAGGCGATGGTCGGAGCGCTTCATGAAAAGGGCTTTTTGAAAGTGCTCCAAGACAGTGCGTTTGCACTTTTAAGTCCGGTTATTATACTGGGATGCATTTATACGGGAATTGCTTCTCCGACAGAAGCGGCGGTAATCTCTGTTTTCTATGCGTTTGTGATCAGTATCTTTGTGTATAAAAGTATCAAGGTGAAAGATATTTGGAATATTCTTGTGGAATCGATTCGAACATATGCTCCGATTCTGTTTATTTTAGCGGCATCAACCGCTTTTTCCAGAGTGCTGACACTGATGCAGGTTCCGCAGGAAATCAGCGGATGGATATTGACCCATTTTACAAATAAAATTGTGCTGCTTCTTGTGATCAATTTGTTCCTTCTTGTTGTTGGTATGGTGATGGATACAACTCCGGCAATCTTGATCTTAACACCGATTTTGCTTCCTATTGTGGAGGCGGCAGGGATTGATCCGATTCATTTTGGTATCATTATGGTCGTAAATCTTGCAATCGGATTTGTTACTCCGCCGATCGGAGTGAATCTGTTTGTGGCAAGTTCTCTGACAGAAGTGCCGGTAATGGAAATTGCAAAGAAGGCAATGCCGATGATCGTCTGCTTCTTATTGGCGCTTCTTGTCATTACCTTTATACCTGCAGTCAGCCTTGTCTTGTTGCCATAATCAGAAAAAGTGCGAAGGAGCGAACTTAGTATGAAAGAGAGAAAAAGATTGTTCAGAACGGCGGCGGTGGTATTAACGACCGGACTTTTGAGTGTGGCGGTTTTGGGATGCGCAAGTGATACAGGAAAAGGCAAAGGGGAACAGCGGTATGCATATCCGTTGGGAACAGCAAGTCCGGAAGATACTGTGACTCAGATCTATGCGGAAAAATTTGCAGAAGAGGCAGATCGCCTAAGTGGTGGAAGGATTAAGATCAGTGTGTATCCAAACAGTGTGCTTGGCGGAGACAGAGAACTACTGGAGAGCTGTTATGACGGCGATATTCCGTTTGTTGTGCAAAATACGGCTCCCCAGGGGAATTTCATTAAGGATACGGCTGTCTTTGATATGCCTTGTGTATTTCAGGATATTGAATCTATGCGGGAAACCGTGGATGATGCGGAATTTATGGAAAAAATGCAGGAGTCTTATCGAAGCGCGGGATATGAATTGTTAGGCTATGCAGATCAGGGGTTTCGTGTGATGTCAACAAATAAAAAAGTGGAGACGATCTCTGATTTTAAAGGACAGAAGATCCGAACGATGGAAGATCCGTATCAGCTTGCGTTTTGGAAAGCGCTTGGGGCAAATCCGACTCCGATGAATTTTAGTGAAGTGTATATCGGACTTCAGCAAAATACGATCGATGCACAGGAAAATCCATATGAGGTGATTGTTTCAAACAGACTTTATGAGCAGCAGGATTATATAATTGAGACGAATCATGTGCCGCATCTGATCTCTTTGATTATCAGCGAAAAATTCTATAGCAATCTTCCGAAAGAGGATCGAGAGATTTTGATTGAAGCACAGGAAATTGCAAAGCAATATGCCAGAGAAAAATCGGACGAGCGGATGAATGAAAAGATCCAGGTGATCAAAGAGAGCGGAACGAAAATCATTTCCTTAGATGAGACGACATATGAACAGATGCAGGCTGTTTCAAAGAGTGTATACAAGAAGATCGCTCAGACTGCAGATGGTGAGATTATCAATTTGTATATGAAGGAATAGAGAAAGAAGTTTTGAAACTTTATTCTCGATTGAACTGGAATTTACAGATGGAAGAAAGGACAGTACAGGAAGACAAACTGTTTTCCTGTGCTGTCTTTCTTTATGCAAAAATAAGATCATATAATCTCCGTTTAAAAATCAGAAGATATAATTTTTTGTAGAATATACTTGCATTATACCCAGCCAGGGTATATAATGCGCTCAGAGGTAAATACCTTAGAGGGGTATATGTTTCTGCGCCGAGAGGAAAAAGGAAGAGAACAGGCAGAAACAACAGGTGAAAACCGGAACATGATTTTGAAGGAGCGAACAGAGATGGAGAAGGAGAAAACTTGTCCTGCATGTGAACATCGAACAAAAATGCGGACGGAAGAAGAAACAAGATTGATGGTAAATCGTTTGAACAGGATTGAAGGGCAGGTGAGAGGGATTCGAAGAATGGTAGAAAATCACGCTTATTGCCCGGATATTCTTATTCAGGTATCAGCGATCACTGCGGCTTTAAATAGTTTTAATAAAGTTCTTTTGGCGGAACATATACGGACCTGCGTTTCGGAAGATATAAAGGAAGGCAAGGAGGAAACGATTGATGAACTTGTAACGGTTTTGAGGAAACTGATGAAATAAGCGACAGGCAAATTGAAACATGAAAAGTATAGAAAGAATGAAGAAAATAAAGAAAATGAAGAATTGGAAGGAGGAGATCGGTTGAAACAATATGAAGTTACGGGAATGAGCTGTGCGGCATGCAGCGCCCGTGTAGAAAAGGCCGTGTCAAAACTGGAAGGAGTTACTTCTTGTTCTGTAAATCTTTTGACAAATTCTATGGGAGTCGAAGGAAACGTTGATCCGAAGGCGATTATTGAAGCGGTGGAGGCTGCCGGATATCAGGCAGAAGAAAAAGAAAAACAGGAAAAAGGTGCGGGCAAAGCGGAAGGAAGCGGGAAGAGAGAGGAGCTTAAAGATAAAGAAACTCCGAAAATGAAAAGACGTCTGATCGCTTCGCTTTGCTTTTTGATTCCACTGATGTACCTGTCGATGGGACATATGATGTGGGGATGGAAAGTGCCGGGGATTTTAGAAAATAACCATGTGGCAATGGGGATCATACAGCTTTTGCTGACAACGGCCGTAATGGTGATCAATCAAAAATTTTTTATAAGCGGAATGAAAGGACTTCTTCATAAAGCGCCAAATATGGATACGCTTGTAGCTTTGGGGGCTGGTGCGTCATATGGGTATAGTGTGTATGCATTGTTTGCGATGACCGATGCGCAGATGCGCGCAGATACGGCTTTGGTGATGTCATATATGCATGAGTTTTATTTTGAGTCTGCGGCAATGATTCTGACCCTGATTACAGTTGGAAAACTTTTGGAGGCAAGGTCAAAGGGAAAGACGACAGACGCACTGAAAGGGCTTATGGATCTTGCGCCGAAAACGGCAACTGTCGTACGAGGAAAAGAAGAAGTAAAAGTCGGGATTGAACAGGTGCGAAAAGGAGATCTGTTTGTTGTGCGCCCGGGGGAAAATATTCCTGTCGATGGAATTGTTTTGGAAGGAAACGGGGCAGTTGATGAATCGGCGCTGACCGGGGAAAGCATTCCGGCGGATAAGAAAGAAGGGGATAGTGTATCAGGCGGGACGATCAATCAGTCCGGTTTCTTAAGATGTGAGGCGACGAGAGTCGGGGAAGATACAACTCTTTCTCAGATTATTCGTATGGTAGGCGACGCGGCTGCCACAAAAGCGCCTATTGCAAAAGTGGCAGATAAAGTTTCAGGGGTATTTGTGCCGGTTGTTATGGCAATCGCTGCAGTGACGATCCTCGTATGGCTTGTGCTTGGAGAAACAATCGGCTTTGCGCTTGCGCGTGGAATTTCGGTTCTCGTTATCAGTTGTCCGTGTGCGCTCGGGCTTGCCACACCGGTAGCGATCATGGTTGGAAACGGAGTAGGGGCGAAAAACGGAATTTTGTTTAAGACGGCGGTATCTCTTGAGGAAACGGGAAAAACAGAGGTTGTAGTGCTGGATAAGACGGGAACGATCACAAAAGGGAAACCTGTAGTGACTGATATTCTTCCGAACAAACCGTTTGGTGAGAAGGAACTCCTTGCTTATGCATATATTTTGGAAAAGAAAAGTGAGCATCCGTTGGCGTATGCTGTTTTGAAAAAGGCGGAAGAAGAAAAGATCCATCCTGAGGAAGAGGCGGAAAATTTTCGGGCAGTTTCAGGAAATGGGTTATCCGGTGAAATCAGAGGTGATCAATATTTTGGCGGCAATTTGAAATTTGCAGAGAAAAAGGCTGTGATCCCGGATGAGGTAAGACAGCAGGCGCAGAGACTGGCATCGGAGGGAAAAACGCCGTTGTTTTTCGGAAGGAACGAAGAACTGCTCGGTATGATCGCAGTTGCCGACGTGATAAAAGAAGACAGTCCGCAGGCAATCAGAGAACTTCAAAATATGGGGATTAAGGTTGTCATGCTGACAGGGGACAATGAGCGTACAGCGAAGGCAATCGGTACACAGGCAGGGGTAGATGAAGTGATCGCAGGTGTTCTGCCTGAAGGTAAAGAAAATGTAATACGGACATTGAAAAAGAATGCGAAAGTAGCTATGGTAGGAGATGGGATTAATGATGCGCCGGCTCTTACACGTGCAGATATCGGGATTGCGATCGGAGCGGGAACGGATATAGCGATTGATGCGGCAGATATTGTGCTTATGAAAAGTCGTTTAAGCGACGTTCCGGCAGCGATTCGTATGAGCAGGGAAACTCTTCGGAACATTCATGAAAATCTGTTTTGGGCATTCTTCTATAATGTGATTGGGATTCCGCTGGCGGCAGGAATTTGGATTCCAATTTTTGGCTGGCAGTTAAATCCGATGTTTGGAGCTGCTGCGATGAGTTTATCAAGTGTTTGCGTAGTAAGCAACGCATTGCGGCTGAATTGGTTCCGGTTATATGACGTGTCAAAAGACAGGAAAGGAAAGCAGAAAGAGCAAAGAGAATTAAAAAAAGAAAAGGAGAAGAAAGAAATGAAAAAGACAATGAGAATTGAAGGAATGATGTGCGGACATTGTGAGGCAAGAGTGAAGAAAGTTCTTGAAGCATTAGATGGAGTGGAACAGGCGGAGGTAAGTCATGAAGCAGGAACGGCAGTTGTCGTATTAGCAAAGGAGATTGATGACGACATTTTGAAAAAGGCAGTAGAAGATCAGGATTATAAAGTGTTAGGGATTGACTTCTGATAGTTTGAATAGTAATATAGGTATGTAGCTATCCATTTGAAGGCGGATTTCTGAAAAGTGGATAGCTTTTTTAACGAGCGGCGTTCTTTTGAAAAGAACGAAATAAAAGGAGGAAAAATAATGAAAAAGAAAATGCTCAGCGTATTCTTGTGTGCAGCTATGGCAGTCACTCTTGTTGCAGGGTGCGGAGCTCCGGCGGCAGACTCAGGCAAAGACAAAGGAGGAGACTCCAAAAAAGAAGCGACGGAAGGAATTCCGAAAGATGAAATTAAGGTAGGATTTGTACATATTTCCGATCCGAGTGATATGGGGTATACATACAATCATGATCTGGGAACAAAGGAAATGCAGAAAGAACTGGGATTAAGTGATGACCAGATCATTAACAAATATAACGTGCCGGAAGATGCTGAATGTGATACAGCTCTTAGAGAGCTTGTAGAAGCAGGATGTAATATTATTTTCGCAACGAGTTTTGGTTTTGAAGATTATGTAAAAGAAGTAGCGGCAGAATATCCGGATGTTCAGTTCTGTCATGCGACAGGATTCCAGGCATCAGATGCAGGTTTGGACAACTTCCATAATTATTTTGCTTCCATTTATGAAGGACGCTATTTGGCAGGTATTGCAGCAGGACTTAAGACAGAGACAAATAAATTAGGTTATGTTGCGGCACATCCGTTTGCAGAAGTTATCAGCGGATATACAGCATTTTACCTCGGTGCAAAGAGTGTGAATCCGGATGTGACAATGGATATTATGTATACAAATTCATGGAACGATCCGACGATCGAATCTCAGGTTGCGAAAGCGCTTATTGACCGTGGATGTGATGTGATTTCTCAGCATTCAGATTCTACAGCTCCGGCAACGACAGCAGAGGATAACGGTGTATGGCAGGTTGGATACAATAACGATATGATTGAAGCTGCTCCGAACGCATCTTTGATTTCTCCGCGTATCGACTGGGGAATTTATGTGACAGAGGCTGTAAAAGCAGTAATTGACGGAAAAGAGATTCCGGTTGATTGGTGTAAAGGTTATGCAGACGGCGCTGTTTATCTGTCACCTTTGAACGAAAAGATTGCGGCTGAGGGAACACAGGAAGCAATCGACAAAGCAGCAGATGCTCTGAAAAAAGGAGAACTTTTTGTGTTTGGTGGTCCGCTTAAAGGTGTAAGTCCGGATGGTGAAAAGATCGAAGTTGCAGAGGGAGATCATTTCCCGGAGCAGGAAGAAGCTTCCGCACCGTCATGGCAGTATATCATTGAAGGATGTAATGTAGTTCAGTAATTTAAAAATAATTCCGAAACGTGAATCTTTAAAGATAAATTTTGGAAGAATGAAAACAGAGCCGTCTTCGGACGGCTTTGTTTATAGCAGGGAAAGGTTAAGGCGGACTTGTCCGCTTTGTTTTATGAGGCTTCTATGAAGATACTGGAAGTTCAGGCATAAGAAAAAGGAGGAAGAGAATTTGGGAGACGCAGCGCAGTATGCAATAAAAATGCATCGTGTGACGAAAACGTTCGGTAAAGTCGTTGCTAACAAAAATGTGGATCTTGAACTGAAAACGGGAGAGATCCTTGCGCTTCTCGGTGAAAACGGAAGTGGAAAGACGACATTGATGAATATGTTGTCAGGGATTTATTTCCCGGATTATGGAGAGATTTATGTGAAAGGAGAGGAGGTAACGATTCGTTCTCCGAAAGATTCTTTTGCTCTCGGAATCGGAATGATCCATCAGCATTTTAAGCTTGTGGATGTGTTGACGGCAGCAGAAAATATCGTGCTTGGATTGGAAGGCAAAGCTGTATTAAAACGTCGGGAAATCAATCAAAAAGTGGCGGAACTGGCGAAGAAATACGGGTTTGACCTTGATCCGACAAAAAAAGTCTATAATATGTCTGTTTCGGAAAAACAAACAGTCGAGATATTAAAAGTATTGTATAAAGGTGCAGATATCCTGATTTTGGATGAGCCGACGGCGGTTCTTACTCCGCAGGAAACAGAAAAGCTGTTTGCGGTTTTGAGAAATATGAAAAAGGATGGAAAATCGATTATTATTATTACACATAAATTAAATGAAGTTATGTCTATATCAGATCGGGTTGCCATTTTGAGAAAGGGAGAGTATATCGGAGTTGTTGAGACTGCCGATACAGATCCGGATCAGCTTACGGAAATGATGGTCGGACGTCCGATCAGCCTTGAAATCGAACGACCGGAAGTGAAAAGAGGAGGAAAACGTCTTCGTGTGATCGACCTTACCTGTCTGAGTGGAGAAGGAGTGAAAGCTTTAGATAATGTCTCTTTTGATGCTTATGCAGGCGAGATTCTTGGAATTGCGGGAATCGCAGGAAGCGGACAGAAGGAATTGTGTGAGACGATCGCAGGTCTTTACCCGTCTGTCGGCGGATCTGTTCTTTATTCTGAATCGTCGGAAAAAGGTGCGGTGAAAGAACGTATTTTAGGGCTGAGTCCTGATGAAATTGCGAAAAAGGGAATTTCCATGGCGTTTGTTCCTGAAGATCGTCTCGGAATGGGACTTGTTGCCGGAATGGATATGACAGATAATGTGATGCTTAGAAGCTATAAGACAAACAAAGGGATTTTTGTAGATCGGAAAAGTCCGAAAGAGCTTGCAGAAAAACTGATCAAAGAGTTGGAGATCGTAACTCCGGGCGTGGAAACCCCGGTAGGAAGACTTTCGGGAGGAAATGTGCAGAAAGTCCTTTTGGGAAGAGAGATAGCATGCCTGCCTTCTGTTCTGATCGTTGCGTATCCGGTAAGGGGACTTGATATCAATGCGTCTTACAGGATTTATGATCTGTTGAACGAACAAAAGAAAAAAGGGGTTGCGGTTGTATTTATCGGTGAAGATCTAGATGTGCTTATGCAGCTTTCAGATCGCATTATGGTTATGTGCGGCGGAAAAGTAAGCGGTATTGTCGATCCGAGAAAAGTAACGAAAGAAGAGATCGGACTAATGATGATCCGTACAGAACAAGACACGGAAAAAGAGGAGGTGACAGAATGAGTTCCAATGTAACACATGCGAAAGAACCGTTGTTTCGAATGGTGAAAAGAGATGCAATTTCTCAAAAGCAGGCATGGACGATCCGCGCTGCTGCATTTCTTTTGTCTCTTATAACAGGTGCCGTTGTGATCATGATGCTCGGACATAATCCGTTTTCGGTATATATTTCTATGATAAAAGGTGCATGGGGAACGAAAACTGTCTCTTATGAAACGATAAAGATTGCAATTCCGCTGTTGATCACTGCAATCGGAATTTCTTTTGCATTTAAAATGAAATTCTGGAATATCGGAGCAGAAGGACAGATCTTGGTCGGAGCAGTTGCGGCAGGCGCATTTGGTCTTTTTACGGCACACATTTTTCCGAAGATCCCGCTTGTTATTCTCATGATGCTGGCATCGATTGTGGCTGGCGGTCTGTATGGTCTGCTTCCTGCTGTCTGTAAAGCAAAGTGGGGGACGAATGAAACGCTGTTTACTTTGATGCTGAATTATATTGCATTGGCATTTATTAAATATCTTATGAACGGTCCATGGAAAGCGCCGGGAAGCAGCTATCCGAAAATTGCGATGCTTGTTCCGGGAGCGCGTTTGACAAAAGTGTTCGGAGTGCACTGGGGTTGGATTTTGGCGCTTGTTCTTGTTGTTGTATCTTATATTTATTTTAATAAGACAAAGCAAGGATACGAGATTGCGGTTGTAGGAGAGAGTAATAATACTGCCAGATATGCGGGAATTAATGTAGGCAAGGTATTTAGAAGAACGATGTTTTTATCAGGAGCACTTTGCGGACTTGTGGGAATGCTTCAATTTGCAGGATCTGATTTTACGATTACAGAGGGAACAGCAGGCGGAGTTGGATTTACAGCGATCACGGTTGCATGGCTTGCGAAAATGAATCCTTTCGGAATGCTTGTCGTGTCTGTGTTTATCGCCATGCTTGAGCGTGGAGCGAATGCAATTCAGACACAGTTTAAAATTCCGGCATCGGCGGCAGATCTGCTCATCGGTATTATTTTATTCTTTATGCTTGGCTGTGAGTTCTTCATCACATATAAGTTGATCGGAAGAGGAAAGGAGGAACATCATGCTTAATACGTTGAACGGATTGTTTATTGCGGCAGTATTGGCTGGAACACCGCTTCTTTTAGGAGCGCTTGGCGAAATACTGACAGAAAAATCAGGAAACTTAAATCTTGGTGTTGAGGGAATGATGTTCATGGGGGCAATTACCGGACTTGCAGGATCATATTATTATGAGCAGGCGGTGATTGCTTCGGGCGGAAATCCGAACGGAGTGGTTTCTTCTGTAATCGCGCTGATCACTTCGTTTATGGCAGGCTCTCTGGGAGCTTTAATCTATAGCTTCCTGACGATCACACTTCGGGCAAATCAAAATGTAACCGGATTGACATTGACGATTTTCGGAACCGGTTTCGGAAATTTCTTTGGAGAGTATATCGGTCAGAAAGCCGGCGGTTATGTGGCGGTATCCGAGGTGACAAAGAAAGCGTTTTCGGGATTGGATATTCCGGTGCTCTCAGAAATTCCGGTATTGGGACCTCTTTTATTTAAATATAACTGGGTTGTTTATTTTGCGATCGCTGCAGCGATTGTTATGACTTGGTTTTTTAACCGTACAAGAGTCGGACTGAACCTTCGGGCTGTTGGGGAAGATCCGGCAACTGCGGATGCGGCAGGAATTAATACAACATTGTATAAGTATCTGGCGACAGTGATCGGCGGAGGAATCTGCGGGATCGGCGGGATGTATATGAGTATGGTTACAACTTCCGGTGTTTGGGTGCATAACTGTGTCAGCGGTTATGGATGGCTTGCGGTAGCCCTTGTTATTTTTGCTACATGGAGTCCGGCAAGAGGAATGCTTGTGGCGCTTGTGTTCGGCGGACTTACAATTATGCGTATGTATGTTAATATTCCGGGACTTCCGGCGCAGATCTATGATATGTTCCCATATATTGCGACGATACTTGTGCTTGTGATTACAAGTATGCGCAGAAGTAAAGAACATGCACAGCCAAAGAGCTGTGGATTGAACTATTTCCGAGAGGAAAGATAGTGAGAATTTTGAGAAAAATTTTCTTTATATGGCAAGATCAAGTTGCAGTCAGGAAAAGACTTTTGTCTGATCTTTGACTTGTTTGGGCGTTTTCCTTTTGCAGGAGGACGCCCTTTTTGTAATGGTGACGATTCAAAGTCCGGACTTGCCAGAGACCTTGGCGACCGCTTGCAATCCCGGAATGTGCCTCTTGGAGCTTCCAGTGATTCTGGCTGTTCTTTCTTGCGCAAGGAAGTCTGTCATTGGATTGTGTGGGAGAGCAAAATATGGTATCCTGAATGAAAAATCAGCTGCATGCAGAGGGAAAACAGAGGAAAAACGGTTCGGATATGTTGCTTTAAAAAAGATAAGTTTTAGAATGAAAATCGACAAGAGGTTATAAAGCCTCTGCCGATTTTCTTTTTTTATAGGAAACAGCAGAAAAGAAGAGCGTGCAGAGCGTAAAAACTCTGACACGCTTATTTTTTTACCATAAAAGCAAATGAGGACGGAAAGGAGCATAGAACATGGCGAAACGAAAGTACAAGCGTCTGCATTACGAGGACAGGCAGACCATAGAGGCTATGAGTAAGCAGGGCAGCAGTGTAAGCGATATTGCAGAGGCACTGGGAACGCATAGGGACACAATTTATAGGGAGTTCAAACGTTGCAACGCCACACTGAAAACCTACACGGCGGCAGCAGGGCAGCAGGCGTTATAAACAAGAATAACAAAAGAGAGGTAAGACACATGAAAAAAGTAGATTTTAATAAATTGCAGGCAGGCGACTTAGTAGAAGTGCCACGCACACAGTTTGCACCTATGCGTAGCGGCTGGAATGGCTGGTTATTCAGTGAGGCAGTAGTAATAAGAAAGGGCGTAGGAAGAAAAAGCAAAAAGAATGTAGTCGTAGTGGAAATGAGAACACCAGCAGGAAAGAACAGCTACGGGACTATAGAGGCTACATTTTACGCAGAGAATGTTTTTACTACGCCAGCAGTAAAGAACGCAAGAAACATTTTGAAGAAATACGGAATAGAGGACGCAGAGAGCTTTTACAAATTCATTGAGCGGGACGACGTAACGGGCTGCGACTGGATAAGGTTTTTAATAGAAAAAGGCTTTTTATTTAATGAGTAGGCGGCAGCAGCCGCCACGAGTGCCGTTAGTTCAGTTGGTTAGAGCAGCCGCCTCATAAGCGGCAAGTCGTGGGTTCAAGTCCCACACGGCACATTGTGTAGCAGGCATGGCGAGCCTGCGGCAGAGGGCAGCAGGCTAATAGCTGCAATCTGTATACCGTGAAAAAATAGCGGCGGTCATACCAGCCAGAAAGTATGTGGACGGTCAACAGGTTTTCAGTTGCTTTTTAATGTGAAAAGCAGCCCACACGGTAAAACCAAACGCCAGAACAGGAGAGCGGCACACATGGAAAGGCAGAGAGCGCCGCCGAAAGGAAGAGAGGCAGAGAATGGCAGCAGAGGCATTGATAGTAGAGGACGCATACCAGAAAGGCTACGCAGATGCAATGGCAGATATGCGTAAGAAAAAAGAGCAGAGGCGGCAACAGGAGCAGGCAAAGAAAGCCCGCCGTTGGTATTTCATTAAACAGAAAGCCTGTGGGCTTGCAATGCTTGCAATTACCGTGCTGGCAGTATGGGCGACAGAGGGCGACATAACGATAGCATTTATTACAGTACCGCTGGGGCTTACGTGCATTTTCAGTAAAGAAATGCTGATTATGAATGATTACTATTTTACTACGAAAGAAAGGAAAAAGAACCATGATACAGATTTTAGAATTGTTCGGCGGGATAGGTAGCCCACGTTGCGCATTGCGCAATATTGGCATACCAGTAAAAGCCATTGACTATGTAGAGATAGACGAAAAGGCAGTACGTTCCTATAACGCAATGTTTGCGGACGAGCTGCCATATAAGACGCAAAGCGTCGTAGGCTGGAATTTAAAACCAGACATTTTAATACATGGCAGCCCTTGCCAAGATTTTAGTATAGCAGGACACCAAGGAAAAGCTACAGCAGAGGCGGGACGGATAAATAGAGGTAAGGGAGCAGACAAAGGTAGCGGCACACGTTCAAGCCTTATGTGGGAAACAATTCATATTATCGAACAAATGGGAGAATGGAAACCAAAGTACGTAATATGGGAAAACGTCAAAAATGTGTTAAGCCGCTATATGCGGGTAAATTTCAACTTGTATTTATCAGAAATGGAACGACTGGGATATAGTAGCAATTTTGAAATACTGGACGCAAGAGAGTTTGGTTTACCACAATCAAGAGAAAGAGTTTTCACAGTATCTGTATTGGGAAAAGAAAAATTTTCTTTTGATGATTTAATAAAAACGCCCATGAAAGACATTAACGACTTTTTACTACCAGATGTGCCGCCAGTGTATGACGTGACACAGCCGAGCGTTTTAGATGCAATCGGAAAGAAAGGAATACGACGGGCAACGGTAATAGAGGATTGCGCTTTTACAATTACCGCAAGGCAAGACAGAACACCAGCGCAGGTAATAGATATGGGCGGCGGGCGCTACAGATACCTTACAGAACGGGAGTGCTGGCGCTTGCAAGGCTATACAGATGCAGACTACGAGGCGGCTGCTGCGGTACATAAAAAAGTAGGGCGTTACACAATGCCACTGTATAAGCAGGCGGGGAACAGCATACCAGTACCGATTTTTGAGAGTATGTTTAGAAAAATATTGCTGGGCGAAACAACGGAAAGCGGGGCGGGAGAATGAGCCACAGATATTACAGCCCTTTACGCCAGTTATCACTGGGAACATTTCCAAAGCCGCAGGGAAACGAGATTTTACATATAGAAAATTTTGAGGAACGGCAGAACGTACCAGAGATAGCACGGCAGGCGTGGGGATACATTGAGTACAGAGAGGCGCTTACAGAAATAGAGGCGGCAGCTTATGAGCTGATACCGTCAAACTGCATTTCTGAAATGGAAAACTTAGAGGCAAGGAGATAAAGACAATGAGCGAGGTATATATACGCAGCCAGAATAAAGAAAAGCTGTATAGACTGGGCGGTAATTACGCCTGCGTAGAGTATGGAGAGTACGAGGACATAAAGAAAAAGAGAGGCGGCGCAGAGGCAGACAAAAAGCGCCACGTAATTTGCATAAGTGACGGGTGTTTAGAGGAAATTGGAGAGTATGCCACAAAAGAGCGCTGCTTAGAAGTGCTGGACGAGATACAGAAAGCGTGCGTAAGTTATCTGTTTACGGCTGGGGGTGCAGCCGTAATAAGGGGCGGCATGGACGTACAGCCGCTTGCGGCAGTAATACCGAGGCTGTACGAAATGCCGGAGAAGTAGGAGAGGCAGACAGTGACAGTAAAGGAATTTATAGGCACGCTGGAAAGTTCAGACCGCCTGCGCATTATCGAGGGCAAAGCAGAGGCTTACGTAGGGTATCTGGCAGCGTTCAAACCGTTTGCAGACCATGAGATAAGCGAGGAATACCGAAAATACAGCGGGCATGAGGTAAAGAAGTTTAGAGCAGTGCCGGAGATAACGCACAGACGCTGGAAAGAGCTGGGGCTTATGAAACCATTAGAGCCAGAACAGACAGCACAGTATAAGTTTAGTGATTTGCAGATGTCGCTTTACTACACCATTTACATATAAGAAAGGAAAGGGCAGGAAGTATGACAAAGAAAAAGCCAGATTTTTTACGGGATTTAGATACTGCAATCATGGACGAGCTTACAGGTGGCGGTATCAAGGGAAATGTAGCGGGACTGGTAGGAACGCTTACACAGATTAAGGAAATTAAGCAGCTATGCGGGCTGCCGTTTTGTGGTTATATGGCAAAGCTGGAAACGGTAAGACCAAGCGGCGTGCCGGACGAGGTAACGGTAGTATTTGCAGAGGACGTACCATACAGGGCTTGCAACGGCATAGAATTTGACGTTATGCAGGAATTTGTAGAGGGCAGCAGGCTTTTACTGACAGGCAAGGTGCAGACGCTTAAGGACTTCCAGAGCGGTAGACTGCTGGTATATATTCTGGCAGATTTTGTGGCGGTATCGGAAAAGGCAGTAGAGCAGGACGAGGTAGCAGTAAGAGGCGTTATAGCGAATAAGCCAACATACAGAGAAACACCGAGAGGCAAGCGCATTACTGATATTACGGTAAAGGTAAGAAATGAGCTTACAGGCGGCAGCTGCTTTTTACCGTGCATCTGCTGGCAGGAACAGGCAGACGAGGCGGCGCAGTGGCAGCAGGGCGACACTGTAGAGCTGCTGGGATGGTATCAGAGCCGCCAGTATGAAAAGGTGCTTGACGCAGCCACAGGAGAAAGAGAACAGCGCACAGCTTATGAGGTATCTGTACGGCTGATTAGAAGAAAGGAAGAGGCAGAAAATGAGCGTTGAACATATCGGCAAGGGTTATGTAAAAATCTGCGTGAGCGAGGAAGAGTTAGAGAACAGCATAGCTGGGCTTAGCCAGTTAAAACCTATTTTGCAAGCGCAAGTAATGAAAGGGAACGGAAGAAACATAAAGCAGGGGCTTATTGACGCAGCAGAGCTGGGGAAACATTTTGATACAGCGATAGATGCAATGACTATGCTTTTGGCTGTGTTTAAGGAAGAAAGCGAGGCACAGAATGAAGAGTAAAACAATTTTAGGAGCAGACGGCGCAACAAAAATGCGGCAGATTACAGTAGGGATACACGGAAAGGGCGGCGAGGCAGGCATAAAGGCAATACAGCAGCTTGCAGGCATGGTGGACAGCTTAAAGCAGTGCCAGACACCACAGGAAGTATACGACAGATATTTACAGATTACGGGGTACTGTAAATGCTGCGTTGATTGTAATTTTATAGACCAAAAGGGAGCAGACGAGCTGATGTGCTTAGCAGCATATCTGGCAGGAAATGAACAGGCACGGGCAGAGGCACAACAGAAAGCGGGTAAAAAGGCATGAGAAAGGTTTATATATGCAGCCCATACAGGGCGAAAGACGGCGCAGAGCTGGACAGAAACATAGATTATGCGCAGCAGCTGACACGGCAGGCGTTAGAGGCGGGCTTAGCACCCATTACGCCGCATTTATATATGACGCAGTGCATGGACGATAAAAAGCCGGAAGAGCGGGCAAGGGGCATGGCTGCGGGGCTTGCGCTGCTGAAAGGCTGCGATTTTGTTATTGCTGGTGTGAAATACGGCATAACAGAGGGAATGGACAGAGAAATACATACAGCAAATATGCTGGGAATTGCGGTTATAGATGCAAACCAGATTAAACGGCATCTGGAATATGAGGAAAAGCGACAGGAGAGGGCGGCGAGCGATTACGCAAAGCTGCATAGCTGCGAATTTTGCAAGGGCAGCAAATTATACAGCTGCACGGGCTACGATTGCAGAGAGCCATACAGACGGGCTTATGAGTATGCCTTAAGCCGCATAAGAGAGCGGCAGGAAACATGAAAAAATAAAAGCGCCTACGGTGGGGAAACACCATAGGCGCTAAGCTATACAGCTTTGAAATACTATAAAAATTATAAGCTATGTATGGCGCAAAGTCAAGAAATTTAACGGGCAGGCAGCCCGTTTTAACACTTGATAAAAGTATTAACGAACCGACAGAGAGGTAGATATATGCCATACGTAGAGAGGGTAACAAAAGCAGGAAATACGATAGAGATAGAGAGGTACTTTACCAGCAGATACAAAAAGAAAGGTATCAGCAGAGGGGATAAGGTAAAGCCAACAAAAGAAGAGCAGGAGAAAGTAAACACCAGGCAGGCAGAGAGAAAGTTAAGGATACTCATAAATGCAAACTATGGCTATGGGGACTACCATTTAGTGCTTGACTATATCCGCAGGAAAGGAGAGCCGGACAGAACGCCGGAGCAGATGCGGCAGGACATAGACGTATTTTTGAGGGAGTGCAGAAAGGAGTACAGAAAAGCAGGGTTAGAGTTCAAATACATACACGTTATGGAGATAGGCAAGAAAGGTGCGAGGCATCACCACCTTGTAGTAAATAAAATTGACACAGAGATTTTACAACGCTGCTGGTATAAGGCATACGAGGGGCATAACAGGGTTAAGGTATTCCCACTGGACGATAGCGGCAACTATGCAGAGCTGGCAAGTTATTTAATCAAGTACACAGGAACGCACAAAAAGGGTACTGACGGAGCATTACAGGGCAAGCGCTGGAATTGCAGCAAGAATTTAGTAAGACCAGAACCAGAGTACCGCATAATTTCAGACCGTGAGTATTTCAAGAAAGAGCCAAAAGCAATAAAGGGCTATTACGTGGACAAGAACAGCGTAAGCATGGGGGTACATAGCCCAGAGTATTACGGCTATGGGTATTTAAGATACACCTTAGTAAAAATAACAGATAGGGGGGGCTGAAATGCAGATAATCAAGGGCATTGCCATTGCAGCAGTGTTGATAATAGCAGGACTGCTGGCGCTGATTGTGGCAGCATATCTGGCGTTTAGAATTGCGGCGGCTATTTTTGAACAGCAGGAGAGCTGGAAAGACAGCGGCAGCAGAAAGGGCAGAAAACATGATAAAAAAAATTAAATACTGGTTATTCCAGAAAGGCAAGGACTGTAAGCGCTGCTGCCTGCGGTGCAGATACTACGATATATGCCGCTGGGACGTACTGGGAAATGCAGGACTACAAAGCGAGGAAACAATAACGCTTTTGGCGATAGAGAACAGCAAGCCGCATAAGGACGGGCTACTTTTTAGAATTTGCCAGTATGTAGAATTTAAGCAGAGAGCGAGGCGAGAAAATGAGAAACTTTAGACTGGACGACGAAAGCGGGCATCAAGAGGCATTATTTAGCTGGGCTGCATACAGAACAGAGATTATGCCGGAACTGCAATATATGTATCATGTGCCAAACGGCGGCAAACGTGATAAAGCAACAGCAGCGGTGCTTAAGAGGCAGGGCGTAAAGGCTGGCGTGCCAGACATTATGCTACCAGCTGCAAGGGCTGGGTATCATGGACTTTACATAGAGCTTAAGGCAGGCGAGAACACGACGACCAAGAAACAGAAAGAGTGGTTAGAGTATCTGCGGCAGCAG